>Ga0256833_1001707_pt1 | contig 15897 bp, 9 predicted proteins | sample 356284metaG_FD_190535 | JGI IMG/M metagenome (GOLD analysis project Ga0256833, IMG submission 190535) | Hydrothermal vent microbial communities from Mid Atlantic Ridge, Atlantic Ocean - 356-284 | ecosystem: Environmental > Aquatic > Marine > Hydrothermal vents | place: Atlantic Ocean: Mid...
GATTAATAATTCATCTAAAAAAACTGAAAAAAAGAAAAAAATTCGAGTTGAAATTAATTACAATATTGAAACAATTGGAATAATTCTTGGCCTTTCAGAATTAGGTGATTATGTTTTGAGTAATAGTAGTAAAGAAAGAAACTATGAATTCGTAAGATTAATACGAAATGAGTTTAAGGATTATCAAAATCATCCAGCGGTTTTAAAATTCAACAAATTAAATGAATTGAATTTAGCACATTTTAACCATTATTATTATGGTTTATCTTTTTCAAAACTTCCAGAATTTAAATTAAAACATACAAAATTTAATGAATTTTACTCAAGTGAAACCTATAGCCATAAACAGATTGACAGTTTGTTAATTGATTTTGATAGTTCAATCAGAGATTTTTACAATGATGCTAACTTGAACGATTTTTACACCAAGAATAGTACCATCTATCACAAGATTAAAACTGAAATCCAAAGTATTCTTCCAACGAAAATAATACAAACAATGGAAAACTATTTTGGAATGCATAGTAATGAATTTGTTATTTGCCCTTCGCTTACAATCCCAAATGATTGGAATTTTGGACCAGAAATTAAAATGGACAAATCAAATATCTTTTACTATTTAGCAGGTCCATCTTATGATTTAAAACCAAAAAGAAAAAATATAGAAAATATTTTAAAAAATGACAGTTTGGGGTTTAATGGTAAAGAAAATTTAACTGATTTGGCTATTCACGAATTCGGACATTCTTTTGTTAGATTTTTGGATAAAAATAAAAATATAGAATTGTACAAAAGTCTTTCTAAACTAAATAATAAACAACTAAAAAAGAATTTTGAGAAAATAGGAGAAGGAACGGAATGGAGTACAATTTTTGAAGAGCATCTTGTAAGAGCCAATGAAATAATGATTTGGAGAGAAATGGGGAATAATAAAATGGCAGATGAAAAGTTAAAATATGAATATGAAAAAGAAGGTGTTTTATATATAAAAGAATTTGTAAAATCACTTGAAAAATATAGAATAAATAAAGAAAAATATGAAAATTTTGAAGCATATTTTCCAAAACTAATATCTGATTTAAACGAAATAGAAAATGAAAAATAACAGTGCCCAACAAAAAATATACTGAATTTGGCAGGTACTGCTAAAATTCCAGATAATAGCAATGAATAAACATAGTGCAAAACCAATATAGCTATCAGTAGAAAAACATACGATTTAAAATACCCAACACAACATATAAGAAGCAGACGTTAAACTAATAAAACCAAAACACAAAAACTTTTATCAAGTCTGAATCACTCCAACATTATAACGTTCTTTAATCGGTTGATGATTAGCCATCTCAATCCCCATACTGATCCAATCCCGGGTTTTAGCAGGATTTATTATAGCATCCGTCCATAGTCTTGCCGCAGCATAATAAGGGGAAATTTGTTCGTTATATTTATCTTGAATCTTTTTCAAAAGTTCCTGTTCCTTTTCCGGTGTAATTTTTTCGCCGGACTTTTTTAAACGTGCCTCTTCAATTTGCAACAAAACTTTTGAAGCAGCTGTTCCACTCATCACGGCAATCTCGGAAGTAGGCCAAGCCAACATCAAACGCGGGTCATAAGCACGCCCGTTCATAGCATAATTTCCCGCTCCGTAAGAATTACCTATCACTACCGTAAATTTAGGTACTACGGAAGTAGAAACCGCACTGACCATTTTGGCTCCGTCTTTGATAATACCTCCTTGCTCCGAACGACTGCCCACCATAAAACCTGTAACATCTTGCAAAAACACCAAAGGTATTCTTTTCTGATTACAATTCATTACAAAACGTGCCGCTTTATCCGCCGAATCCGAATAAATCACCCCGCCGAATTGCATTTCGCCTTTAGCATTTTTTACTATTTTACGCTGATTGGCAACAATCCCAACAGCCCAACCGTCTATACGGGCATATCCGGTAATCAAGGTTTTTCCGTAATCCGCTTTATATTCGTCAAAACTATCGGCATCCACCAAACGCTCTATAATTTCATACATATCATATTGCTCTTGCCGGGAAGAAGGTAAAATTCCAAAAACTTCTTCTGGATTTTTAGCAGGTAAAACCGGTTCTATACGATCAAAACCTGCTTTTTCAAATTTTCCTATTTTTTCAATAATACGTTTAATTTTGTCCAAAGCATCCTGATCATTAGCCGCTTTATGGTCAACTACTCCGGAAATTGCCGTTTGTGTAGTAGCACCACCCAAGGTTTCATTATCAATCTCTTCACCTATTGCCGCTTTGACCAAATAACTTCCTGCTAAAAAAATAGTTCCGGTTTTATCCACTATCAAACTTTCATCACTCATAATCGGCAAATAAGCCCCGCCGGCAACACAACTGCCCATAATAGCAGCTATTTGAATGATACCTTTACTACTCATAACGGCATTATTTCTAAAAATACGCCCGAAATGTTCTTTATCAGGGAAAATTTCATCTTGCATCGGAAGGTAAACCCCTGCCGAGTCCACCAGATATATAATCGGAAGGTTGTTTTCCATAGCAATTTCTTGTGCCCGTAAATTTTTCTTTCCCGTAATTGGAAACCAAGCACCGGCTTTGACCGTAGCATCATTGGCTACAACTATTACTTGTTTTCCTTTAACATATCCTATTTTTACCACTACTCCACCCGCCGGACAACCGCCGTGTTCTTCATACATCTCATATCCGGCAAAAACACCTATCTCGTATTGCGGTTTATTTTTATCCAACAAATAATCGATACGCTCTCTTGCGGTAAGTTTACCTTTGGCGTGCTCTTTTTCCAAACGTTTTTTTCCACCGCCCAAATAAATTTTTTCCATCTTTTGACGGACTTCCGCCCATTTGAGCTTATTATAATCTTCGTTTTTATTAAATTTTATATTCATGTTTTGCAATCACAAATTAATAGTTGATAAAAATACAAAATTTCACGGAATATATTGTTCTCAATATACAACCAATCATAAAACCAGTAAAAAACCCTGCAAATTTAACAGGTCAGTTAAATAATAAATTATTTTTCCGCATTCATAATTATCGGTAAGCCGTCTTTGCCTCCCACTATCACGATTTTAGTGTTGGGAGACTCCGAAAGTTTAAGTGTGGCTTCAATTCCTTTCCAGCGCAAGAGCTTATCGGAAATTCCCATAGAAACAATATCTTGAAAGTCCTTAATACCTTTAGCTTCAATACGTTTACGTTCGGCTTCTTTCTTTTCTTTTTGCAAACGGTATTCATATTCCAAAGCTTCCTGTTGTTGTTTGAGTTTTCGCTCAATAGCTGTTTTTATTGTAGGAGGCAAAGTTACATCTCTTACCAAAACATTTTTGAGATGCACAAAATTGTCATCCAAAATCTTTTCGGTTTCTTCAAAAATTTCGTGGGTAATAGCTTCTCTTTTGGTTGAATATATTTCCTCGGGCGTATAACGTCCTACTACGCTTCGAGCTGCCGAACGTATAGCGGGTTTTATTACGTCTTCTATATAATTCAAACCTCGTAATTTGATAAGTTTGGCCAAATCTCTATGTCTAGGTTGAAACCAAACGGTAGCTTCCATCTGAATATCCAATCCGTTGGATGATAAAACTTTCATTTTTTCAAATAATTGTTGCTGACGCACGTCCACTTCATAAACTTTATTCCAAGGAGCTATCAAATGAAAGCCTTCTTCCAAAGGAATTTGAGTAGTATCCACACCTTTACCGAAAGTTTTGTAAACTACTCCCTTATGCCCGGTTTCTATGGTAACCATTGAGGATAAAACCATAATGAATAAGAAAAAAATGATTATTCCACCCAATACACTATAAATGGTTTTGTTTGCTGCTTTTTTGTAAGTTTCCATATATTTAGATTCTATTGATTATCTTTAATTATTATTGATTTAATGCTTATTTGTTTACCGGTCATTTCCGTCCAAATCGGGACAATCGTTCCATTGTAAGTATCTATATTGTTATAATCACCGAAAAAAGCAGATTTCACCGGAATAAAAGGACGATTAGATATCGTTTTTGTTACAAATGAATTACCACCGTCTTTACTAACAGCTAATACAACATCGGTTTTATTATCCAGATATTTGCTTCTGTCATAATAAATAATGTATAAAAAACCTGTTACGGGGTCCACACTCAACCAAGTTAAAAACTGATGGGTTTGCGTTGTATCCGTATTTACTTTTTTGGGAGGACTCCAAGTTTTACCGCCGTCCGAGCTTTTGGCAATAAAAATATCGGTATTGTTATAACCGTTTCGCTGGTCAGCCCAATTGACATATAAAGTTCCGGCATATTTTCCGTTACTGTTATCAATGGCTAACACCGGAAGTCCGTTGGTTCTGTAAATCCCCGGAACATCAAATACCCAGCCACCGGGTTGATTGGCAACAACGATATCTTCATCCAACCAAGTTTTGCCTCCATCCGAACTTTTGTCAAAATAAATTTTTTCATGGTATGCCCAAGCTACGTAAATATTTCCTTGATTATCAAAAACAGGAACAGCTCCTTCTACGGTATTATCATTATCCAGACAATCCCCGTCCAATTGATTGATTTTTACGGGTTTTGTCCAAGTTTGTCCAAAATTGTCCGAACGTGAAAACAGAATACGTGATTTATCTTTCGGAGAATTGCTTTCATATTGATCAAATTCTGTCCAAGTAACTGCCAAAGCTCCTGATACCGGATCGATGCCTATCCAATGTTTATCTTGTTGTTTGGGAGGATTATAACCGATACTTACTCCATCACTCCAAGTTTGTCCGTGATCATCCGAACGTTGAATCACAATACGATCGATTAAATATCCTTCTTTAACTTCCGAAGGATTGGGGTTAGACAAATGCAAATAATATAAATGTTCTTTATTATCGGAAGCTAAACAAGGGTCACCATAAACACCGTAAGGAGATTGCAGTTTTGATTTTTGAACATCTTTTTCAGAAAAAACATATACATTGTTATATATACTTCCTCCAACAAAATTATCCGATTTGGTTTTATCAATTGTTACCGAAGGTTCACATAAAGCAGAATAAATATTTTTTGAAGAATCCAGTGTAATAACCATATTTTTTATAATGGATTTAGATTTCGGTATGTTTTTTGTAGCTTTACAGCCGGTCAATAACAATAAAAATACCGATAAATAAGTATATTTGTTCATATTTTCATATAATTTTTCATCAAAGATAATTAAAAATGAATATCAAATTTATTCTACCAATAGTTTTAGTTTTACAAAGTTTTATGTTGCATAAATATTACGTAAGTGTTACCGAAATTTACCTCAAAGAAAACAGTGCCGAAATAATCATCCGGACTTTTCCCGACGATATGGAAAGAGCAGTAAAAGAACTTTATCAAATTAAACCTGATGATAAACAATTTCAAAAATATTTATACTTATACATAAAGGAACATTTTCAACTGGCAACAGATAATAAAGCAATCGAATATCAAATTTTAGGCACTACACAAGAAGATAATTTCCTTATTATTTTAATCAAAGCCAATCTCCCTAAAAAATATAAAACTTTCCAAATAAAAAACAATATCTTAACGGATATTTATGAGGATCAAAAAAATATTATCCATTTTATTTTGCCTAATAACAAAACCAGTTTTATTTTAAATCGCCAGGACTTTATTGCAGAATTTAAAAAATAACTACTCGGCATTTTTGTTTTGTATAAGGTTAAATACACTTTGACTTTCTTAAACACTTTTTAATAAAGCAAGGTTTTTTTTAAAAAAAAACTAAAAAACTCAACAAGAACAAAAGGCTTTTAAAAAAAAAATGATTTTTCTAATATATTTTACTATTATTGCAGAAATAATCAAAACACTTTTACTATGAAAAAAATTATTTTTTTACTATTTTTTATGGTAGCTTTAACCGGATTCGGTCAAGAAGTTATCAAAGGGAAAATAACTGATGCAAACAAAGAAGCTATACCCGGAGCTAATATCTTAATTAAAGAAACCGGTCAAGGAACAGCATCCGATTTTGATGGAAAATTCAGTTTAAAAGTTAAATCTTTGCCTGTTACTCTCTCTATTTCATATGTAGGTTATGAACCCGTTACAATTGTTGTAAAAAATACAGACCCCGTAGTAGTGGTCCTCAAAGAAAACAACTTTTTGGATGATGTGGTAATTTCCGCTTCCCGTACCAAAGAAAAACTCAAAGAATCTCCCGTATCCATTGAAAGATTGGGATTAAAAGAAATTAAAAGAACCACAGCTCCGAGTTTTTATGATGGGCTAGCCAATTTAAAAGGAGTAGATATCAATACGAACTCATTAACTTTTCAATCGGTAAATACCCGTGGATTTGCGACATTTGCCAATAACCGGTTTGTTCAATTGATCGACGGAATGGATAACACCTCTCCGGCACTTAATTTTCCTTTGGGAAATTTAATAGGGATGAATGAATTGGATGTTCAAAGCGTAGAAATATTGCCCGGAGCTTCCTCGGCTTTATATGGTGCTAATGCTTTTAACGGAGTATTAACAATGACCAGTAAAAGTCCTTTTAAATACAAAGGATTGAGTGCTTATGCAAAATATGGTTATACACAACAAACAGCTGCCGGCACCAATCCCTATCAAGATTTTGGTGTGCGTTATGCTTGGGGAGGAGATAAAGCCGCTGCCAAAGTTAATTTTTCCTTTTTAAAAGGAACTGATTGGTTTGCTGTTGATAAAACCGATATAGACCAGGACCCGTTTAATGCTTCTTTTAAAGGTAGCCGTGAAAGTAATCCTTCATACGACGGAATGAATGTTTATGGTGATGAGATTGCTGCAACTATTGATATGAATCATGTTTTTGATGGAACACTATTCCAACCATTAAACAGAAACGAAGTAGTTCGTATTTCAAGGACCGGATATGATGAACAAAATCTTACGGATTATGAAGCAAAAAGTTTAAAAGCTGATATGGCTTTTCATTATCGTCCTTCGGGTCAACCCGGTCAATTGGAATTTATTTGGAATTCACGCTTTGGTGCAGGGAAAACCATTTATCAAGGAGCTAATCGATTTGTATTGGATGGTATTTTTATACACCAACATAAATTAGAAGTTCGTAATAAAAATTTCTTTTTACGAGCTTATTATACCGGAGAAGATGCCGGAAATTCTTATGATACCAAATTTACAGCATGGAATATTAATAGAAAATGGCGCAGTGATAAAGATTGGTTTGGTGATTATTTAGCCGCTTATTCATTAGCACGTTCCGGAATGTTAGGACAAATTTATGACAAACCCGAAGCTCATATCTTTGCCAGAGACTTTGCCGATAATGCTGACAACTATGGTATTTTTGGTTATCCTCAATTCCCAAAACCTACCAGATTAATTCCTGGAACACAGGAATTTCAACAAGCTTTTGAAGAAGTTACCAATGATCCCGATTTCAAAACCGGAGGTAAATTTATTGACAAAACAAACATGAAACATGTTGAAGGAAATTATAATTTTAAAGATTTATTAAAATTTGCCGAAATTCAAGTAGGCGGTTCGATGCGTAGATATTCTTTACATTCCGATGGAACCATCTTTACCGATTACACTAATTTACCCGGTATAAATATAGATGAAATCGGTGCTTATATCCAATTAACAAAAAAATTTATAGATGACCGTTTGAAATTTACAACCTCTTTACGCTATGATAAACAAAATAATTTTGATGGAAATTTCTCTCCAAGAGCTGCCTTAGTATATTCTGCCGGCGAACACAAAGAACATAATTTCAGAATATCTTTCCAAACCGGTTTTAGAAACCCTTCCACCCAAGATTTATACATTGGACTTAATCTTGGTCCCATTACATTATTAGGAGCAGCTCCTGATAATCCCGAAAGATATGAAGAAGAATTAATCGGTTCGTCTATTCCCGGAACCGTAATCAAAGGAGAAGATGCTTATAACAATGCTTATACCTTGAGTTCCTTTTTAAAATTTGCTGTAACACATAATCCCGCTGATTTAGAAATTGCGAAAGTAAAACCTATTGCCCCCGAACAAGTTACTACTATGGAATTCGGTTATCGTGGACAAGTAAAGAATAAATTAGGCATTGATTTTACTGTTTATTATAACAATTACAACAATTTCGGTGCCGGAACGCGTGTAATGGCTTTGGCTAGCGAGGTAGGATCTGTAAACGACGCAACCGCTTTTAATGCTATCGGAACAAATTCTTTCAAACCGTTCCAATTATATACCAATGCCGATGTTCCAATCACTTCTTATGGGTTGGATATGGGTTTAACTTATAAAATTCAAAAATATATGATTGGAATAATTTACGATTATGCCAAAATGGATTTTGATCAAGCAGCAAATCCTGATTTCCGCCCTGGATTTAACACACCTGAACATCGTGTGAAATTTTCCTTGGGAAATGATGATTTATATAAAGGTTTAGGGTTTAAAATAGATTATAAATATCAAACTGAATTTGAATGGCAATCATCATTTGCCGATGGCATAGTACCTGCCAGAAGTATTTTGGATGCACAATTAACCTATAATATCAAAAATTATAAAACCAAGCTCAAAATCGGGGGAACCAATTTAACCGGCACGGAATATTTACCGGCACCCGGAACAGGAAAAGTGGGTAGAATGTTTTATTTCGGTTTAATATACAACAACTGATGATTCTGTTTTTTTAACATTAAAAAAGCCGCTTTTTAGCGGCTTTTTTAATGTTAAATTAATGTAAATTTTGTAAAAAATGCTTTTTAAATACTAATAACGCAAAATAGTTTCTTACATTTGTAAGAACATAATTTTTAAAACTAAAAAACGAAATACTATGGCAAAAGATTTTCCAAAATTCATTGGTGATGCTAATGAAGCGGTGGCCAGAGTTGCACATAAGATTAATGAAGTTTGTGCAATTTATCCTATTACACCGTCATCACCAATGGGTGAACACGCAGATGCACTTAGTGCCAAAGGAGAAAAAAATATTTGGGGCGAAGTTCCCAGAGTAATAGAAATGCAAAGTGAAGGTGGTGCTTCGGGAGCTGTTCACGGCGCTTTGCAAGGTGGAGCGCTTACTACTACCTTCACAGCTTCACAAGGTTTACTTTTAATGATTCCCAATATGTATAAAATAGCCGGTGAACTATTACCGACTGTTTTTCATATCGCGGCAAGAACTGTTGCTACCCACGCACTTTCTATCTTCGGCGACCACTCCGATGTAATGGCAACTCGTCAAACCGGTTTTGCCATGTTATTCGGCGGTTCTGTACAAGAAGCACAAGATTTTGCACTTTTAGCACAAGCAGCTTCTTTAAAAAGCAGAATTCCTTTTTTAAATGTATTTGACGGATTTAGAACTTCTCATGAAATTCAAAAAATTGATGCTATTCCTGATGAAATTCTAAAAGAAATGATCGACGAAGAAGCTGTCATGGAACACAAAGTTCGTGCTTTGGATCCCGACAAGCCCAAGTTGAGAGGATCTTCTCAAAACCCCGATGTATTCTTCCAAAATAGAGAAAGAGCTAATCCTTATTATCAAAAAGTTCCACAAATAGTTAAAGATACCTTTGATAAATTTTACGAATTAACCGGGAGAAGATATGAATTGTATCAATACTATGGAGCACCTGATGCCGAACGTGTGATAATTATTATGGGATCCGGAATGGGAGCTGCTTTGGAAACTATCAAAGAAATGAATAAAAACGGAGAAAAAGTAGGATTATTGGTTGTAAGACTTTATCGTCCTTTCTCCGTTAAAGATTTTATAGATGCTATTCCAAATACCGTCAAAAAAATAGCTGTTCTTGACCGCACCAAAGAATCCGGAAGTATTGGTGAACCGCTTTATATGGATACTATCAATGCTTTTGTTGAATCCGATAGAGAAATGCCAAAAATTGTAGGAGGACGATACGGATTGTCTTCCAAAGAATTTAATCCTCAACATGTCAAAGGTATTTTTGATAATTTGGCAAAAGATGAACCCAAAAATCACTTTACCGTGGGTATCATAGATGATGTTACTTTTACCAGTATAGACAAAGACGAAAACTTCAAAGTTGAAAACAACAACAAAAGTTTCTTATTCTACGGTTTAGGTTCGGACGGTACTGTGAGTGCCAACAAAAACTCTATCAAAATTATCGGACAAACTACCGATAATTATGTACAAGGCTATTTTGTTTACGATTCCAAAAAAGCCGGTGCCAGAACCGTTTCACATTTACGTTTCGGACCGGATCCTATCCACTCTACATATTTAATTGATGAAGCCGACTTTGTTGCTGTTCATCAATTTAATTTTATACAAAAATTCAATTTTGTAAAAAGTGTAAAAAAAGGTGGAACTTTCCTTTTAAATTCACCCTTTACAGCAGAAGAAATCTGGGATCAATTGCCCAAAGAAGTTCAAAAAGAAATTATAGACAGAGATGTTAATTTCTATGTTGTAGATGCTTCACGTGTTGCCTTTGAAGCCAAATTGGGACGTAGAACCAATACGGTTTTACAAACTTGTTTCTTTGCAATTTCGGGTATTCTACCAAAAGACGAAGCTATTGAAAAAATTAAAGCCGCAGTTGTAAAATCTTATTCACATAAAGGAGATGCAGTTGTTCAAATGAACTTTAATGCTATAGATAAATCTTTGGAATACCTACAAAAAGTTGATTACCCCAAACAAGTTACCTCCGAAAGAGGACTGGAAACAGTTATGCACGAAGATGCACCCGAATATGTTCTGAATGTATTAGGTAAAATCTATGCCGGTGAAGGAGACTCGCTTCCAGTAAGTGCTTTTGAACCAGATGGAACTTTCCCATTGGGTACTGCTAAATATGAAAAATCAAATATCGCCGATTTTGTTCCCACTTGGGATGATACCGAACTTTGTACACAATGTAATAAATGTGTGCATATTTGTCCTCATGCTGCCATCCGTTCAAAAATTATCGATGTAGAAGCCTTAGCTGATGCACCGGAAGGGTTTAGACAAACCAAAATCAAAGGACGTTATGAAGGCGTAGATACTTATGTTTTGCAAGTAGATCCTGAACACTGTACCGGTTGTACGCTTTGTGTGGCGGTTTGTCCTGCCGAAAGCAAAACTGAGCCTGGATTCAAATCTATTAATATGCATCCGAGAATGGAGGTTCAGGAAGTTGAACAAAAATACTGGGATTATTTTGTAGATCTTCCTTGGTATGATCGTAAAAAACTTAAATTAAATACAGTTAAAAATGTTCAATTCTTGGAACCTTTATTTGAATATTCAGGTGCTTGTCCGGGTTGTGGTGAAACTCCTTATATCAAAGAAGTTACACAACTTTACGGTGATAGCTCCATCATAGCTAATGCTACCGGTTGTTCTTCCATTTACGGAGGAAACTTGCCTACAACGCCTTATACAACCAATGAAAAAGGACAAGGACCGGCTTGGGCAAACTCTCTATTTGAAGACAATGCCGAATACGGATTGGGTATGCGTTTGGCATTGACCGAAAAACAAAAAACAGCCCGAACACTTCTCAAAAGCTTGGAAGACGTTATCGGAAGCGAATTGGTTGAAGCCATTTTGAATAATCCCGAAAATGATGAAGCCCAAAAAGAACAACAATTGGAATATATCCGTCAGGTAAAAGAGGCTATTAAAGATCTCAATACTCCTGAAGCCAAACGATTAAAAGTTCTTGCCGATGATTTACGTAAGAAATATATTTGGATATTCGGAGGAGACGGTTGGGCATATGATATCGGTTACGGTGGTTTGGATCATGCAATAGCTTCGGGAGAGAATATCAATATTTTGGTATTGGATACCGAAGTATATTCCAATACCGGTGGACAAGCTTCCAAAGCTACACCTCTATTAGCCAGTGCCAAGTTTGAAGTAGCCGGAAAAAGTACCCCTAAAAAAGACATTGCTTTACAAGCAGTAGCTTATGGCAATGTTTATGTAGCACAAATTGCTTCCGGCGCAAAAGACCAACAAGCACTTAAAGCAATTAAAGAAGCTGCCGAATACGATGGACCTTCCATAATTATTGCATACTCACATTGTATTGAGCATGGATACGATATGGGAGACGGTGCTAATCACCAAGATTTAGCCGTTCGTTCAGGTTATTGGCCTTTATTCCGATACAACCCCGACAAGCCGGCAGGAAAACGCTTCCAATTGGATTCCAAGGACCCTGATATCCCTGTTGACGAATTGATACAAAAAGAAGCACGATTTGCCCGTGTTAAAAAAGCAAATCCCGAGCGATATGAAATCCTCAAAAAAATGCTTCAAGATGAAATCAGTTCCCGTTGGGAAAGATTAAAGTTATTATCTAATTTGTAATGATTTATTTCAAACAATAAAAAATCCCGATTCTTTCAAATCGGGATTTTTGTTTTATAAATTTTTTTCAAAAAGTGTAACGCACACTCAATGCTCCGCCATCTCCTCCAAACCCTGTATAACCGGTTAAATTAATATAAGGCTTCCAATCCAGACTAATTGAAACAGGTATATCCTTAAAAAGATATTCCAAACCGATAATTCCATCAATTCCAATAAGCGTGTAATTGGTATTTTCTCCCCAAGTTGTATAATAACCGTCATAAAAACCAATGTGTGCACCATAACCGTAAAACCAACGCAAACCATCCAAGTCACTAATATCATTATGATGTTCCATCAATCCAATAACCTGAAAACCATGCCAACGCGAATCCAGAATCCCTTCAATAGCCGTATTTTGTCCTACAAAATGTTTGAAAGAAATACCACTAAAAATTCCACCGCGTAAACCGATAGCATTGTTATATTCTTGTGATTGTCCGGTAAAATAAGCCGTAAATATTAGTATCCAGGCAAAAAATGTCTTTTTCATATGTTTATATTTTTATTTTTTTTAAATTACAAAAATCATACCTTTGCGGTAAAGATAAATGTTTATTTTTAAATTGCGTAATAATGGCACAAAAACCCGGAATTCCCAAAGGCACGAGAGATTTTACAGCAGAAGAACTTGCCAAAAGAAATTATATTATTCAAACCCTTAAACAAGAATTTGAAAAACAAGGCTTTGAACCCATAGAAACCCCTTCCTTTGAAAATCTTTCTACACTTACGGGTAAATATGGAGATGAAGGAGACCGACTGATTTTCAAAATTTTAAATTCAGGAGACTATCTAAAAAAAATTTCCGATGAAGAATTATTACAAAGAGATTTAAAAAAAATCACACCCAAAATCAGCGAAAAAGCCCTCCGATATGATCTAACCGTTCCTTTTGCACGTTTTGTAGTCCAACACCAAAACGATTTGGTTTTCCCTTTTAAACGCTACCAAATTCAACCTGTATGGCGTGCCGACCGTCCACAAAAAGGACGTTTCAGAGAATTTTATCAATGCGATGCCGATGTTGTGGGAAGCAATTCGCTATGGCAAGATGTTGAATTGGCCTTACTGTATGATAAAGTTTTCTATCAATTAAAAATTCCGGTTTTAATTAAAATTAACAATAGAAAAATTCTATCCGGGCTATCGGATTTATTAAAAGAAAAAGATAAATTTACCCAATTTATTGTAGCTTTGGATAAGTTGGACAAAATAGGTAAAGAAGGCGTTATCAATGAAATGAAAATCAAAGGTATTTCCGATGAATCCATCAATACAATAAAACCTGTTTTTGATTTTGAAGGAAATAATTTTGAAAAATTGAATTTATTAAAAAACCTGCTAAAAAATTCCGAAATCGGGAAAAAGGGAATTGAAGAATTAGAATTTGTTTTGACAAACATCGAAGCTTTAAATCCCGTTAACCCTATTGTGTTAGATATTACTTTGGCTCGCGGATTAAATTATTATACCGGTTCTATTTATGAAGTAACCGCACAAAACGTATCTATGGGTTCCATAGGCGGCGGTGGACGTTATGACGATTTAACCGGAATATTCGGTTTGAAAAATTTGAGTGGTATAGGCATATCTTTTGGTTTGGATAGAATATATTTGGTTATGGAAGAGCTTGGATTGTTTGAAAATGCCAAAAAAACACGCCCCGAAATCTTATTTTTAAATTTTGGAGAAAAAGAAGCTTTATATAGTTTACAAGCTATTCAACAATTAAGACAAAACAATATTAAAGCCGAGCTGTATCCGGATACAGGAAAAATTAAAAAACAAATGAATTATGCCAATCGTCGTAACATTCCTTATGTTGCTTTAGCCGGCACCGACGAAATGGAACAAGAAAATTTTACCCTAAAAAATATGAAAACCGGTGAACAGGAAAAGATAGATTTGGATACTTTAATTAATAAGTTAAAGTGATTCAAAAGCCTCTTTGATCTTTAATTGTATTTCTTTGAATTCTTCTTCCGAAAAAGATTTTTTGTTGGAAAAATCCATATCACTCATTTGATTAATAGGTATCAGATGAACATGCACATGTGGAACTTCCAAACCTATAACCGCCATCCCTACTCTATTCACATCAAAGACCTTTTCTTGTGCCGATGCAACTTTTCGGGCAAATTTCATCAAATCCAAATATTCTTGTTCGGATAAATCCCAAATTTTATCCGTTTCTTTTTTGGGAACTACCAAAACATGTCCTTGAGCTGTTGGAAAAATATCCAAAAAAGCCAAATGCTTATCATCTTCGGCTACAATATATGCCGGAATTTCTCGATTGATGATTTTTGTAAAAATACTAGACATCTTAATTGAATTTATAATTTTATCATACAAATTTACATTATTATTTAGAAAAATTTAAACAAACCCATTTAAAAAAATAAAATCAAGCATTTATTATTTTATCACTCAAAATAGTTAATATCTACAATATCAATTCGCCAATGTTAATAAGTTATTACAAGATTTTTTCATATTTTTATTATCTTGCAAGCTGATAAAATTCGGAGTAAAATTTTATGGCAAAAAAGAATGTAGCATATAATGAAGACCATATTCAATCGCTGGATTGGAAACAACATATACGCTTGCGTCCCGGTATGTATATCGGAAAGTTAGGTGATGGTTCATCACCCGATGACGGAATCTATATCTTGGTAAAGGAAGTGTTGGATAATTCCATTGATGAATTTGTTATGGGGGCAGGAAAAACCATCACTGTAAAAATGGACGACAATTTGGTTTCCATACGGGACTATGGACGGGGTATTCCCCTAGGGAAACTCGTTGAAGTGGTTTCAAAAATGAATACCGGTGGAAAATATGACTCACAAGCATTCAAAAAAAGTGTCGGACTAAACGGTGTAGGAACAAAAGCCGTAAATGCGCTTTCATCTCATTTTAAAGTTCAAGCATATCGCGACGGACAAACCAAATGGGCAATTTTCAGTCGTGGGGAGCTTTTGGAAGAATCCGCTTTGGAGACGACAACCGAACGAAACGGAACTTATGTGGAATTTATCCCCGATGAAGAAATTTTTCCCAAATACAAATTCCGCAATGAATATCTGGAACGGATGTTCAAAAATTATGTTTATCTCAACACCGGATTGACCATTCGTTTTAATGGCGAAAAATTTTTCTCTGAAAACGGTTTAAAAGATTTATTAGCTGAAAATATTGTTGAAACTGACCGCCTTTATCCCATTATTCACCTTAAAGGAGAAGACATCGAGGTGGCAATGACGCATAGCAAAACCCAATACAGCGAAATGTATTATTCGTTTGTAAATGGACAACATACAACACAAGGCGGAACACACCAAGCCGCTTTTCGTGAAGCAATTGTTAAAACTTTACGTGATTTCTACGGAAAAAATTATGATGCTTCGGATATTCGTAAATCCATAGTAGCCGCCATTAGTAT
>Ga0256833_1001708_pt1 | contig 15888 bp, 12 predicted proteins | sample 356284metaG_FD_190535 | JGI IMG/M metagenome (GOLD analysis project Ga0256833, IMG submission 190535) | Hydrothermal vent microbial communities from Mid Atlantic Ridge, Atlantic Ocean - 356-284 | ecosystem: Environmental > Aquatic > Marine > Hydrothermal vents | place: Atlantic Ocean: Mid...
TGTGCTAAATAGGCATAGTAAGGCAAATACAATGTTGCCTTCATACTCTAATGGCTCTCCTAGAGGTGTTGAGTCTGTTACTATTTTGTTACATCTTTTTTGTAGAGGCTTTTCTTCCATAAAAATCTCTATTGTATTGCCGTAACTTTTACTCATTTTTGCACCATCAACTCCTGGAACGGTTGCTAACTCTTTTACAACCATAGCTTCTGGGATAGTAAAGATATCTCCATGCTCGTTGTTGAATTTAATTGCAATATCTCTTGTCATCTCCAAATGTTGGATTTGGTCTTTTCCTACTGGGATTTTTTGTGCATCATATAGCAAAATATCTGCAGCCATTAATACTGGGTAGCTAAAGAGTGCATGGTTTGGTGATAGACCTTTTGCTACTTTGTCTTTATAGCTGTGGGCTCTCTCTAACAATCCAACTGGTGTATAGCGAGACAGTATCCAGTATAGCTCTAAAACTTCCTTTACTTGACTTTGCACCCAAAATACAGTTTTGTTTGGGTCAATTCCAAGTGATAAAAAATCTATTGCTGCTTCAATTGTATTTTGTTTTAAATCTTTTAATGGGACACTACCACTAAGTGCATGGTAGTTTGGTATAAAGGCAAAAAGTTCATGCTCTTCTTGCTGTTTAATCATTTGAGTAATTGCTCCAAAATAGTTGCCTAAGTGTAGCTTTCCTGATGGTTGAATTCCTGATAATACTCTCATTTTTACTCCTCGTCATCTTCTACGCGTTCACCGCGTTTTTGTGCTATTAATTCTATTGGAACACCTGTAAAGTCAAATTGCTCTCTTAAAAAGTTTGTTAAGTATCTTTTGTAACTAAAGTGTAAAAGATTTGGTTTGTTTACTACTAAAGCAATTCTTGGGTGTTTAGTTGCAAATTGTGTTGCAAATTTTATTTTAACTATTTGTCCATTATGGCTTGGAACATGGTGTCTTGATATTGCCATTTTTATTGCTTCGTTAAGTTTAGAAGTTGGTATTCTAGCACTATAATTTTTATAAATATCTACAATAATATCTAAAATTTTTTGAACTCTTTGACCTGTTTTTGCAGAGATTGTAATAATTGGTGCGTAGTGTAGAAACTTTAACTCATCTCTGATATCATCTATCGCCTCTTTATACTCTTTTTCGCCTCTTATATCCCACTTGTTTATTACTATTAAAGCCCCCAATTTATACTTATCTATTAATCCTGCTATTCTCTCATCTAATTCTGTTACGCCAGTTGTTGCATCAATTAGCAAAAGAGCTATATCAGCATCTTTTAACATATTTTCTGTTCTATTTAGGGCATATTTTTCTATACCTAAGATTTTACTTCTTCTTCTAATTCCTGCTGTATCTACAAATGTAATTTTATAATCTTTATACTCTATAGCTTCATCTATTGGGTCAATGGTAGTTCCTGCGATATCACTAACTACAACTCTATCTTCTTTTATCAAAGAGTTTAATAAAGAGCTTTTTCCTGTGTTTACTCTACCAATTATAGCAACTTTAAACTCTTTATCTTCTTCTTCATCCATCTTCTCATCGAGTAGTAGTTCAAGAGGCATCTCATCATCTTCTATTATTGTAGTTTGATTTACATTTGGTGGAATTAACCCCTCTAGCCACTTGTAAAATTGGTTTAAACCACGGTTGTGGCTCACAGAGATAGCAAAAATATTTTCTGCTCCAAATTCGCTAAATTCCCAAAATTTCTCTTGTATCTCTTTATCATTATCTATTTTATTTACTACTAGAGCTATTGGCTTATTTAAGCTTTGAAGCTCCCAAAATCTCTTTTTGTCTTCATCATTTGGAATTGTTTTTCCATCTACCATATAGACAATTATATCAGCATCTTTAGCTGCATCAATAGATTTATCTCCTACTTTACTAAATAACTCACTGGTGTAATCTATTCCTCCAGTATCAAGCAATTCAAACTCTCTGTTTTCCAATAGAGTTACTATACCTTTTTTTACATCTCTTGTTGTTCCGCTAACATCAGATGTTATGGCATCTCTTCTCTTTAATAGACGGTTAAATAGTGAGCTTTTGCCCACATTTGGTTGTCCAACAATTGCAACTTTTTTCATAATTTATATCCATTTTTTTAATTTCGTAATTATACCTAAATTTTTCAAAATAATATATATCACAAATTGTTCACAAAATAGTGATATAATACAAATAAAAAAGGTCAATCAATGAAACTTATGTTATCTGTAGCCATATTGGGATCTATAATTTCGGCAGATATTTTGCATTATAAAGTTAAAGCCCCACTATTTGGAACAATAGGGGAGGTAAATGTAAATTATACCATTGGCTCAAATTATAGTATTGATGCAAATATGAGGACATTTGGATTTGCAAAAAAGATATCTGGTAATCGTATTGAGAAGTATCACTCTGAGGGTAGAGTAGAGGGTAATATATATAAAGCTAGATATTTTAGACAAAACTATAGCTATAAAAATAAAAGAGGTTTTTTAGAGTATAAGTTTGATTATGCTTCGCAAACAATTACAAAATATAGAAAAAAGTGGAAAGATTCTAAAATAGTAGAGAATAAGAGTAGAAAGTTGGATTTTTTTACATATAATGACCTATTTTCGGTTTATCATAATATAGTTACACAATTAAGAGGTAAACCATCAGGAAGCTATAGAGTTCAGGTTGCAGGTATGGAGAAGAGTGGAGGATATTTAACAATTAAAATACCACCTGTAAAAGTTCAGAAGAAAGAGGCAAGAAGCTTAGGTGTAAAAGGTGTTTGGATTTTTCACATTATTACACATAGAAAAATAATGAAGAGTAAAAATGGTGAGATAATATTTGCTGTTGGAGATGATGGAGTAGCAAAAGGGGTTAGAGTTTTAAATACTGCTTATGTAAGTCATATTGATGCTATTTTAGATTGATTTTATTTAAAAGTATATAGGGGTTTGCTCCCCCTTGCGTATTAATATAGAGTTGTTATGCTTCTTGTGTCCAGTAGTTGATTTTTTTAAGAAGTTCATCCTCTTTAATTGGTTTAATTAAAACATCATCTGCTCCAAAGTTTATCATTTCAGATATTTTGCTATCATCAGTTGTTAATATAATTACAGGAGTATTGCTATTTGCTTTTTGGCTTCTAAACTGTTTTAAGAAACCTTTTCCATCTAATATTGGCATTATAATATCTAGTAGAACTAAATTTATATTTTTGTGTTTATTTATATATTCAAGAGCTTCAGCACCATTACTAGCTTCTGTTACCTCCTCTACTATATCTTTGTGGTGAGATAGCAGAGCTTTAATTAATTTTCTATTGATTGTGTCATCATCTACTAAGAGTATATTTAACTTATTCATCTATTTTCCTGATATTATTTATTATAGATATAATCTCTTCTTTGTTGGTTAATTGCTTTATTGATTTTATAGATAAATCTTTAAAGTTTTCATTAGACTGAGGCTCTTCAGTTAAAACAATGCTTATACTCTCTTTTTTTATAGTATCAATTAAATCGTTAGTAAGATAGTTTTCATCAGTAAATAATATATCATAATTACCACTTGATACTTTTGTTTTTAAATCTTCGCCATCTTCTAATATATCAAAATCTATATCTATAGATGCCATAAGTGTTGAGAGGATTTTATTACTAAGAGGGAATTTTTTTGCAATTAATACTCTCTTTTTAACACTCTTTATATCTTTTACTTTATCTATCTCTTTGATTTTATTTTTGTTATCTTCTGCACTCTTTTCTACTATAGTAGTTGTTTTTTCACTTTTGGTGCTATTTGTAGATGTTAGGTTCATATATGATTTTTTACTCAAAAATTTATGTAATATATAGAGTAGTTCAGACATCTCTATTGGTTTAGATATATACTCATCTAATCCTTCTTTAAGTAGTCTTTCTCTATCTCCTTTTAGAGCATTTGCTGTTAAAGCAATAATTGGAACAGGAGTTAAATTATTTTCAGCTTCATATCGCTTAATAATTTTTGTTGCTTCAATTCCATCCATTATAGGCATTTGAATATCCATAAAGATTAAATCATAGTCGTTTTTATTTTTAAGCATATTGACTGCCTCTTGTCCATTATCTGCAACATCTATAGTTAATCCAAACCCTTTGAGGATATTAACAATTAACTTTTGATTAATTAAGTTATCTTCTGCAACTAATGCTTTAGCTTTATATTTAGCTTGAACTGTTGTGTCTGGTTCATCTTCAATATGTTCTAATTTAGCCAAATATTTAAGTGTAGATAAAAACTTATTAAAGCCAATAGGCTTAAATAGAATTCTCTCATTTGGCAGGGTGAAGTTATTTAAAGAGTTATTATTTGTAACTTTAGATACAATAATTAATTCATCTTTATTTATAATTGGCAGCATATCTAAGATTTTATCATAATCTATATCAATATCAATTATGATATCTTTTTTACCTTTTGATTTAAATTCATCTAAAAGTTTTTTTAAGTCTGTATTATTTGAGAATGTTTTATAGTTTGCCCCATAATATTTTAGATAATTTGATATATATTTAGCTAATTTGTTATCTTTATCCTCTTGGTAAATTAAAATATTCAAATCTTTAAATTTACCTTTGTAATTTGAAGATGCTCCTTCTATCTCTTCTAAAGGTATTGTAAAGTGGAATGTTGAACCTACATTCTCTTTGCTTTCTACCTTTAACTCTCCACCTAAAAGCTCTATATACTGCTTGGTTATTGTTAAGCCTAAGCCTGTTCCACCATACTTACGGTTAATAGATGAATCTCCTTGCATAAATGGTTGGAAAATTCTCTCTAACTGCTGTTTGGACATACCTATACCACTATCTCTTACCGTAAATTCTATCCAAACTCTATTATCATCTTGAACTTTAAAACTCTTATTTATCTCAATATCAATTTCACCACCACTCTCTGTAAATTTGATAGCATTATTTAAAAGGTTGGTTAATATCTCTTTTAACTTAGTTGGGTCACCTTTTAATTTAGGGCTTATTTCTGGGTCTAAGAAATAGTTAAGCTCTATATCTTTATCAGAAGCTATTACAGCAAATGTATCAACTGCACTATCAAACTCTTTAGCAGTATCAAATATTAGATGCTCTAACTCTACTCTATTGCTCTCTAATTTAGAGAGGTCTAATATATTATTTATAATATCTAATAGGTTATCTGAACTCTTTTCTATAATTTCAACATACTCTTTTTGTTCATCATTTAAGTTTGTGTTTTTAAGTAACTCTGCAAATCCAATAATACCATTCATAGGTGTTCTAATTTCGTGTGACATATTAGCTAAGAAGTAAGATTTTGCTTTGTTTGCTTCTATCGCTTCTATCTTGTCCTCTTTTGCAGATTCAATCATAGTTTCTAAGAATTGATAACCTTTTTTCATTCCATTTGATGTTTCGAAATCTATCTTGTTTATATCTTCTAATTCATCTTTTATGGTTGGGTCGGTTTCTCCTATCTTATTTACAGCTCTTTTTAGTGATTTTTCTAACTCTTTAGAGTTACTCTCTAGCTCTTTTGCCAATTTGTTTCCAAATATAATTAGTATAATAGATATTAGCAGTAAAAAGGCAAATAGTGCTACAAGCATAAGATACTTTTTAGAGTAGTTAGATATCTCTTGTTTGGCTTCATTATATATTATATTAGCTGTTTTATCATAAGTAGATATATATTTACTTAAAACTGTAAATAGCCTAAGTGTATCTGTATTATAGTTTCCACTTTTTGCATTTGTTATAATATTTTGATAAACATCAACAAATTTTTCTTTTACAGTGTTACTATATTGTGTATCTAAAAACTCTTGTAACTGTTTTGAAAGTTTTTTACTCTCTATCATATTTGGGTCAAAAAGCATAGCTTTTGAATGGTAAGATATCCATTCAGATAGCATTTTATTATCTACTATTTTTTTATTTTCTATACTATAGAGTAGAAAATCTCTAAGTAATCCTGTATATTCTTGACTAATATATAGATTTGATAGATTATTACTTACTCGATTTACATCACTGTTAAGAGAGAAACTATTTAGTTTTAAAAGTGTATTGAGTATTGGTTTAGTAAGTTTATTTGTGTAGTTATCTAACAACCCTTTATAGTTGTCTCTTGTATAGTTATTAATAGAGGCTCTTATTTTAGGTAACTCTTTAAGCTTTTGGTTTAGATTTGTATATATTTTTTTATTGATACCTATTGGTTCATTGGAGATAAAATCTTTAGTTAATAGAGAACCACTATCTACTATTAAGTGATTTTTATAGTTTTTAATAGCTCTATTTGTCTTTTGGATTTGTTTGTCTAAAAGCTCTTTTTGTTTTGTTTTACCAGATGAAAGATATAGTGCTGCTATACCTCTCTCTTGCCCTATCTCAATAAATACCTTATCTAGGTATTTATTATTCTTCATAATAGTTTTATAAGCTTTTGTCTTTTCATAATTTACATATGTATTGTAAAAGAGATAAGTAGCTGCAACTACTAAGATAAGGGTTGGAAGAATAGTTATAAGTTTTAATTTACTCTTTAGCTTCATTATTTACATCTCCAATTTTTCAACTTCATTCTCTAATCCTTTTAATTGTGCTACAAAATCTTTTATTAATTGCTTATCGTTCTCAAGAGAGTTCTCTTTTTGAATTTTAAATAGTGTTGTTGATATCTCATCTAATCTTAAATTACTAGCTGCTCCTTTTAGCATATGTGCTGTTGTTTGAAGAGTTTTGATATCACTTCTTTGATAAGCTTGAACAATTTGGTCTAAATGAGTTTTTGCTTGTTGTATAAAATCTTCTACAAACTCTAATATAAGAGATTTAGGTAGATTTAAATCATCTGAAGCTCTTTGAGGATCAAAAGTTACTTTTGCCATTTTTATCTGCATTAACAGTTTTTCTGCTGATGTTATATCTATCAACTCTTCAGGTATAGATGGTGGTGTTGTATTAATATCAAACTCATCTATATCAGACTCTTTTACCTCTTTTGGTTTTTTCTCTTCTTGTTTAAATTTATTATTGTTTAATCTATCTTGAAGTTTAGAGACAATTAGGTAAAGTTCTTGAATATGCTCTTGCCTATTATCATCTTTGGCAATTAGTTCTAATTTTTCTGTAACAATATCTAGTGATAGCAATCTACTAGCATCTGCTAACATCTCTATATTATTTAAATTTGCTACTTCTAAATCGTTTTTATGATTATTTATTTCATCTATATAATTTTCTAGTAACATTTTATAGTTATCATTGTTTATACTAAGTCTTTTAGCATTCTCTTCTAAATCTACTCTATCAACTTGCATTGATATGAGTCTATTTTTTAAATTATCACTATCTCTATTTAAATTTTCAGGCTCACTCTTTTTGATATTAGACTCTTGAGGCTCTATTTCATCTTTTATCTCTTTGTTTTGAGTGGTTAAATTTTCTATATTATCATCTATTACATCAATAGATTCATCAATTTCTGGCTTTATCTCTTCAATAGTAATCTCTTTAGATAAATCGGCTTTTACCTCATCAATAATATTCTCTTTTGATTCAATCTCTGTTGCAGATTTAAGTGCTGCGCTATCATTATCTTCTAGCTCAATATCTAATTCATCATCATTTGAAGATTTACCCCATGGGAAGAGTCGAGATTTTATTCTACTTAAACCACTTTTTTTCTCATCTTTTTTCTCTGTAGTAGAAGTTGTTTTACTATCTTTATCTCTCTTCTCTTCACTATCTTTAGATAAATCTTTGTCAATATCTTCTAAATTATCTTTTGTTTCAACCTCTTTTATAAATTCATTTAAACTTAAATCATCACTAATCTCATCTGCAAAGTTCTCTTTTAATTTGGCATCTACAGCTATATCTTTATGCTCTATATTTGCTATCTTTTCTAAAGATTCATTTGTTACCAAATCTTCTAAATCTTCTAAGTAGTTATTCTCTTTTTTAATCTTATCTGTTACATTATCTTTTAGGTTAGATAAGTTGTTAGATTTACTCTCAACACTTTTAACTAATTGAGTTTTATTACCACTCTCTTCTTCATAATTTGTGCTAGAGTAATCTTTTGGCTCAAACGAACTCTTTTCTTCATCTGAGTTATTATCAAATATTTTAATTACTTCAATATTGTCATTATTTTCAATATTCTCTTTTTTATTATTTTCTAAAGAGCTATTTATCTCTTTAGCGTCAATATCTTTAGTTAGAGATGTTGGAATATTATCATCATTTGCAATTTGAGGAATATCAAATTGTTCATCTTTTAAATCTATTGTGCCACTTTTTATCTTTCTTAAATAGTCAATATTATCATCATTTAGAGTTGATGATAACTCATCTTTTACTCTAAGTTGATATAGATTTAATTTTCCAAATGCAGAGTGCATATTAATAATTGTATATTTAAGATTTTCATTAAGTGTAGATACTTTTATCTCATCATCTTCATCTAAAAAAGTGATTTGTTGATTCTTAATTGCCATTGATATATTGCATATATCTCTATATCCAATTTTGTCTAAAAAACTTTTACTTGCAGCTACAATGTAGTCTTCTTGGTTTGTAATAAAATACATACTCAATTCCTTTAACATAAATAAGGTTATTCTATTATGTATAATATTATATTACTTATTAAAAAATGGTTTAATATGGCAAAATTAAATATTTTTTACATCTTTTAATGAATTTGCAACTCTTTTATTAGTAATTTTTGCTATTTCTTCATAAGTTGCACTCTCTATTGCCTCGAAACTACCGAAGTAGTTTAAGAGCTTTTTGACAACTTGTTTGCCAACTCCTTTATGTTCATATAGTTTTAAATTCATATCCTCTTTTCTCTTCTTTTTCTTATGGTAACTTATGGCAAATCTATGTGCTTCATCTCTAACTCTTTGTAAAAAATGGAGTCTTTTATCTGTTGTTTTTAACTCTATAACCTCTCCTAGCTGTGTATAGATTATATCTTTTGCAGAGCCTTTTGCACGATGTGCCTTGCTATCTAGTTTCTCTTTGGCAATTGCCACAACATCTAAATTAACTTTTGCTTTATTTAAAATATCTTTAGCTAATTTTAGTAGAGTCGCTCCTCCATCAATTACCCATAAATCTGGTGGAGAGTTCTTTTTAAAACTATCTACTCTTCTTGTTAAAAGCTCTCTCATTTGAGCATACTCATCTTTTGCTTCTAATTCATATTGCCTATAAGAGCTTTTATCAAACTCTCCACACTCATAAACTATCATAGCACCCACCGTTGCTTCTCCCATCATATGTGAGTTATCAAAACACTCAACTCTATATGGAGCAGTATCTAAAGATAGAAGCTCTTTTAACTCCTCTTCTATATTCTCTTTATTTATATCTTGTTTTAATATCTCTTTTGCATTTTTTATAGCTAAATCGACTAGTTTTGCCCTATTGCCACTTTTTGGATGCTCTAGTGTAACTCTCTTTTTTGCCAATTTTGTAATAACTTCTTTAACTACATCTTTATCGGTAAAATCATGAGCTACCAAAATTCTGTTAGAGTCGATATTTATTATATTTTTATAGTGGTTAATTAATGTTTGTTTATATGCTTCATCTCTATCAAATTTATCTAAATTTCTAAATATATTGTGAGTAGATGATATAATTTTCCCCTCTCTCATAAATATCTTTACAACTACTCCTTTATCTTTACTATTATCTATTGCAAAAATATCATAGTTAGCTTTAGAGGCTATATCGATAGTAGATTTCATTTGTAAAGCTTTTATAGATTCTATAGAGTCTCTTAATTTAGCTGCCTCTTCAAAACGCTCCATAGAAGCTAGTTTTAGCATCTTTTCACTCATTTTATCTATTAAAATTTTTCTATTATTTATGGCATATTTTGCATCTTTTACAATTTTTGCATAATTGCTTTTATTGATTTTACCCTCACAAGGGGCTAAACATTTATTAATTTCATAAAAGAGACAAGCTTTTTTTCCTTTTATGCAACTCTTTTTTTGAACTAAAGGAAAAAAGTCATAAATAGCCTCTAATAGAGCTTTAGAACCAGTAGGAAATGGACCATAATATTTTACCTTTGGAGATTTGACAAGCTTTCTTGTTATCTCAAATCTAGGAAAATCTTGCATTTCATCAATATAAATATAGGGATAAGTTTTATCATCACGCAGAAGAATATTATATTTTGGTTTTAACTGTTTTATTAAAGAATTCTCTAAAATAAGAGCATCCTCTTCACTATCGACTACTATATAATCAAGAAATTTAGCCTCTTGTAACATTTTTCCAATTCTTGTATTTGGGCTATATTTAGCTCTTATATTTGGGGTTAGCAACCAATAGCTTTTTACTCTGTTAGATAGGTTTTTAGCCTTTCCGATATATAAAAGCTGCCCATTTTCATTAAAGTATTGATATACACCACTATTTTTTGGTAAATCTCTTAAAATATCCTCAATTTTGTTCATTATTTAACTCTATATCCTCTTTTATCTTTTTAAAAATCTCTATTAATTGGCTATCTTTTGCATCTATTTTAAATTCTCCTTTTGCTAACTCTTTATATTTTACATCACTTTTAGTGGCAATAATTGGTGCTGGAGTGTGAAATTTAGATACAAAAAATTCTATTTTTTTAACATTTTTAAAAACATCAGCACAATCTAAATCTATTGTGGTAAGTTGATTTAATAGGTTATTTATCAAATCTTTATTATAATTGAGTTCCATTTTGTAACCAGGATGAGATAGAGCACCAAAGAGTGTATTATTTTTAATATAAAAAAAAGCGATAGCACTACTAAACCTTGGTGGAAGTAGTTGCATAAGCTTATTAAAACAGGAGTATTTATGAATATCTTTAAAATAGGGTCGTCTCTTAATAGTATTAAGAATTTCATTAGCTTTTTTCATATTGTGATTATAGCATCATTTTTACTTACAGTTGGCTTTAGTGGATGTGGATATAAAACTCCACCTGTATGGGTAGATAAAAATGTAACTGTTAAGGCTAACTAGTGTCAGAGTGTAAAAGATATGATACAATAGTTATTGGTGCAGGTATAGCAGGGTTATATTTAGCTTCTAAATTGCCTAAAAGTATGAATGTCTTAGTTCTTTGTAAAGATATTCCTTGGGAGTGCAATACATTTTATGCACAGGGTGGAATGGTAACTGCGTTAGATGAGCAAGATATACCTTTTCATATAGAAGATACTCTAAATGCAGGTTCTAACCATAATCTAAAAGAGGCTGTTGAGATACTATCAAAAGAGTCAATAGCAGTAAGAGAAGATTTTGTAAATGGTGGTATGAAATTTGATTTAGATGCAAATGGAGAGCTATTATATACAAAAGAGGCTGCTCACTCAACAAGTAGAATTCTTCACGCAGGTGGCGATGCAACTGGGCGTTATATGCATAAGTTTTTAATGGAGAAGAATATCCATAAATTGCAAAAAAACTCTTTAGTTTATGATTTACTAATAGAAGATGGAAGATGTTATGGCGTTAGAGTTATGGTTAATTATAAGCCATATACTCTATATGCAGATTCGGTTGTAATTGCAAGTGGGGGTATTGGCTCTTTGTATCAATTCAACACAAATTCAAGAACTGTCAGTGCAGATATTCACGGTATTTGTATAGAAAAAGGGATAGAGCTTAAAGATATGGAGTTTATGCAGTTTCATCCAACTGTATTTGTAAATACACCATATGCAAGAAAGCTACTTCTTACAGAAGCATTAAGAGGCGAGGGGGCTTGGATTGTAGATGATGATGGAAAGAGATTTCTGTTTGATTATGACAAGAGAGGTGAATTAGCAAGTAGAGATATAGTATCTCGCTCTATTTTTCTCTATAAACGAGAGAAAGGCAAAAAGGCATATTTAGATTTTAGTATGTTTGAAGAGGATTGGTTTAGACAAAGGTTTCCAAATATATATAAAACATTTAAGAATTTAGGTTATAACTTACCAAGAGACAGAGTAGAGATATCTCCAGCTTTTCACTATGCAAATGGTGGTATAGCTTGTGATATTGATGGCAGAGTTCCAGGTATTAAGGGTCTTTATGTAGCTGGAGAAGCATCACGAACAGGAGTGCATGGAGCAAATAGATTAGCATCTAACTCTCTACTAGAAGGGGCAGTCTTTGCCAAAAGATGTGCCGATGCAATAGTTAATGATGGCAACCATCTACCATGCGAATTGAGTTTTGAAAAAGATTACGATACACTTTTGCATGAAGCTAATGATAAGAAGTATAAGCATAAACTTAGAGAGATAATGTGGAAAGATGTAGGGATTGTCAGAACAAGGCAAGGGTTGTTAGAGGCAAAAAACTTTATATATGATACAAAAAGTAAAAATATAGGAAGGCTTTTAGAATTGAGGCTAAATACAGCTTCTGCAATTGTTCAACAAGCTTTGTATAGAGAAGAGTCGCTTGGTAGCCACTATATAGAGTAGATGAAAAGTTTTATAACTTTTTATTTATATTGGCTTTTATAGGAGCTTACTAAAATTATTCTTATTAGCTATTACTGTTTTCCTTATATTGTCATTTAATTTGGATTACGAGAGATGATTTGCATTTAATCCTTATATGGTATAATTGTCCAACTATTTTACAAAGGGTTTTAATGAAGCATGTTCCAATAGTGGTTTTAGATTTTGGTTCACAATATACGCAATTAATTGCTAGAAAACTAAGAGAGAGTGGGGTATATACAGAGGTTGTTCCATATCGCGAAGATATAGAGGCTATAAAGAAAAGAAGTCCAAAAGGGATTATACTATCTGGTGGACCTGCATCTGTGTATGCAAAAGATGCATACCATCCAAGTGAAGAGATATGGGATTTGGGATTGCCAATTCTTGGAATTTGTTATGGAATGCAGCTAATTACTCAACATTTTGGTGGCAAAGTTGTAGCAGCCAACCATCACGAGTATGGAAAAGCAAAACTACATATTACTAATCAAAATTCTCCAATTTTTAAAGACATTACACAAGATAGCATTGTATGGATGAGCCATGGAGATAGAGCAGAAAAGTTACCAGAGGGATTTAGCGTAATTGGAGACAGCGAAAATTCGCCATACGCAGCAATTGCAAACGAAGATAAAAATATTTATGCATTTCAGTTTCATCCAGAGGTTCACCACTCGCAAGAAGGAACAAAACTACTTAAAAACTTTGCCAAATATATTTGTGGGTGTGATAGCACTTGGAATATGGGAAGCTTTGCAAAAGAGAAAATTGCCGAAATCAAAAGCCAAGTGGGCGATAAAAAGGTGCTTTGTGGTGTAAGTGGTGGGGTGGATAGCTCTGTTGTTGCAGCCATGCTAAATGAAGCTTTACCAAAAGAGCAGTTGGTTTGTGTATTTGTTGATCAAGGCTTACTTAGAAAAGATGAAGCTACTCAGGTTCAAGATATGTTTAAACTGCTTGATATCCCACTAATTACAATTAACGCTCAAGATGAGTTTTTAAGTGCTTTAAAGGGTGTTACAGACCCAGAGAGAAAGAGAAAAATTATAGGCGAGAAGTTTATAGAGGTTTTTGATAAAGAGGCGAGTAAACATAAAGATGTAAGTTTCTTGGCTCAAGGAACACTTTATACTGATGTAATCGAATCAGTTTCGGTTAAGGGTCCAAGTAAAACAATAAAATCGCACCATAATGTTGGTGGGCTTCCAGATTGGATGACATTTGAGCTTGTAGAGCCACTAAGAGAGATATTTAAAGATGAGGTAAGAAAGTTAGGGCTTGAACTTGGCTTACCAAAAGATATGATAGAGAGGCACCCATTCCCTGGACCTGGCTTGGCAATTAGAGTAATGGGAGAGGTAAATGATGAGGCTTTGAGGCTATTAAGAGAGAGTGATGCAATTATGCAAGAAGAACTTAGAGCCACAGGTTACTATACAAAAGTTTGGCAAGCATTTACAGTGCTTTTAAATGTTCAATCTGTTGGGGTAATGGGAGATAATAGAACTTATGACAATACAGTATGCGTTAGAATGGTAGAGTCTGTAGATGGTATGACAGCAACATTTGCACATGTTCCACACGATGTATTAGAGAATATAAGCCGTAGAATAATAAACGAGATAGATGGAATAAACAGGGTAGTTTACGACATCTCAAGTAAACCACCAGCAACTATTGAGTGGGAGTAGTTTTAATTTTTAATTATAAATTTTGAATTTTGAATGAAATCTGTTTTATAGTAGATTTTTATTTGGATATAAGGCTTTGGCCTTAGTTTTTTACAGGAGGAGAGGAGATGGATTTAAATAACTATTTAGCTTATGTTGTTATTGCTATTATAACAATTACAAGCCCTGGTGCTGCTATATTGTTAGCAATTAGTAACGGTATGAGGTATAATTTAAAAGCAGTTGTTTTAGGAACTTTAGCAAATGCATTAGGGCTATTTATTTTATCTAGTATAGCGTTTTTAGGCGTTGGTGCAGTTTTAAAAACATTCTCTTTTATGTTTATAATATTAAAGATAGCTGGAGCTTTGTATCTTATCTATCTTGGCATAAAACTAATCTTAAAAAAAGAGTTAAAATTGAATATTAATAATGAAGTTGAGCAAGAAGATATAAATTACTTAAAAGTAGCAAAAACAGCCTTTTTAGTAGCTATTACTAACCCAAAACCAATACTGTTTTTTACAGCAGTATTTCCTCTGTTTATGTCGCCACACTACTCTCTTTTAGGGCAGTTTTTTATAATGACAGGAACATTTTTGTCAATATCGATTGTAAGTTTAATAACTTATGGATATGTTGCAAACAGATTTAAAAACTATTTTAGCAGTGCAAAGAGCTTAAATCTTTTTAATAAAATTACAGGTTCTTTGTTTATTTTAATGGGTTTAGCAATGGGGCTATATAGTAGAAAGGCAAACTAAAAGGAAATTTGATGAACAAAACTAATAAGCCAAAATTTAATATTTTTAAGAATATTAAATACTCTATAGAGGGTGGAGTTACAGTTTTAAAAAGCGAAAAATCTTTTAAGACTCAACTTATAGCTATCTCTATTATAGGTATAGTTTTACTATTTGTAGATATATCAACAACTTCTAAAATGACTCTATTTTTCTCTACTTGGCTTATTTTAGTTGCAGAGGCTTTTAATAGTGCTATAGAGAGAGTTGTAGATTTAGTTACACAAGAGCATCATCAATTAGCAAAAGAGGCTAAAGATATTGGCTCTTTTGGAGTTTTATTGGCCTTTTTTGTAGTAATATCAATTTGGGTGACTACACTATATTTAGAGTTTATTTAGGTGATATTGTGAAAAAAGTAGAGATAAAGCCTAAGTTTATAGACTCTTATAAAAATGGCTATCCTTTAATTACCAAAGATTTAATTGCAAATTATAGAGATTCAATAAAAGAGGGTGATATTATTGAGCTTGTAGATAGCAAGGGTAGGTTTATTGCAAGAGGCTATTGTGGGCTTCAAAATAAGGGATATGGCTGGGTATTGACTACCGATATTAAGCAAAAGATAGATAGATACTTTTTTAAAAAAAAGATAGAAGATGCTATAAGATATAGAGATAATTTTTATAAATCTAAAGATACAACAGCATTTAGAGTATTTAATGGAGAGGGCGATGGTGTTGGCGGCTTAACAATAGACTACTTTGATAAATACTATCTAATAACATGGTATAGCATAGGTATATATAAATTTAAAGATGAGATATTAGAAGCACTTAAATCTCAGGTAGATTTTAAAGGTATATATCAAAAGCGAAGATTTAATAAGAGTGGTCAATATATCGATAATTTAGATGATTTTATTTGTGGT
>Ga0256833_1001709_pt1 | contig 15876 bp, 7 predicted proteins | sample 356284metaG_FD_190535 | JGI IMG/M metagenome (GOLD analysis project Ga0256833, IMG submission 190535) | Hydrothermal vent microbial communities from Mid Atlantic Ridge, Atlantic Ocean - 356-284 | ecosystem: Environmental > Aquatic > Marine > Hydrothermal vents | place: Atlantic Ocean: Mid...
AGATTTCCTGCGATTGAAATTGGAAACGTTGTCAAAACAGGTGTTTCATCAACGTCTACGGGTACACCGATCCACCTCAACATATTTTTCATCAAAACTGTAGCAGAATCATAACCTGAAACAGAGCTATTTATAGCCTCCCACGGGAACGTTAAATAAACAAGTTTGTATGCTCCTGAGTAGCGTATTCCCGCGGAATTCCCATTGGATCTGTAGGTAAGGAGAGAGATTCCACCGTTAACAGGTAAAACTGCGTCTTTTGAATTAGCATTGTTTGCTCCACCTGCTCCAAAAATTACAAAGCTCATTCCATTTGAAATAGGGTCTCCTGAGACGCCGACAACAAAGTAATCAGATACAGAGGAGTCTATATATGATGCGTGAAAATAATTTCTCAGGAATGATGATCCTCTGAGAGTTTGAGCAGCATTTTGACTTGAAATTATAAAATTAGTTCCAGCATTCATTGCAGTTTCAATCGTATCCAATTCTTCCTCGGTAAATGGGGTGGATTCTTCACCAGTAAACCAGATAACTACGTTATGTTCTCCAAGACCGTAAATCCCACTTAAAGAAGGAACTCCCTGGTCTGAAACACTCCAGTAGTCAAAATTTATATTAATTGAATTAAGAGCATCTATATAGTAGTGCTCATTATTCGTTCCACCATCATCGTCAACTATTAGCACATAAGGTTGAGAAATCTGAAAAAATAATGTATCTCTTCCGATGACAGGACCTGGGCTATCTGTTATAAATCTAAGTTCAATCATACCAGTTACAGGAGATGCAGTATCAACAACAGTAAAGCTAATGGGATCAGTCAAATTGTTGGCCGTATCTCCTGGCTGTAAGGTGCCAAAAATTGAAACAGAGTCGTTAATCACAACTTGTGGCACAAGAGATCTTGCAATAACTCTCAGATATTCAGCAGGTTGCCAACCAGTAGAATCGGTTAGTGAAATTCTAAGTTCAACTGTCTCACCTGGATCGGGACGACCGTCACCATCGCCATTGTCAGAAAAAGAATAATGTTGAATTGAGACAAAAGATAACAATCTTCTACCAAGTAAAGAGACTGCTTTGTATGCATTCACACGGCCAGCTCCCAGATTTCCCGAAAGGTAATAGGAGTCATTTATAGAATCAGCGGTAGTTAGTATAATAGACTTTATACTGTCAGGAGGGTAAAACGGCGCTATGGAACGTAAAAGTCCGACAACACCCGACACGAATGGGCTGGCCATAGAAGTACCATAAAAGGAATCATATCCGCCACCAGGAATTGTACTAAGTATATTGTCCCCAGGAGCAGCAATATCAACCCACCTACCGTAATTTGAGTAACTGGATTTACGGTCATATTGGTCTGTAGCTGCTACTGAAATAACAAGTGGATGAGCTGCAGGATAACTTGGAGAACTTGTATTTTCATTACCCGCTGCAGCCACCAATACCATCCCGTGATTGTGAGCATACTGGAAAGCAGTCCCGAGAGATCCTATCCACCCTCCCCAACTCATATTAAATACATCTGCCCCCATGTTTGTTGCATAATAAACTGCTGAAACTGAGTTTGATAACCAGTGAGATCTGATCGCAAGTATTTTACAATTAAAGCCAACTCCAGCTACCCCAAGACCATTATTAGTCACTGCGCTCGCGATGCCAGCCACATGTGTACCGTGAGTATAATCTGGACCATTATGAGCAGGAGATGGATCATTATTGCCTTCATAAAAATCCCATCCTACAAAATCATCAACTTTGCCGTTACCATCATCATCTATACCATTTACATCACCTGGATCAAAAACCCAGTGTCCACTAATATTTTCAATCACATGCCCATCCCCATCAGCATCCTCTCCAAGGTTCTGGTAAATATTATCAACGAGATCTTCATGTCTCCAATCCACACCTGTATCATCAATGCCTATTATAATCGAAGAATCTCCTCTGGTAATGTTCCATGCTCCAATGGCATCCGCTACTGAAAGGCTCCACTGAAGATGAAGATACGGATCGTCAGGATAGAAAAAATAGACCTTGGCATAATCTGGATCAGCATATTTAACATCTTTAAATTCTCTAAGTTCATCAACAAAATTAAAAACATTAGCAGAGGAATCAAATTTTATGAGGTAGATCAAGTCAAGGCCAAGAGATTTCGCATCTTCTGGCATTTTTGGATCAACAATTAATCTTTTGAGACTTGTCACACCATATTTAGTAAAAACTTCTTTAAATTCAGGTAAATCGAATGGTGACAATACATTCTTTTCGAGCTTTGACCTCAATGATTGATGAAACTGAACAACTGCATAACCGGGTCTTACTGGATTTAAAAGAGAAATTAGAAAATAAGAGATTAAAGCAACCATTTTTTACCTTCTTATAAATAGGGTGAGGCTTGCGCGTAGCGCAAGCCTCACCCTATTTATCAATACGCTATACTCGTTTATTTAACCACCACAAACTTTGATACAAGTGTCTCTGAATTCGCAGCCATCTTCACAAGATATACTCCCTCAGCAAGATTTACAGGCAGGGATATAGAGTGTGAGCCTGCATTCGCAATAGCATTGTATAGAGTGGATATTTTTCTTCCAGTTATATCATAAAGATCAATGTTTACTTTTGAATCACGTGGAAGCGTAAATGAGAGCTCAGAATTGCCTCGAACCACTGATGGTACCTTAAGACTATATCCCGGTACCTGCATATGACCTTCACTCACACCAACTGTAAATGTAGTACCGTAGAAATAAACCTGATCTGGGGTGTTTGCATCTGTATAAGAACCTACTACATGAATTACGTTATTATCTTTATATAGTCTTGCAGGAATTTCAAATGATTCTTCTTCCATAGAGTCAGGAACGGCTTCAATAGTAGTATCAGTCCATGTAGCTCCTCCATCAGTAGAGACCAGAAGACCAATATCTGGTAATGTATCTGAGCCATTGATGAAGAATGCCTTATAAACAGCTACAAGGGTGCCATCGTCTGTAATTCCTATATCTGGTTGTGTAGCAACTGTAGAACCATTACCATCTCCTTCGAGGACTGTTGCAGTCCAGTTAGTCCATGCACCCGGGTGTCCGCCACCTGGTGTATAATACCAAATGTCTCCATATTCATGGTTACCGGTCCCGAACTTCCATATGATATGAGGTTTGTTATTTGAGTCAAGGACGAAGTTATATCCGTACCACCATCCACCAGCCGAGTCATATGGGGCGCCACCAGTGGCATTCCATAGAGGAATGGTATCCACCCAGGTTTGTCCTCCATCCATAGACTCCATAAATACTGGAGCTATGGTAGCACCATAACCGTAATCAAATAGCCAGTCTGTAACAACGGCAATGTATCCATTAGATCCTATTCTCGGAATAGGGGTGTCGTTCCAGCCACCTGAAATGGCGTTTGTGATAAATGTATCCGCATTCCAGTTTGTTCCACCGTCATAAGATACCCAGTAATAAGAGCTACCATCGAAGATGTTCGCAGCAAAAACAATTATTGTATCACCAGAAGCATCTGCTGATGGAAGCCAGCAGTTCCACTGCTGGGAGTTTGGAAGTTCAACAACATTGTAAAGGCCCTGTGGCCAAAGTACATCCCATGCAATCTTGACAGGACTTGGCTGATAAGCTCCATTTACATAAGCAGCTTCATGCCAGAAAAATAGAGGACCTTGATGTGCCCAATGCTCCGGCCAAATAACACCAGGGTAAATTCTTCTAACAGCATTTGTACTTAGATCGTGAGTGGTCCATGATTGCCCACCATCGAATGAAATTGCGACTTTAACATTCTGGAAAATATTTGCAGGATCTCCAGAAGGTTCTCCATAAATTACGACAACAGTATCTCCATGGACTGCAATGTTCTTTCCGGGTGAGCCAAGTAATGCTCTTATATCTGGTATAGGACCCACGGTATCCCGAGGCATGAGTTTTGCAGAACCTGACACATTCCAGTAACCATCAAGTTTACTCAGGGCCTTTTTATTTGAGGGAACCTTAGCAAATACCATACTCCCCGCAATTAGCAGGGCTACCATTACTTTTACTACTCTATTCATACTACACCTCCTTTTAATTTTAATTTGAATTTGATTCTTCTCGAATTTTTTCTAAAATTATCCAGTAATTATCAGGATCAAATGGGTCTCCGGAAAATGACCAATTTGGATCCAGAATCTTTAATTCTTCCACACAATTAGCCATTAACCCGCTCCAGAAATAACTCTCCGCGAGTACTATTCTCACCCCTCTTTCTCCAATGTATGGATAATGGAGAAAGTTATTTTGTATACCGTGAAGAAGAGCAGCCTTGGCATAAGATATAGCAGTCATTAAGTATTTCCCATCAGTATTTGATGCAGCAGCTACTGCTGTTCCTATATGAGCAAACAAATTTGTTTGTAAAGAATCCACTTCAGAAATATCCTTAAAAGTAAAATAATTAACAACGAGTGTGTCTTTTATGTGAGGTCCTATTAAACTATCATATAAAACTGTAGCTTTTATAACTATCGTAGAATCGGTAATCTGTCTTAATGCTTGATTTACATAGTTTATGGTAGCGGAACTAACACCTATAATCGGTCTATGCTGTAATTCTACAACTGTAAAAGTATCTACTTCATCTCCCATGGTGTCTATCTCAAGCCAGTATTTTTCAGTATCGGATGGAAGGACAATCTCATGAAAAACCGGCTGAACCATACTGCCACCACTCAGAATTATAGCAAATGAAAAAGCTGATTGTGCAACGTCTGGTGTGTTTAATCCCACATCACTCCATGCAAGACCAAGATGTGCCTGTGGTATAGTATTATCCATTCTTATAACTTTTTCAAAAGTAGCCTTTGCAACAACAAAATCAAGACTGTCATAATGCTCCCATGCTGAATCGAGCACAGTTAGAGGTTCTTCAGGAGGAGGAAAAACATTAGAGTTCTTAACTCCACAACTCACAGCTATAAAACTAAGAACTGCCAGTGAGAATAAAAGTTTCTTCATTTCAATCCTCCTTTACCTTAAATAAATCATTTTCTTAACAGATTTCCTGTTAGGCGCCTCAAACTTTATAAAATAAACCCCCGGAGTTAGAATAGAAGTGTTAATATAAATCACGTGATATCCTGTTTTCATCTTACCGTGATACACTCTTTTTACCAGTCTGCCAGAAGAATTGTATATATCTATATTTACCTTGTCAGATTGAGGCAGTACTACAGCAAGCTCAATTTTATTGGTAGATAACACTAAAGAACCATTCAATATCGAAAAATTGAATTTCATTCTATGAGAAGCACCTTTTCTCAACTGAAAAACACCAAATTTCCTGGTTTTAAATACATAAGAATTATCACCAACAATATATGTTGGAACAGGTCTCCAATCTCCATCTTCATATCTGTAAACGGATAAATTAGAAACCATTATTGGTGACTTTAAGGTAATTGTAACATCCCTGTTTCCAATTAAATGATCGTTTCCGATGACAAATACATCAGATGTCCCTGAATCTGCACCTTTAAATGTCCTTTCAGCGTAATCTTTATTGATTTTATCTATCAGCAATGGGGTAGAAGAGATAAATGTCATAGACGGAACATTAATTATTACATCTCCATCAAGTGCCAAAATTGTTCCACCGTCTGATGTAATACTTTGCATACTTATTGTATCTAATGAAACCTCAGCCTCGTTTCCAGCAAGATCCTGGGCTTTAACTGATATAAGTATATCCCCATTCAAATCGAGAGATATAGGGGTAAAATAGTTATAAACACTGTCTCCTTTGTTAAGCAATTTTAAAGCATAATTCCTCACAATAGGCGAATCGGTAAGAGTGGAGAAGGTAACCACAGGAGCAGGCACATTAACATCAGACATGAGTCCATAAAATTTACTTCCAACTTTATCATATCCTGATAAATACATTTGTATAAATCTTGGATTTCCTGGATTTTGAAGGGCGTATGAACCCACCACGTGAGGTGCTGTAGTATCTTCCGATATGTAGTAAGAAATTGTCTTATTAACGTTTGAATTCGCAATCAAAAATTTAAATGCACTACAGGTATCAGGGGTAAAAGTCAATGAAAATCTTCCGAGGGAATCCATTGAGATAACATGAGCTATAGAATCTCCACCACACACTACAAAAATTGACAGATAATTCTGGTCACCATCACGTGTATTAAATCTTACTCCAGTGGTATCTTGTATTACATCACGCCATACTGAGAAACCTGCCGGAGCCATAACCTGAGGAGTCTTTTGCTCATCTGCACTTGGCAAATCTGATATCGCATCTGATTTCACATGAATGGTATCCATTGGTGGATTAAATCCATAAACAGTATCCACCATAGAACCATCAAGATTTGTTAAATACAGGGTCCTGTTAAATGTCAGAGCAAGATACCATTTTTGTGCAAATAGAGGTAACGAATCCTTTCCGTTTGTGTATTTCTTTATTATTCTATCAAGCGACCTATATCCTCTCAGTCCCCCGTGTAAAACATCTTTTGTAATAATGGTATCACCATAAAGTTGAGACAGATAATCAAACCATAACAACATTCTTTCTCTATCAATTTCCCTTGCAACGGGCGAATTCAACCACTGATGTGTATAATCCAGTAAAGGGCTATTAAGGTATTTCTTGTTACCAAGATATGATATACCACCTGAAACACCGTCGGCAAAGTCAAATCCACATTTATATGATGCCCAAGCTGCTATACCTGTGATTTCAGCAGGGTGCGCATTCATATCAAGAGACCAGACTGCATATCTTCCTATCAAGTAACTAATAAACGCCTGCAATTTAGATTGATTAATACTTCCACTAACAATAAACTTGGAAAGGTCTACGACAATAACTTCTCTTTTTGTAGAGTAGCTATAATCAATTTCTTCGTCCCGGGGATCAAAGTATCCATAAACTGGGATTACTGTAGGATCAGTAGCATTAGATGTCTGAACCAACCTTGTTAGAATAACATATACTCTTGGATCGTTATCTATATCTACAAGATCGTTTGGATTAATTTTTAACTTTGAAATTATAGTATTAAGAACGCTTACACTATCATTTTCGAGAAGGCTTGCAACAGTGGCTACGGATCTGTCTGTCATTAGACTACCAACACCATTAGAAACATTTTCCCACATTGACAATGAATCGCTGTATCGGTATATCCCCTCATCGCACCCAAGATAAAGTTTACCGTCGTCATTATAAATCGTGTAAACATTTTTACTTCCAAGTAACCTCAGGGTTTCAAGGCCATTTGAAAAATCCTGCCATGTGGTACCATTATCCGAAGATTTGAAAACACCGCCGCCAAGAAGTGATACATAAATTGTATCACCGTCAAGAATCACATCAGTAACGGGATATTCAAACTGACCGAGGGTTCGCCAGGAATTTCCATAATCCTGTGTTACAAAAAGACCACTGTCTGCAGCAACATAAAATCTTCCTGAGATGGAATCGAAGCGAATATGATACACCCTCCCAAAATTGACATTTAAACTATCCCAATCGTTATTTTGCCATCTATAAACACCGCTCGAAGCTCCAATTAATAATCTCGAAGAGTCAGATGGATCCTCACAAATAGCGTAAACGGTATCCGTTAGTGTACCCTTTAAAGTATATGAAGATGACGAATTAAATCCCTGAGTCTCCACCCTGTATACCCCAAAAGCGGTCGCTGCATATATCACCTGTCCCCTTGCGCCAAATCCTCTTGTTTGATAATTAACGGCCAGACCGTAGACAATTGTATCAGCAAATGCCTCAAGCTTCCAAGCGCCTGGTGTTTGAGTAAATATAGAACTAAAAAGGCCATCTGAAGTAGCCGCGAATATCACCGCTTTAATAGCTTGAAGACTATCGTCTACATAAGTAAAATCATGGATATCCATGTCAGCAACAACAACAGTGTCACCCGTTCCTCTAATATATCGGTCTACTTTCAAATCCATCCCTGACAAACCTCTTTCCCATATCCAGTTTTCACCATCTGAACTATTATAAATATACGCTGGATCCTGTCCCGGGAGTCTCTTGGAGCCAATCCATAACTTATTGTATGAATTACCAATATGGAATTTGCCTATTTTAATGATAGCTACTCTATCTGCTGATACTATATAAAAATTTCTGCCCTTAAATCTAACTACTCCTACCTGAGGAAGAGTATCTCTATTTAATATCAGTCTAAAATTGTTAACATAAAAGCTTATTGTATCTCCTACCTCTTTTGCAGTTAATGTTGAAAAAATCATCAAAAAAAGAACAACTCCAATTTTTTTTAATCGCATGTCAAACCTCCTTTTATCGTTCAAATGTTAGTCCCAATCTTAACACATCTGGTAAATGACCAAAGTCGTTGTAAGAAAAATCTACCTTTTTATTTCCTCCAAGATTAATTGTAGCGCCAGCACCTAAGCCTCCTTCGTCGAGATTAAAATGATATCCTGCACGTAAAACAATCATCCGAATCGGTTCCATTTCAAGACCAACAGCAAACGATTCAGCGTTATCTTTCGGGTTGATTATTTCAACTGAAGCTGTTAATCTCTTAATTTTATTACCCTCTTTTATAATATCACCAGCAATACCTAATCTAAATGTAAGAGGGAGAGAATAGCTTTCGTATTTTCTCTTCTCAGTCGTTACCTCACTTCCCTGCATAAGCCAGAGGTCATAATCACCTTTAGGAGACATATCAGTTCCAAGATTTTGTAATGACATAGCTACTCTAATAGATTTAAAACCTGTGTAGAAATATGTACCTGCATCAATAGCAAACGAATATGCACTTGTAACACTACCCAGATTTTCCTCAATAAATTTAATTGACACACCGGCTGCAAACTTATCAGTGTAAAATCTTGACATTGCGAGACCCAACTGCAATGCAGAGTACGAGAAAGTACCTGTTTCAACAATATTATTATTTTTATCAAACGCTGTACCTTCAAATCCTCCCATATAAATTCCACTTACAAAAAAAGAAAAAGTACCCAATGGGTACTTAGGGAAAATCACAGCAAAAGCTGGAACTCTACCATCAGCAATCCAGTTTGAATAACTCGTAAAAAACGCAAAATTTTTTATGTGTGCAATTCCTGCTGGATTCCAAAATACGCTTGAGGGGTCATTTGCAATAGCGACGAAGGCGTCACCTAATCCAGAGGCACGTGGAACAACACTGATGGATAAAAATTTTGCTCCAGCACTTCCAACAGGTTCCTGTGCATAAAGGGAAGAAAATGCCATGACTGCAATGACAAATAATTTCTTAATCATCACAAACCTCCTTATTTGAGGATAAGAAACTTCCCAATTTTATAATTTCCATCTGGCGTCTCTACCTTATATATATACACACCTGAAACAACCTTCTGACCGGAGCGAGATAATAGGTTCCAGCTTTCTGATCCATCAGTAGATGAATTATGAACAATAGTTTTTACAAGATCTCCACTAAGAGTATAAATCCTAATTATAGCCTGAGGAGGCAAATTAACAAATTCAACTTTATCGGCAATTTCAGAAGCAGTCCAGGGTGCCGAACCCCTGTAGGGATTCGGCACAACTTTGACCTTGTTAACGGAACTTGATGGTTGTGTTCCGATAACAAGAGCAAGGGGGTTACCATTTTCATCTTTCTTGTAATTATTCTTAGGACTTTCAAGTGAATCATCATCAACAGCTACAACAACATAGTAATAAGGGAAACCAACAGAAACTGTTGTATCTATATATGAATGGACAAATCCACCTGTTGAGTCCTGATGGAATTCCGCAAGTAATTTCCAATTAGAGGGAGCAAAAACAGCTCGATAAACCCTGTATGCCACCACATCTACAATACCTTTTATAGGATCAGGTGTACGTTCTGCGTAGTCATCCCATATAAGCTCAACACCTCTTTTAGTGTAGGAATACCTTAAACCAGGAGCGGATGGTGGAACAGGTATATTCCAGTGGGAATCCTCGTCTGGAGCAGAAGGGTGCACAGGATCACTATGTTTAGCGCCAGCATAGTACGCTTTTAGCGCCCATTCCATGACCTGTCTTAATCCCATCAACCATCCTCTTCCCCAATAGCTATCATATCCACCGTTCATTCCCTGTCCTACACCAACGACCCAGACAAACTTTAATGTATCCCCTGGTCTTAAAGTATACGGTCCAACAGTGGAAAGGAATCTATAATCAAACTCTGATGCATGAAGGTCTTCAGGATGTGGAGCATATCTATAATAATGCCCATTCATATAGGTTGCTCTATGGTGTCCTTTTAGATAATTATAAATATCTTCATCAGTAGCAGGGTCACTTTCCCAATTCCACCACTGATGAGACCACGGCCTCACAATTCTCAATGTATCACCATTGTGTATCCAGATTGAGTCTGACGGACTTGGAGGCGCATACAACCATGCACCTCCTATATAGCCAGCACAAGCACCTCCTTCTCCCGTATCATCACCTGGATCTGCTGGGTTATCTCCATCATATATATATGAAATACCACGTGGTATCAGGTATCCTTTTATAGTATCCGTATCACTTCTGACAATTGTCCACGCTGCAGTACTATCAATAATATTTTCATCAGATTCATCCCCCCACACAAGATATTGATCCGGAATTCCATCAGAAATACTTAGAAACGTATCAGGAAGAACAGTAAAACTGTCCACGGGCTCTCTATGTCTAAAAGAAGGATTATTCCACTCGCCGTTTGTCCAGCCATCGAAACTAACAAAATCGTCTATATGTGGATCAGAGGGATCAGCTCCGCAAACATCACAGTCATACCACATTCCAAGGAACAGGCTGTCAAGTTCAGCAGGTGGAGATGATCCTATATCGCATTCGTTAGGGTCATAAGTTATATAAATCTCGTGTGCAATAAAATTATTGTATGGATAGTGAGGCCATGCAAGAGTGTGAACAATCACCTTAATTCCCGTGTGTCTTCCGGATGTATTATTGGGATCACTTTTAAAGTCATTAAAAGAGGTAAATACATCCCAAGCGGACTTCCTCGGTCCGGCGACCGAATTATAGTCACTGGAATATACCCATTCTCCTTTCGGGTAGTTATGAGAAGTTACATAAACGTTATCCCCAACTTTAAGGCCTATAGTGAAATAGCTACCCCAGAGATAATAAGGATGACCATTACCACCAGGCCAGTCATAGCCATAATCACCATTATTAAAATCACCGCCAAGACTACCAAAATTGCTCATGTAATTCCAAACGTTCCCCACAGTAATATTGAATTTTTCCTGGGAAGAATCTTTAGTTTTTACCCTATTACAGGGACAATTTTTATCTCTCGCACCTAAAAAGGAAAGTATCAAGAAAGATACTACCACCAAAAATTTCTTATTCATAATTACGTTACCTCCTTAAAATCCCTTCAATTTAAACTCAAGACCAACTCGGGTAATCCTACCTGGATAATAAACTCCTGGATTTTTTACCTCACCTTCAGGTTGATGAAATTGAACGTACCAATTAACATCCTCAAAACTGCTAAGATCTCTCCTATTCGTTAGATTTAATATATCTACAAAAAATCTGATCTTAGCCTTGCCAACCTCAAAGTTTTTAATAAACTTCATATTTAGCTGCATGTGAGAAGGAAGTCTTTTTGAATTAATCTTTTCAACTGCATCACGTGGCGTCCTAATAGGTGGAGTGTAAGGGTAACCGCTACCGTATGTAAACTGGAACATCAAGCTAAAATTGTTTAAAAATTTCATATTTGCAAAATATTTATTCTTTGGATAAACAACTCCAAAGTTGGCAATTAAACTGTGCCTCTGGTCCCAATCAAGAGGAGATTCTTTATGAGGTAGCGGATAACCTCTCCACATCCAGTCATATGCATTAAATGGAGATGAGAAAGAACCATAAGCGTATTGTAAAGTATAATCCAGAGATAGGGTTAGATAAGGCAAGAAAGCACCACCTGGTCTTTTAGAAAAAGAAAACTCAATCCCTCTTACTGTTCCCCAATCCTCGTTAACATAAGTTGAATAATTTCCACCAGCTATACCATAAGAAAATTGTTTCAATCTCGACCATCTTAATATATCTTTGTAAAAAGCAGTAACATCAATTAGCATCTGATTATTAAATGCATGTTTTAATCCGAGTTCGTATGATATGGTCTTTTCAGGTTCAATATTTGCATTACCTATGATTGGGAAAGCCCCGGAAAATACATAGTTACTCAAAATTTGGTAAAACGGTGGTATCTGTAAATAATGTCCATAAGTAAAGTGTAGTACATCCCTAATCGTGATAGGATGGGAAACTCCAAGCCTGGGGCTAATATACCATTTGGAGCCTACCTTAACAGGGTTCTTAATCATTCTGATGGTTGGCCACAATGAATCTGATATAAATGGATGAGCTGTGTCAGATATACCAAATCCACCTGAGTTATAGTAATCCAACCTGAAACCAACTTTCGCTATCATACCTTCCATTTCAATTTTGTCTCTAATATATGCAGCAAATACCCACGGTACAGCTGGATGATCATTAAACCAATTAATAAATGTATAAGGATCACCAGGTCTGCTCTTTAAATGAGGATTTAATAAAGTTAAATAGACATTACCTCCTGAAGCATAATCTGCACCATAACGAGTTATGTTTATCCTCTTGTACTCAACACCTGCAAGAATCTCATGATGTCTTGTCACCTGACTTGTGACCTTTGTTGTAAAGGTCAGATAATTACTGTTTCCATAATACCACTGACTCCTTTGCCAGGTATTGTTTCCAGGAAGATACTGGCTTCCAACTTTTAAAAGCGTATCAATAACTTCTACAATACTATCCGTAAATTCATGTCCTTTTAATGGCCATGTGAAAGGGAATTCATAAAAATCATTGGAAACCTGTAAAACAGTATCCACATATTCTCCCTGAGAAGGATTATAAGCACGGACAACGAGTACCTTAAGGTCAACATTCGACCTCTGCCCCCACCCCTCTGTATTTAATTCCGTGTAAAGGGTATCAACCACGGAATCTCTTATAGGGTCTCTTATTAATAACTCACCAGCTTCAGGCCACCATTTTGGACCAGAACCAATAGATGGATATAATGCCTGCACCTTTGAATCCCACCAGTAATAAGGTATCTCCACATAACCTTCAGACCAGTGAATCTGAGGATAAATAGTATCCCCATTAGGTGAAACGTAACAAAATGTAGTATCAATAAATAATGTATCTATATTTAACCAACGTCCTCTTGCTGAATCAATCAAACCATGTGTCTTAAATGTATCTATAACAAATTTCTTAAAGTAATCAATGTCTATTTCAACAAATCCGTCTTTATCCCTATCAGCAAAATCGTCCACACCGTCACCATCTACATCCTCAATTACGTTTGATTCCAGTTTCCTTCTAAAATACCCCAGTCTCATTTCGAGATATGCTCTTGATGAGAAAATTTTATTTACACCAAAAATGAACTGTAATTGATTGTCGTCAGAATAAGAAGTATGATTTAGTGCGAGTCTCCAGTAAGGAGAATAACCTCTATTATGGCTCTTAGCCCAAAAACCACTTGTAAAGAATTTCCATGAAGTAAGAGGATACGTTATCTTCCACTGAAAATTCCTTCGAGAGTTCCAGTATTTAGGATCTGTGGAAACAGGAAACCTCCCTTTATTAACCTGGTATTCTCCAGAAACAAAAAACTTTGCTCCGTTTCTTCTCTTTGGATTTATCGGTCCTCCAAAACTGAATTGTGTTATATAATCTTTCGAATGATGTCTACCTATAGGGCTATTGAAATCCAGATTTTTCCCGGTTAAAAAATCATAGTACTTATCTCCCCAATTCCTGTCAAGTAGCCCATATATTCTATCACCCAAAAGTGAAAAGTCGGAAGTCACAGATTGAAAAGTAAAACCGTATTTTGGTCCTCCTTCCTTTGTAACAATATTGATTGCACCAGATGCAACAGTTCCCTGATCAACATCAAATCCTCCCTTAGAAATTGAAGTTTCTTCCATAGAAAGAAGAGGAATATTGGCAAATGTATTATTACTATAAGGATCTCTTATTTCAACTCCGTCAATCACGTATACAACTTCATCTGGGCGCCCACCCCTAATATGCAAACCACCACGAGCAACGACACCTGCTTGCTGTGTTACAATCTGAACCACATTTGTAACTGGGAGTTGCTCTATTTCTTCAGACTTAACTATGTTTACACTGGCAGTTACATCCTTTTTAATTATGGGTTCTTTGGCAATAGCAACAACCTCTTTTGTGACCAATGTAGAAGGTTCTAATTTAAAATTCACTTCAGTTGTTCTATCAACATCAACTTTTACATTCTCAACTTTCATCTTTTTGTAACCTATATAAGAGCAAGTGAGTGTATAAGTTCCAGGAGGCACATTTAATATAACATAATAACCATCCTGATCCGAGGCTGCTCCCATCGTTGTGCCCTCAATAATAACATTGGCAGCAGGTAAAGGCTCACCTGTTTGTTTGTCAGTAACTCTCCCCATAATTTTACCGGTTGTTCCGGCAAATAGGGACGAATACACAAACAGGGGAATCAATACTAACAGTTTTTTAACATTCATATTACATACCTCCTATTTTTCTCATCATTGCTCAAGTTTAAAGATAAAAGGTATTGCCACCCAAACCTTAACAGGTTTATCTCTCTGCCTGCCTGGAGTAAATACAAACTGTTTGGCCGCTGCAATTGCTGGCTTAATAAAAATAGGATTCGTTGCCTTTAAAACGACAACGGAATCAACTCTACCCTGTTCATTCACAAGAACTTTAACGAATACCCTTCCTTCAATACCCGCTTTTCTTGCAAGGTCAGGGTACTGAGGCTCCACCTGTTTAACTACCTTTGGTTTGACCTCAACAGCAAAGAATTCATAGGTTTTCTCAACCTTCGGGGGTGGAGGGGCTTCAAGCTCATTAAATGTTGTTGTTGGAGAGAAATCTATCTCCTGATCTTCTTGCTGGTTTTCTTCCTCATCTGAAACTTCATTGGTTTCCTTAATCTCGACCGGTAACTTCGGTTTGGGTGGTGGAGGGGGTTCTTTCAATTCTTCTACCTGGGTGTTTATTTGCTCAACTATAGTAGCAACTTCTGACTTAGGTTTATATGGACTGACCTCAACCTTCTTAATCCCTGCAAAAATAGCTATAAATAAAGCAAGCGCTATCCCCAAGGATAGCAATACATTAGTGGTATACTCATCCTCGAGGGATAGATTCTTCTTTTCTTTCTCGCTCATAAAATCACCTCACATGGAATCTTTAATGTATATATATTCCGTTAAACTTAATTGTCAAGCTGTTTATTTCTTTGGGTAAAGAGTAGCAAACACCACCCTGAAGGCTTGTGCGTCTCTCAGGGCATCCATCACCTCGTTTACATATTTATACTCAACTCTCTTATCGGCTTTTATATATGCGATCGTGGATGGGTTTTCTGCGAGTTTAATCTTGAACGCAACTTTTACCTGCTCAGGAGTGACAATTTTGTCATCGACAGAAATCCTACCATCTTTGTCAATATATATATGTGAAAGATCCCTCTGTTTTATCAACCTTTCGGTTGTTTTTGCAGTAGGTAGTATTACTTTAAGCCCGATCTCCTTTCTAAAAACTGTGGTAACCATGAAGAAAATCAACAACAGGAAAGCGATATCTGACATTGAAGCAGTTGGAATATTAACCTTCATTTCTCTTTTCCGCTCGATCTTCATCTTGGCTAACCTCCAGCTTTTATCATACCCA
>Ga0256833_1001710_pt1 | contig 15873 bp, 17 predicted proteins | sample 356284metaG_FD_190535 | JGI IMG/M metagenome (GOLD analysis project Ga0256833, IMG submission 190535) | Hydrothermal vent microbial communities from Mid Atlantic Ridge, Atlantic Ocean - 356-284 | ecosystem: Environmental > Aquatic > Marine > Hydrothermal vents | place: Atlantic Ocean: Mid...
TTTCAAGATTAAAAAAGTTTCATTTTGCGATATTTAAAAATTAAGTACTTTATAGGCAAACACTATATAATCGCAAAAGTAACATTAAATTATCATCAATGAAAATTTTCAACACATTTCAAACTGACAATTAATCAGGAAGAATACTTTTCAGTCATAATGATTCTAATGTATGTCCAAAACAACCGACCCAATACAAGCAAAAGTTTCAAAATTTAATATTCCAAGTTCCATGTTTCAAGTTTGAAAGGTTGAAATACAAAAGAGGAAAAGGAATAAGATTGAATTTCCTGTTAGAACAAGGAACTTTAGCAATGAAGAGCTTGTTATGTTAGTAATATACTTAAAGTGTCATCATAGATTTTCGTGATTTTCATAAACCCATTTTAATGCAAATATCATTATGTCAAATCCATTATTCAGAAATAAATTAACCAAGACTCAAAAAATAATATTTTTTATAGTTTTAACCTTGCTGTATCTTGCATTATTGTATTTTGTTAAATATAAAAAAGGAAATGAAGTTGCATTATTCTATAAAATTAACGATATTGTTGTATGGCCTGCAATATTTTATATATGGATTTTCTGTTCAAGAAACAACAATTCAAGTATATATTTTAAAAAAGAAAACTATGATAATATAGTTGCAGATCTGAAAATTTCAGGATTTGACAAGTATAAAGAAACATCATCAAAAATTAAATTCAAGGATAATAACAAGTGGTATAAACAGAATCGTATATTTATTTATAAACATAAAAATGGGATATGGGAACTGGATGCTGAAAATAAATTTATAAAAAATTTCGAAAAATACATCGTTAAATATGTTAAGATATAAATCTTATCAACAATAAACGATCTTAATAAATATTCTTTATATCAATTTCCAAAGCTTCTTCAAAATCGATCATAGCATTGATAAGTTTAAATTTTTTAAAATACTTCAGATCATTATATTTTATAGGTGCCGGTATTATTATTTCTTTATCTATGAGCCTCTCTCTTGTTGTTCCTTGCAATAGAGGTGATGCGGGAGTGTACCATTTGTTTCCATCAAAAAATACAATATTGGCAAATGAGCTATCTGTAACATTACCGTCCTTTACAATCAAAATATCATCTTTGTTTTCTCTAAATTTCAAAAGCCTATCAATAGCTTTTCTATCGGTATATTTCACGGGATATTCAATATTATTATCAAAAACAACTTTAAGATTATAGATTTCTTTCCTTTGATATAATGAATATTCAAAATTAAAACCCTGTTTATTATAAAGTAAACGCAACTTTACTTTACCGGTTTTATATTTTACCGGAATTTCAAATTCGATTGGAAATTCTTTTTCATTTAAAGATTTATAATAAAGAAAATATGATTTTTCGAACCTGAATTTATGATACCTTAAGTTTTGTGGTATCCCGTCAATTATTTTAATAGTTTCAACTAATGGGAACATATATTTTATTTAACATTTCTCTATATTCGGAATCCGGTTTACTCATGGAAGTAATACCTCCTCCACTTCTATATCTAAAACCTGACTTTTTGTTTTCAATGTATCTAATATTTACAGCACTATCTAACCTATTCCCGTCAAAAATACCAAAAACACCGGTATAATACCCCCTTTTTTGCTTTTCTGCTTTGCGTATTATCTCGACTGTTTTTTTCTTTGGCGCTCCTGAAACCGAACCTGCAGGTAATATTCTTAACAATAATTCTCCCAAATTTTTCTTCCAATCATCAGGTAATTTACCTCTAATTTCCGAACTTACCTGAAGCAATTTTTTATTATTTGTATTGATTTTTTCCAAATACCTGAATTTTGTTACTGTTACCTTTTTCGATATCATTGAAAGATCATTCCTTATCAAATCAACGATAGTAAAATGCTCCCTGTGTTCTTTCTCATCTTCAAGAATTGCAATTTCTGCATTTGGAATTGATGCATCTATAGTTCCCTTCATTGGATATGAGTAAATAAAACCGTCTTCAATCTTAATAAAGCATTCAGGAGAAAAAACAGTAAATTGATTTTTAAAAAGCAATTTATATGAAGCGTTGGCTGCATTAAAAATATCTTCCAATGTATTATTTGTTGCTATTTTTGTAGGAAAAGTCAAATTGAGCAAATAAGAATTTCCAAAGTCTATATTTTCTTTGACAATATTAAATGCATGAAAATAATCTTTTCGTGAAACCGGATTTATTTTAAATTTTGAAATCTCTTTTTTATCAGCTTTTTCGGGGAAATTGGTAAATCCTTTAATATTATAGAATATATTATTTTTAATTGTTTCCTCAAGAGTAAAAACGTGTGGATTTTTCATTTCAAAATCTATTAAAAACAAAAAAGGTACCCCCTTTGAGGAAAGCTTATTTATTTTATTTTTGAAATTATCTATTTGCATCAATTTAAGAATTGAATGCGAAGATATTATTTATTATCCAAAACCAAAACACATCTATCCATTTTTACTCCCATTAAATAACCATTGCATTGCCCTTTGATTGATATGAGTTGTTCCGGTTTAAGATTATCCAGTTCTTTCTTTTGTTGTACTGCATAATTACTGTCAACAAGACAAGTTATACCTTCCATTTCGTCTTTAAGTGAAATTTCATAGTTACTGTCAAATTTTTTTATATTTACAATTTTTCCCTTTACCTGAAGAATTTTACCCAAATATTTTTTATTTGCATTATCTTCGTCATTTTCATATTCAGAATACAATTCAGGAGCGGATAGTGAGTATTCCGCTTTTAAATTGAACGTGTTTTTATGAGGTTTGTGAAATGTATAATAATATGCTATACCACCTCCGGCAATACATAAAACAATAAGTATTAGAAATATTTTTTTTAATTTTTTCATTTTAAAATTATAATAATTTAATAAATACTATAGTCAATCTTAACATTTATTGTTATTTCCTTTGCTATTTTACCCCTTACAACAGAAGGTATATCAATCTTATAATCCTCCGGTTTGGCAGTGAATGTAGCTTCTCCTTTCAATTTATCGCCCGAAACCGTTAATTTTACATTTTTCAATTTAATCTTGTTGGTAACTCCGTGAAAAGTTAATTTTCCTTCAATATCCGCATTATATGTACCGTCTTTATCAAAATTAATTTCATCAAGATTCAATATTTTTCCTTTGAACTTTGCTTTGGGATATTTATCGCTTTCTGCATAGTTTTCATTAAAATGTTCTTCCATCAGAGCGTTCTTGAACTTAAAGGATTTTACAAGCAGACCGAAATTCAGACTTCCGTCAGCTGTTTTAATAAAACTGACAACCTGGTTATTTCTCGCATCAATATTTTCAAGAGGAGTACTTGAAAAAAAACCTATATATCCCGATTTTGTATAAAAAGTTTTTTGAGCATTCATCGAAAACGAAAACATCAGAATTGTTACTATCGATAAGACAATGTGTTTCATATATTTAAAATTTTGTGATTTATTAAGTTTACATTATTTTCCGGTAGATTTTATCTATTAAATGAAAATACCCTGGTGATATTAAAACCAAAGTGAATATCGCCTTTAAAAAAGTCATCATTGTTTGCACCGTAAATAAAACCGCCCTCTTGCATCAAAGGTGAATTTGAAAAAACCAATTGAAAAACATGTCCTCCTGTTTCAATATCAATACCAATTCCGATAGGATCATGATAATCCGGTTTTTCATTGGACAATCGTATTGATTTGTAATATTCAAATGTCAGAGCCATCCTTTTGGTTATTTTATATCTTCCTCCGATTCCAACCGAGGGTAAGTCATTCATTTCCGTAACTGTTTTAACCAGATTTTTATGAATTACCGTAGGCATTAATTGTAGAGAAAACTTCTCATTAAATTTCCTTGCTATCATTAACTGATGAACATACGAAATTCTGGATGAAAAATAATTTTTACGGTTCGGGTCATTAAATGGTCTTGTAAAAATTTCAGATGCTGCGAGATACGTAATTGTAACCGGAGAAGAAAATTTTCCACCTTTGCTTTGTCTTAATAATCTTGCCTTGAGGAATCCGTCATAAGTTTTTTCATAATTACTTCTTCCTATTCCTACAGTTAACCAATCATTTAAACCGTATTCAAACCCCAATCTCATATTTGCATTATCAATACCGAAAAATTTGCTTATTCCCCCTGTCACAGCGCCAAATCTATGATAAATTATAAAATTCAAATGATTTTTTTTCAATTGAGCCACGGAATGACTATTGATGATGTGAGTGGATTTGAAAGTTGCAGTTGCATATTGTTTGGTAACAGAAAGTTCCGAATCCATAAGCTCGTCAATATCCTGCGCACTCACACTGTATATCAGCGATAGAAAAATTGATAATAAATAAATAATCTTTTTCATTCTGTATCGATTTTATATATTTAATTATTCGGTGTTCCGGCATTTATCCATGCTTCAAACTGTGAGATTTTACAATCATCAAGTTTTCCCGTATTTAAAGGCATTGCCGTAAATCCTGATTCCCGTTTAATCGACCCCAGCAATCTACCACCGTCAGCAGCATTTTTAACATCTTGATAATCCTCAAGTTTTATTCCTTCACCATAGGAATTTGCATTGATATTGCTATGGCAACCATAACATCTTGAAGCCAATATATCGGTAATTGTACCTGAAAAAGTAACATTTTCAGTATTGCAACCGGTTTCAACATTTGGATACAACTCTTCTTCATTATCATAATAACAAGATTGCAATCCAATTATTAAAAATGTAAGTATTAATGTAGTTTTTAGCATTTTATTATTTATTTTAATTATTCTTTGCTCCCTGCAATATCCAAAGTCTGATTTTTATTCTGTCAGGTTCAGGAATAGTTGTTTTTGGTGGCATTGGTTGAAACGCATCAAACAATATCCTGTATGCTTTGCTACCATTGGGATTTCCCGGCTCAATATCTGTCATGATATTTTGATAATTATCATATACTCTATCTCCTACAGCTGAGCCAGCATCATGACATCCGCTAATAGCGCATCCCGTTTGAAAAACAGGTAATATATCTTTGCTGAAACTCATTTCCGGCAAATTTTCAATACCTGTAGAATCATGTTTACATGAAGCAACAAATGATAACAACAGAATCAGTGATAAAACAGGAAATATTTTATTTAAAATCATAATATATTTTTTAATAACACCTATAACTACTTTTTATTAGTAAATATTTCATGTCAAATATAAATTATTATTCAATTCAATTATTTTGTCTTAATATGACAACAAAGTACAATTACTTCATATCAATGTTTTCCAGATGTATTGTCGGATCTAATTGCAAATCCTTACATATTTATTGTTTTTCTATAAAATCATTAAAATTTAAAAACAATCTTTTTGCGGTAGATTATATCAAAATCGAAGTGGAAAATATTTTTTAAGTTCAGTAAACCCTGAGGAATATTGCGGATTGGTTTAGTATAATTGACCTTTTATTGATTCGATGAATTTATTTTCAACAGTTTTTCTTTGAAGATTATTTTTCATGAAAGTTCTCATATTCCGTTCCCTATTTAGTATTGCCAATAAAGCAGGATCATTTTGAATGGTTTTAATAAATTGGGAACTTTCATTTTCCGATAAAGCATTATCCAAATATTCATGAACTTTGTTGATAAAATTTAATGCATCGTTTTTTTCAATCATCGCCTTAGATTTTCGATTATCAATTAAAATTATTCTTCTTCTTTTCGCCCTCTGTAATCTTTATAACCCAAAGAGAACGCATATTTTTTTAATAATTCTTTTAACATATTTCTGGCTCTAAATAATCTTGAACGAACAGTTCCAACCGGAATATCAAGTATTTTTGCCATTTCCTTATAAGAGAAATTCTCAATATCCGCTAAAAGGATAACTGTCCTAAATTCCGAAGGCAATGAATTCAAAGCTCTTGTAATTTCATCACCCATCATATTTTCCACTATTTGTTCCTGTAAGTCAAAATATCTATTCTGAGCCAAATCTTCACTCTCATGATAATTTATAACTTCCTCAAAATCCACTTTATCCGGTTGTTTACTTTTTTTCCTATAATCGTTTATATAAGCATTCTTTAATATCTTAAACAACCAGGCTTTTGCATTAGTTCCCTTATCGTACTTTTCTATAAATCTAAATGCCTTTAAATAGGTATCTTGAACAAGATCATTAGCTTCATCTTCATCATAAGTAAGATAAAATGCAAAAGTTTTCAACGCCTCAATATGTGGTAGGAATTCTCTTTCGAAAATTTCTATTTTTTTTTCTCTCGATATGGAATTTCCATTTTCCATCATGGGATTTTAAAGCAAAGTTATCATTATAACAGCAAATATAATTAAAATTAATAGAAATTACTGTCTTGAAATAATAATTTTTATATTAGCAAATATTTTATATTAAGTTCTAATCAGAAAAAAAGATTCTATCATAGTAATTACAAAATTAAAATAATTAATATGAATTTGCAAAAAGTTAAACACGTAGCTGTAGCTGGAAATATTGGAGCCGGGAAAACAACACTGTCAGGTTTTTTATCAAAACATTATAATTGGAAAGTTTTATATGAGGATATTACTATAAACCCTTATCTGGAAAATTTCTATGCCGATATGTCCAGATGGTCTTTCAATTTACAGATTTATTTTCTAAACAGCCGTTTTCAGCAAGTAAATGAAATCCGGGAAGGTGAACATACTGTTGTTCAAGACAGGACTATTTATGAAGATGCTAAAATTTTCGCTCCCAATCTATATGAAATGGGATTTATGGAAAAAAGGGATTTTGAAAATTATATTTCATTATTTAATTTGATGTCAAAATTTGTTCAAGCTCCGGATTTATTGATTTATTTAAAAGCCGATATTCCTACTTTAGTGGATCACATTCAAGAAAGAGGCAGAACTTATGAAGGAAAAATAAATTTGGATTATTTAAAGAAATTAAATCGCAAATATAACGAATGGATTGAAAATTATGATCTGGGAAATCTTTTGGTTCTGGATATTAATGGTAAAGATTTTATCAAAAACCGTGAGGATTTGGGGGAAGTAATTGAAAAAATAGATGCAAAATTATTTGGTTTGTTTTCCGAATAATTATTTAGATAATATACATTTCTTATTATTGCAAAAATTGAGACAACTATGCAAAACAATGATATATCGGAGTTAAATTTCCCTATGCCTGCCATAATGGGCATACTCAATGTTACTCCCGACTCTTTTTATAGCAAAAGTAGATACAATACTGTTGATAAAGCAATAGAAGCAAGTGAAAAAATGTTAGAAGAAGGAGCTGATATTATTGATATCGGTGGTATGTCATCACGACCGGGAGCGGAATTTGTAAGTTTGGATGAAGAAAAAAAAAGAATTGTTCCCGTTTTGAAAGAATTAAAAAATAGATTTCCGGATACGATTATTTCCGTTGATACATTCAGGTCCGAAATAGCTGAAATATCAATTGATAACGGAGCCGATATTATCAATGATATCAGTGCCGGAAATTTAGATAGGAAGATAATTGATGTAGTAGCCAAATATCAGATTCCATATATTTTTATGCACATGAAAGGCATACCTAAGAATATGCAAGATAATCCGGTTTATGATGATGTACTCGGTGATGTGCTTAAATTTATGTTTAGGAAAATCAGAGAGCTAAAATCAAAAGGTGTAAAAAATATCATTACTGACCCGGGATTTGGATTTGGAAAAAGCATTGATGATAACTACAGGTTGCTTGAAAATCTGGATATATTCAAAATATTGGAAATACCGGTATTGGTGGGAGTATCAAGAAAATCCATGATGTACAAATTGCTAAAAATTACACCTGAAGAAAGCTTAAATGCAACTTCTGCCTTGCATGCTATAGCCCTTCTCAAAGGAGCTAAAATACTCAGGGTTCATGATGTTAAAGAAGCCAAGGAAATTGTAACTTTGATGGAAAAATTTAAAAATCACTCTACTTGAGTAGCAATTATTTTTTAAAAACCCATTTTTTTTGCAAAGTAAAATTAAAACCTATAGATACAATTAAATCTATGATGATTCTACTTATTTTATAATCTATATGAATATATTTTGTGATAAAATATGTACCTGACGATTTAAATAAAATGCTGTTTAAGACTACTACACTAAATTTTAATAATTGAGCGATAGAAGAACTTTTATATTTTCTTAGCCCTGATTTAAAAGTCCAGTTTTTATTTATAACAAAATTGGCTACAGCACCTACAACCCCTCCGATTGCAATAGAAATAGTATAGTGAATATGAAATACTTCCGTAAAAAATACCATAGTAACATAATCAATAATCCCACCTGAAAACGATGAAATCTGTGCTTTTACAAAGATAATTATATCAATTATACATTTCTTCTGCATTTATTTGTTTTGTTTTTCTGTTTTATCCCTTTCATCAGCAAGTTTTAATAATTTTATAAAGTCTAAAATATTAAAAATAAATAAACCGGTAATCATTATTGCTGCTAAATAAACAATAGAGCCGGGAATAAAAATTTCCAAAATCAAAAGTGCCGAGATTATTAATCTGACTTCCGTAGGCCCGAAAAGACCTGAATCAATTGAATATTTACCTGTTATTTTATACCTTAATAGTGTTGTTATTATCTCCCATCCGTATAAAACGACAAAAGCATATCCCAATAAAGAAGATTGATTTTTAATATAAATCATAAAACCCAAGCCAATCAAAACGGTACTGACCCAGTCCACTGTCAAATCCAATGCAAAACCATACCATTTACGTGGTTTATTTCTATAATAAGCTATTCTTCCATCCAAAGAATCCCCAAACCAGCTAATAAAAAAACCTGCTACTCCTAAGAATAAATACCAACTGTTTATCTTTGATGCCAGAATAAAACTGATAAAAACAATGAAATTTCCAAGAAAACCAATAAAAGTTAACATATTGGAACTTATACCGGAAGGAACACGCTGAACTAAGTAAGCAATAAAAGCCTGTTCATATCTCTTTAAAAGATTGGTTCTTTTCCTGTCTTTGGAAATTGTTTCTAGTATTTTCTGATTTTTTGAATTTTCCATAATAATATTATTTTAACCAACCTTCTTTCTTATACCACTTTACTGTTTCTATCATTCCTTTGTATAAATCATATTCAGGTTGATAATTAAAATCTTTTTTTAAATCTTCAATATCACAATTTAAGTTTCGGGCTGATAATTCCGCTATCTTTTCAACGTTTAATATTGATTGTTTTCCCGAGAATCCGGCAATCGCTTCGCTAATTGCCGCTACTATTATAGCAAACCATACAGGAACTTTTACGGATAGTGCTTTTGCGCCTAGAGTTTTTTTTATAATTCTGCTAAATTCATCTTTTGTATAAAGATTCCCATCAGAGACAAAATATTCTTTATTTACTATAGAAGACTCCATTGCATCAAAAACTAATTTAACCAAATCTTTTACATAAACAAAAGTAAAATATTGCTGTTTTAAACCTATCTTAAAATCTATTCCTGAATTTATTAATTTGATAGTAGTAAACAAGTCTTTTTCTCCCGGACCATAAACAGCAGTAGGGCTAAAAATCAAATATGGTAGTTTTGATTCTTCAATTATATATTTTTCAGCAGCAAGTTTACTTCTACCGTATTCGGTAACCGGTTTAGGTATTGAAGTTTTATATACGGGTTTTGTCGTACGCTTATCACCTGGTCCATAAGCTGCCAGGCTTCCCATATAGATAAACTTACAAGGAGTTCTTTTTGTTTCTTCAATTGCATTTAAGAATCTCTTAGTGTTTTCATAATTAACTTCAAAATATTCTTTTTTTTTAAAAGCTTTTGTTATTCCGGCATTATGAATTATGTATTTAAAAGAAGGCGCAATTGAGAGTTTCTTTTTTATATCTTTATAATTGTTAAAATCTATTTCAATAAACCGAATATTTTTATCCCTTAACTTTAGAAGATTTGTGGTTTTTCTTATTGTGACAAAAACATTATATCTTCTCTTAATAGCTTCTTCAACTAAAAAGCCACCAATAAAACCACTACCTCCGGTAATCAAAACATTATTATCCATAACCTACCCCAAATTATTTCACATTATTCTCTCAGCTCCCCTTACAATCCGGGTAAAATAACAAAAATCAATTTTCATGCAAAAATACACTAAATTTCTTTATTATTCCACAAATTTAAAATTGATTATCCCTATATTTTCATCTTAAATTCAAATTATAATGCCAAAGGACTATTCCCCCGCTAACAGCTACATTAAAAGAATGTTTTGTACCATATTGGGGTATTTCCAAGGATAAATCAAGTAAACCCAAAATATTATCACTCAAACCGGCAACTTCATTTCCAAAAACCAATGCATGTTTTTTATCTTTATCAGGTAAAAATTCATTTAAAAGAATAGATTGATCGGTTTGTTCAACTCCGGTAATAATGTATTTTTTGTCTTTCAAATCGATGATACATTCTTTTGTCGATTTATAAAATTTCCATTGTACCGAATCGGTGGCACCAATAGCGGTTTTGTTAATTTCTTTGTGGGGCGGAGTTGCCGAAATACCACAAATATAAATTCCCTCTATGGCAAAAGCATCTGCCGTTCTGAAAAACGAACCGATATTCATCGCCGAACGAATATTATCCAAAACCAGAACCACCGGTAATTTTTTAACGGTTTTAAATTCATCTACGGAGATTCTACCAAGTTCTTTTAGTTTTAATTTACGCATCTTTATTTTTTAATAATACAAAAGTAGTAAATTCAGAACAACTGACTCTTAAAAACAGTAATTTTAATAACAGCTTGAACATAAGACAAATAATTGAGAATTGAAAATTGAGAAGGACAAAAGAGAAATTTAATTATGAATGGTGAATGGTGAATTATAAGTTGAAAAGCCGGCTTTGAAGTCATGCTATCGCATTCTTTCAAGTCCTGCCCGCAATTATTGAAAAATGATTTACAGCGGGCGATTTCATACCGGTAATTAATATGAAATTGTCTAAGATGGTGAAATATAAAAAGGGGTTATCAATTAAGACAACCCCTTCGTATTAGTTCATATTTGCCATATTTATTTGGCCCACCACAATTCAGTTGCCTGAACATCAGGCCCTTGTCGATCAATTGCCTTTTGCAATTGGTCTCCATTAAGGTCATAAGCCTTTGAACCGTATCTTAGTCTTTGCGGGTATTTCCCGTTCAAATCACCCAAACCAAAGATATCAATATCGGAAACACCTTGACTCAAAGCTTTGGGAAATCCTGTTTTTCTTACTATTGCCCAACCTTCATAACCATCGGTATAAGCGGCAATCCACCTTTGCACTCCAATTTTTTCAAGATCACTGTTTTTATCACCTGTCAAGCTTCCCATCGCGGCATTTGCCAAATAATTATCAACATCAGCATCCGAAGCTCCCCAGTAAGTCATAGAAGCTCGTAAACCGCTTTGATACATAGCATTAGCATCTCCTGAAGCAAGACCCATTGTAATAGCTTGTGCTCTTAGAAAAAATGATTCGGCAGCTGTCAATACCAATTCAGGTGCTATTTCATTGCTATTTTCATCCAATCCAACTATATAATCTTTACAAGAAGAAAAGAATTCCCATCTTGCATACTTCTTAATTTCCGCACCAAGACGGGTAGGTTGACCGATGTAATAAGTATTTTCAGGGATAACAAATGTAGCTGAATCATCAGTCATGGAGAAATCAAATACTGCACCGGCTTCTTCCAATACTCCTTTGATATAATTTATTCGTTTAGGGAATTTATCATATCCGTCAGGATCTTCCGCCGCATCAGGTCTGGCGAATGTTTTAGCTCCTCCTTCTGCAGGTTCGGCATAAAACTGTAACCTGGGATCGTTATTATCTTTAAGGTATTTAATCATAGTCTCGCTAACTTTCCATTTTGATCCTTTCCCTCCAAAACGATGCCAAATATCAGCATAAGAAGCACTGTTCCATTGACTGATGGAATTGTCTTTTGTGATTACTGCATCTTCACCTATCTCTTGAAAAGGACCTTGCATAGCCTCCGTAATAGCAGTAGTAGCAAAGTCCGCTCCATCTGTACCATAAGCTCTTAAAGCAACTCTCAATTTTAATGCATTAGCCAGTTTTTTCCATTTTTGTAAATCACCGCTAAAGATAACATCATTGCTTCCCAAATCACTTTCTCCTTCTCCGGTTGATGTTGCATCACCTATTTTTGCCATAGCATCATCAAGATCCTTGATAATACCGGCATAGATGTCTTTCTGTGCATCATATTTGGGTTGTAAAATATCCGTATTTCCCGTCTCGGAATACGGAACATCACCAAAAACATCGGTAAATTGCTGAAAAAACAATGATTTCAAAACAAGTCCTACAGCATACATTTTATCATTTTGATATTTACCTCCTTCTTCCGATGTTACAGTGAGATAAGAATTGATATATTTGAAATAGTCGCCATACATACCCCAAGCTGCATCGGTATATCCACTATGATATTTATAACCTAATTCATCATTCCACCAACTGCCACTATTTCCAAAACAGAAATATCCTGCATATCTGTCGGCATGAATCAAATTTGCTCTCCAATATGTATACCTCGTGGGAGCATAAAGTTTATATTCTGCTCCTGTCAACAAATACTTTGGATTTGCCGCATCACTGGTAATGTCATTCGGGTTTTTGTTTATTTCTTCAAAATTACTTGTACATGACATGAAGCCAATAAGCAAAAACAATAGAATTAAAAATTTATTATTTTTCATAATTTAATTATTTTAGAATTTAACATTTAAATTTACTCCCAGACTTCTAGTAGTCGGTAAATTGTAAAACAAGACTCCCTGAGCATAATTACTTGCACTATAACTGGTTTCAGGGTCAAAATTGTCAATTTTCTTATATAAAAAAGCAAGATTCCTTCCTACAAAACCTATCGTTGCGCTTTTAAAAGGAAGATTTTCCATCAAAGAAGCCGGCAATTTATATGTCAAAGACAATTCCCTTAATCTCAAATTGGTTTGATCGTAAATATAGTTTGAGGTCACACCGCTAAGAGCTGAATAATAATCCTGCGCAGATACTTCAACTGTGTTTTTCTCCCAAACCGGTTCTTCTTCTGTTCCCGTATTGATAACTCCATCAAAAACAAAGGCATCCCTGTGATCCAGTGTCCTAACCGAAACACCGGAAGCATCCATCCTTGCATCAGTACCCGAATATAATTGTCCACCTACACGACCATCGAATAACATTTTGAATCCGAAATTTTTATACGCAGCAGCAATTGTAAATCCATATATATAATCAGGTTGATAGTTGCCAAGATATACCTTTGCACTTGTAGCTCTGGGTCTTCCTTTGGAATCAACAACAATATCTCCGTTTTCATTCCTAAGATAATCTTTTCCGTAAATATCTCCAACTCCACCATTTGCTATTTCACCATTAACTTCTTTACCTTTTACCGTAGCCAAAACCGTTACTTGTCCATCATTAGTGGTTGTATAAACATAATTGGTAACTCCTTCAAATAATTCAAGAAGAGTATTCTTGTTTTTTGAAAAATTTACTGAAAAATCAAGAGCAAAATCATTAGTTTTTACAGGAGTCGCTCCAAGAAATACTTCAATTCCTTTATTGTTCATATTACCAACATTGGCAAATTTTGAGGAATAACCTGTCAAAGGAGGAACCGGTACTGTTGTGATTAAATCATAAGTATTGTTATTATAATATGATATGTCTCCAAATAGTCTGTTTTTGAACATTTTGAATTCCAGACCAAATTCGATAGAACTGGTTTGTTCGGGTTTCAATTTGGGATTCAATTGAACAGACTGTGGTACCAATATGGTTTGTCCCAAATAATCTTCATTTGCTAATTGGAAAGCATTTTTCAATTTATAAGGATCGGTATCACTACCTACTTTTGCCCAGCTAAATCTAAGTTTTGCAAAATCCAATGATTTGAGATCCATAAGTTCACTCAATACCAATGACAAACTGGCAGAAGGATAAAAATAAGACCAGTTATCCGGAGGCAATGTGGATGACCAGTCATTTCTGGCAGTCAAATCCGCATACAAGAAGTTTTTATATGAAAAACTTGCTTGACCATACAACGAATTTACTATTTTTTCACTGACCGGATTATAAAACGGATATGTCCTTACTGCACTATTAACAGTAGCTTTATCCGGAATTTTAAACTCTTCTCCTCTCACACCTTGACTTGTTGCTGTAACATAGCGATGATTTCCTCCTAAATTCATGTTCAATCCAATATCTTCCGTTAACTTATTATCATACATAAACAAGAAATCCGCATTTGTTTCAGATACTTTATAATCTCTATAATTGAACCTTCCAGCTGGAAAATACCAATGCCCGTGAGCATTGACAGTTTCAATATTTTGATCTATATAATCCGTTCCAACCCTTGCGAAAGCAGAAAGATGATTTGTAAATTTATAGGTGGTTTTCACAAATCCCTGCAATCTTGACTTTCTGTCATTATTTAAATCCTCATACAATATCCAATAAGGATTAGAGCCCAAAATATTATATGACTGAGAGTTTCCTTCCGGACTCTTATAATTGTTTTTAACATCTTCAATGGATACATTTCTGGGCATTGTATAAAGATATGCCATGATACCTTCCGTACCCTGACCTGGCCTGTTTTTAGCATCCTGAAGAAAATATGTAACTTTAGAATCAACAGACAGTTTATCTGTTAAATTAACAGAACCTCTCAGGTTGAAATTATTTCTAGTCAAACCTGAATTTTCAAGAATCGAATTTATTTTGCTATTGGAATAAGAAAATCTAAATGTTGCCTTGTCATTACCTCCGTTAAAAGCCAATGTATTTACAAGGTTGTTGCCAGTCCTGAAGAAATTCTTTACATTGTCCGGTTGAGGACTATAAGCTTTGTCTTCACCTAACCAGTAAGGCCGGCTTGAACCGTCCATTTCCGGACCCCATGATGAAGATTCGCTTTTTAAATTATCCGGATCGATGGTACCGTTTGAACCTTGACCATATTTGTTTTGATATTCAGGAAGCATTAATGGATTTTCCGTTGAATAATGAGCTGAATAAGTAACACCCAATCCCTTGTTTTTAGATCCTTTTTTTGTATTTATCAGTATTACCCCGTTTGAAGCTCTTGATCCGTATAGAGCAGCTGCATTTGGTCCTTTCAATACTGATATTGACTCTATATCATCAGGATTTATATCCGAGATACCACTACCGTAATCAACTCTCAAATAATTGGCAGTTCCATTTCCGTTAGCAGATCCAAATCCTGAATTATCAACAGGAATACCATCTACTACATACAGAGGTTGATTATTTCCTGTAAGGGAAGCATTCCCCCGAATAACAACTCTGGTACTTGATCCCGGTCCAGCTGCAGATTTAGTCAAAACCAAACCCGGAACCCTTCCGGCAAGTCCGTCAATAACATTCGATTCCTTTGAATTTGTAACATCATCTCCTTTCAATTCCGTTACCGCATATCCAAGTGATTTCTTTTCCCTTGAAATACCTAAAGCAGTAACCACTACATCTTGCAATTGAGTTCCGGGAGATAAAACCACTTCCAAATAAGTTTTTCCATCTAAAGACATCACTACGTCAGCATAACCGACATAGGTTATTTTTAATTTCGCATCCGGAGATTTTACTCTAATAGTAAAATTTCCGTCCAAGTCGGAAACAACACCATTATTGGTATTCATTTCCATAATCGTAGCACATATCAGAGGCTCTCCGGTATCGGCATCTTTGACATTACCGGTA
>Ga0256833_1001711_pt1 | contig 15870 bp, 15 predicted proteins | sample 356284metaG_FD_190535 | JGI IMG/M metagenome (GOLD analysis project Ga0256833, IMG submission 190535) | Hydrothermal vent microbial communities from Mid Atlantic Ridge, Atlantic Ocean - 356-284 | ecosystem: Environmental > Aquatic > Marine > Hydrothermal vents | place: Atlantic Ocean: Mid...
CGATCCGTTTATGACGCTTGCATTTATGAGCCTTCCCGTGATACCGAAACTGAAGATTACGGATAGAGGGCTTGTGGATGTTGACAAATTCGATTTCGTTCCCTTGTTTAAGGAGGAATAATGAAAAAAATTAAAAACGGGTTTATAGTAAAAAGCGGAAACACCTTGCAAAAGGCAACGATTTATATTGACGGCGGAAAAATTTTTTCCGTTCTTCCCGGCGATAATTCGGATTTTTCGGTAGATGAAGAAATCGATGCGGAGGGAAACGTTATTTTTCCCGGATTTATAGATCCGCACGTTCATTTTGACGATCCGGGCTTTACCGATAGAGAAGATTTCGAAACCGGGACAAGAAGCGCCGCAGCGGGCGGTATCACAACGATTATCGATATGCCGTGCACTTCGATTCCGCCTGTTATAAGCGGAAAGAATTTTGATTACAAACTTGGCATTGTGCAACCGAAGGCATACGTTGATTTTGCTTTTTGGGGCGGCGTAACTCCGGAGCAGATTGACAGCGGTGAATACGAAACCACACTGAAAGAACTTAAAGAAAGAGGTATAGTCGGTGTGAAGTTCTACACGATTTCCGGAATGAAGCTTTACCCGAGAATGCCTGTTCCGAAAATGCATGTTGCGTTTTCTTATTTAAAAAAGCTGAACTTGGTTGCCGCCGTGCACAGCGAAGATTTCTATCTTGTCGATTTTTACTCCGCCTTGATGCAAAATGCGAATCGCAAAGATCCTGAAAGTTGGTTTGAAGGAAGGGTATATGAGGCCGAGGCAAAAGCAATCTGGTCCGTTATGGGAATAGCGGAAAAAGTAGGAAACAAGTTGCATATTGTGCACCTCTCCTCGAAAGCGGGCCTCGAAGCCGTTAAATGGGGGAAATTACACGGTATAGACATTACTGTTGAAACATGCCCTCAGTATCTGCTCTTTACGGTAGAAGATTTAAAGAGAATCGGTGCGATTTTAAAAACTGCGCCGCCGGTGCGTAGGGAAGAGGATAGGCTTGCCCTATGGGAAGGGATTGAAAACGGTGATATCGATTTTATATCTACGGATCATGCGGCAGGAAAATATCCGGAGGAAAAGTCGTCACCCGATATATGGAAGGACTATGCCGGTATCCCGGGCACTCAACTTGTTGTTTCCGAAATTCTTACGTATGGCTATCGGAGCGGTAAATTGACTCTGGAAAACATTCGGAACTTGCTTTCCAAAAATGCTGCCGTGCGATACGGACTTTTTCCTGAAAAAGGCTCTATGAACATAGGAACGGATGCGGATTTTACCATTGTAAATATTAACGAAGAGTGGAAAGTGGATCCTTTAAAACTTGAGAGCAAAGGAAAATATTCGCCGCTTGCAGGAGAAACGCTTAAAGGAAGAGTCATAAAAACGATTGTGCGCGGGGAAGTTGTTTACGATAAGGATAAAGGGGTTTTGGATAGGAAAGGATACGGCATACTCGTAAGGAGCAAACAATGAAAATCACAATAGTTGTTGATAATTACGTTTCAAAGAGAGATTTTCTCTCAGAACACGGTTTTTCGATGCTTTTGGAGGAAGGAGAGCATAAATATCTGTTTGACAGCGGCCAAGGCATGGTTTTACTGCATAATCTCAGTTTAATCGGAGTAAAGCTAAATGATATAGAAAAGATCATATTGAGCCACGGGCACGATGATCATACGGGCGGTTTAAAATTCTTTACGGAAAATCATATTTATCCTGAAATTATCGCACACCCCGATGTGATTTACCCGAAGTTTAAGATTCAGGGAGAAGTAAAAAAAGATATCGGACTGAAATTTGTGCTTGACCGTTTTGATTTGAAATTTTCAAAAGAACCTGTCAAGCTTTCCGAGAAAATTATCTTTTCGGGCGAAGTTCCCAAGCCAAATAAATGGGAACTTGAGGAAACGGCGTATTTTCGTGAAGAAAAGGGCGAAATGGTAAAAGATTCGTTTTCGGACGATACATCCCTATTTGTAAAACTGAACGAAGGCCTTCTCGTTCTAACAGGCTGTGCTCATTCCGGAATCATAAACATTATTCAATACGGGATGAGTGTTACCGGTGAAACGAAACTGTTTGGCGTAATAGGCGGAATGCACCTTAAAAACGCTTCGGCGAAAAGGGTGGAAAGAACCGTTCGATACCTCGGTGATTATAACCCTCAACTTATTACCGTTTCCCACTGCACGGGGCTTATTACCGGCGCTGCATTGCGCAATGCATTGGGAGATAGGGTTATTTTTACGGATGTCGGAAAAAAATTCTTGTTTGATGTTTGAAAAAAAACCGAATTGCATATAATTGTTAACCAAAGCTATTCAAAATAAGACAGGAGGTACATAAATATTATGGAATTAGAAGAGAAAGTGAACGAACTTGTCGAAAAGTACAAGGGTGATATTATCAAATTTGCACAGGACATTGTCAGAACAAAATCTTATTCCGGCCAGGAAGAAAAACTCGTAAAGCTCTTTGAGAGCAAAATGAAAGAGCTCGGTTTTGACGAAGTGATTATTGACAAAACCGGAAACATCATCGGAAGAGTTGGCAATGGCAAAACAAAAATTCTTTACGATGCCCACATCGACACCGTAGAAGCGGAAGATAAAGAGAACTGGCATTACGATCCGTTTGGCGGAGAAATTGTCGGTGACAGGCTCTACGGAAGAGGCAGCACCGATGAAAAAGCGGCAATGGCTTCCATGATTTACGGTGCGAAAATTCTCAAAGAGATAGGCATTCCGGAAGACGTATCTTTGTATATTTCAGGTACAGTGCAGGAAGAAGTTTGCGACGGCCTTACAATCGGTTATCTTATTAACGAAGTCGTAAAACCGGATTTTGTCGTGCTTTGCGAACCGACAAGCCTCGACATTTACAGGGGCCACAGGGGAAGAGTCGAAGTTTCCATTACAACAAAAGGAAAATCCGCTCATGCCGCTCATCCGAACAGAGGGGACAATGCAATTTACAGAATGGCAAAAACCGTTGTAAATATCGAAAAACTTACGGAAACATTCAAAGAGGATCCGTTCCTCGGAAAAGGAACGGCGGTTGTGTCCATTATCGAATCGAAATCGCCCTCCATTAACTCCGTTCCTTACGAGTCCACCATTTATATCGACAGAAGGCTTACAATCGGTGAAACGAAGGAGAGCGCAATAGAAGAATTTAAAACGACTTTTGTGGATCCTGACAAAACGGAAATCAACGTGCTTACGTTCGAAGGCGTTTCATGGAAGGGCAGAAAAATTTCTCAGGAAAAATATTTCCCCACATGGGTTCTCGAAGAAGATCATCCGCTCGTTAAAGCAGGTTTCGAGGCGGCAAAAAAGGCGCGTCCCGGTGAAGACGTTAAAGTTTCTCGCTGGATTTTCTCCACGAACGGCGTTACGACAATGGGAAGGTTCCATATTCCGTCAATCGGCTTCGGGCCTGGCGACGAATGGCTTGCACATGCGGTTGACGAATACGTGAGAGTTTCCGACCTTACGAAAGCGGCGAAATTTTATGCACTTTTCCCGCACAGCCTGGTGAGCAAAATCAAAAAATAGGAGGTATCTATGAACACAAAACTTAAAGGTAGAGATTTTTTAACAACAAACGATTGGACGCTTGAAGAATTGGAACAGGTGCTTGACCTTTCCTTTAAGTTCAAGCAGGAGAGGGCACTGAGAGTTCCTCATACGAATATCCTTCCCGGCAGAGAACTGTTTATGATTTTTAAGGACAAATCCACAAGAACGAGAAATTCTACGGAGACGGCGATGATTCAATTGGGCGGGCATGCAACATACCTTCCTGCCGAAGCAACGCAGATTTCTCACGGCGACACGGCAAAAGAAATCGGTATCATTTTCTCGCGCTACGGAGACGGTATTGCAATAAGGGACGACATATACTTAGGCGTCGGCCAGAAATATATGGAAGACATTGCAAAATGGGCAGATGTGCCTGTTATCAATCTGGAATCAGATTGGGACCATCCTATGCAGATGCTTGCCGATATAATGACTATCAAAGAAAAGTTTAATAACGATATTAGGGGAAGAAAATTTGTAATTTCTTGGGCTTATGCGTCTTCTCACGCAAAACCGCCCGCAGTGCCTCAAGGACTCATAATGATGATGCCGCGTTTTGGTATGAACGTAACGCTTGCCATGCCGGAAGAATTCAAACTTCACCCCAAAGCGATGGAGATTGCGGAGAAAAACGCAAAAGAGGCAGGTGTGAACTTTGAAGTCGTTCACGATATGGACGAAGCGTTCAAAGATGCGGATGTCGTTTATCCGAAATCCTGGGGTGCTTATTTCTATACGGATAATTTTGACGAAATGAAAAAAATCGCAGACAAGTATAAGGATTGGATCGCAGACGAGAGAAGGATGAGCCTTGCCAAAAAGAATGCAATTTATATGCATTGTTTGCCCGCAGACAGGGGGAAAGAAGTCACGGATGCAGTAATAGACGGCCCGCAGTCTGTTGTTTACGACGAAGCCGAGAACAGACTCCATACTGTAAAAGCCGTTCTTGCGCTTACTATCAGGTGAGGCATTTTGTTAAAAAGGCTTTTGTGCTATTATTTGAAAAATTCTGAAAAGGAGAGATTCCCTTTTCGTAAATCTACGGAGGTGAGTTAATGGGAAAGTTAGCTGTACTTGCGATTGGAGGTAATTCTCTGATCAAGGACAAGCAACATCAGACTGTGGAAGATCAGTATGCCGCAGTGTGTGAGACTGCAAAACACATCGTCGGCATGGTGGAACAGGGGCTTGACGTTGTTGTTACACACGGAAACGGGCCGCAGGTGGGGTTTATCCTGAGACGTGTGGAAATTGCACATGACGTTGCGGGTATGCATCTCGTGCCTCTTGCGAATTGCGGTGCCGACACGCAGGGTGCAATCGGTTATCAGATTCAACAGGCACTTGACAATGAATTTCGCAGAAGAGGGATAAACAAAAAGGCCGCAACTGTTGTAACTCAGGTTGTTGTGGATAAAAACGATCCTGCGTTTAAAAATCCTTCCAAGCCAATCGGAACTTTTTACACAAAAGAGCAAGCCGAAAAACTTCAAAAAGAGCATCCGGATTGGGTAATTATCAATGATGCGGGCAGAGGATACAGAAGGGTTGTTCCTTCACCCATGCCAAAAGAAATCATCGAGCAGGATGCAATCGAACTACTTGTAAAAAGCGGTTTCAGCGTGGTTGGCGTAGGCGGAGGCGGCATTCCGGTGATCAGGAATGAAAACGGTGATCTCGAAGGCATTGCCGCAGTTATCGATAAAGACAATGCGTCAAGCTTGCTTGCGATTAACATTAAAGCGGATCTGTTTATCATTTCGACAGGTGTTGAAAAAGTGTATTTGAACTTCAACAAGCCGAATCAGAAAGCTCTTGATAAGCTTACCGTTGCGGAAGCTAAAAAATACGTTGAGGAGGGGCATTTTGCGAAAGGCAGTATGCTTCCCAAGATTCAGGCGGTAATAAGATTTTTGGAAGCAGGCGGAAAAGAAGCGATTATTACGAACCCCGAATCCCTCGAAAAGGCACTTAAAGGTGAAACCGGAACACATATATATCCGTAATAAGTTTTTCTGCCTTTATAAAAAATAAGTTAAAAAGGGCCTCCGCTCCGATGGGGGCTCTTTACATTTTAAAATTTGTGATTATAATTTGAACTAAGGAGGTGAGAGCAGCAAACAAAAGCGCGAAAAGAAAACAAAAATACTAAAAGAGAAGGAGGAGGTAGCAGTAATGAAGAGATTTAAAGTATTAGCACTTATTCTTGCAGTTTTGTTTGTTGTAACAATTTTTGCCGGCTGCGGTCCTAAAAAACCGGCAACGAATCCGTCGTCAGGCACAAGTCAGCAGCAACCGGCGCAGAAGCCTAAGAAGAAGATCAAAGTGGCAATGATTCTTGTGGGACCTAAAAATGACGGTGGTTGGTCACAGGCGCATTATGAAGGTTTGATGTATCTTAAAGATCATGATCCGAATGTTGAAGTCGCATACTCTGAAAGCGTTCCAGAAGGCGCACCTGCGGAAAAAGTTTTGATGGATTACTGCAACCAAGGCTATAAGGTGATTTTCGGGACAAGTTTCGGATTTATGGATCCTATGGTAAATGTTTCAAAGGATTATCCGAATGTAATTTTCGAGCACTGTTCCGGTTATAAAACAACAAAGAATATGGGCACTTATTTCGGTAGAATGTATCAGCCGGACTACCTTGCAGGACTTGTTGCGGGTATGATGACAAAGACAAATTACATCGGTTTTGTCGCTCCGTTCTCAATTCCGGAAGTTGTAAGGGAAATTGATGCGTTTACCATCGGAGTCCAGGAAGTTAATCCAAAGGCAAAAGTTCATGTGGTATGGCTTAACACTTGGTTTGACCCGACAAAAGAAGGAAATGCTGCAAAAACATTCATTGCCAACGGTGCAGATATTATTGCAAGCGGTATGGATTCACCCGCACCTCTTGAAGAAGCGCAGAAAGCGGGAATTTATGCAATCGGGTATGATAGGGATATGTCGAGTTTTGCACCTAAAGCAGTCCTTACCTCTCGTATCTGGCATTGGGGTGTGTTCTATACGAAGTGCCTGAAGGAAGTTGAAGATGGCACATGGAAACCAACCCAGTATTGGGGCGGAATGGCCGATGGTATTGTTTCGCTTGCTCCGTTCGGACCGATGGTTCCGCAAAAAGTGAGAGACTACGTGCTCAAGAGAGAACAGGAAATTAAAAACGGAACTTTCAAAGTGTTTGCAGGCCCGATTTATGACCAGAACGGAAAGCTCAGAGTGCCGAAGGGACAAGAACTTCCCGATGCTCAGAAACTTCAGCTCCAGTGGTTTGTTAAAGGTGTAATAGGGACAATTCCAAAGAGCGGCTCGTAATCGAATAGAAATTAAGAATTGCCTCGGGCTGATAGGCAGCTCGGGGCATATTTTTTATACGGAGGAAAGCGATGGGAGAAATTGTACTGCAGGCAAAAAATATTACGAAAAGATTTCCTGGAGTTCTTGCAAACGACCATATTAATTTTGATTTGAGAGAAGGTGAAATCCACACATTACTCGGAGAAAACGGTGCCGGCAAAAGCACACTGATGAACATTTTGGACGGCATCTACTATCCCAATGAAGGCGAAATATATATTCGTGGCAAAAGGGCGAACATACGCTCACCTTTTGATGCGATGCGTTACGGAATAGGAATGATTCACCAGCATTTTATGTTGGTCGATACGTTGACAGTTTTGGAAAATATCATTCTCGGACTGAAAGATCAAAAATTTGTCATCAACAAAAAAGAAATTGCAGATAAAATTCTTGAAATATCCGATAAATACAAATTTGATTTGAAACCTTACGCAAAAATATGGCAGCTCTCTGTAGGCGAACAGCAGAGAGTGGAAATTGTCAAAATGCTTTTTAGAGGAGCGAACATACTGATTCTTGACGAACCGACGGCAGTGCTTACCCCTCAGGAATCGGAAGCACTTTTCAAAATTTTGAAACAGATGAAATCCGAAGGAAAATCGATTATATTCATCAGTCATAAACTTAACGAAGTAATGGAAATTTCGGATAGGATTACCGTACTGAGAAAAGGTAAGGTAATCGGTACCGTAAATAAGAACGAAACAAACCAGAGGGAACTTGCAAAAATGATGGTAGGAAGGGAAGTTCTGTTCAGGTTGGAACGAAAACCTCTGAAGGAAGGCAAAGAGATTTTGAAAGTTGATAATGTCGAAGCTTTTAATGATAGAGGCATAAAAATATTGAACAAAATCAGTTTCTCCGTGCATGCAGGAGAAATTTTCGGACTTGCCGGTGTTGCGGGAAACGGGCAGAAAGAACTTGCACAGGTGATTACTGGCCTGCGTAAAGCAACGGGCGGAAGAGTTTTTTTAAATGGCAAAGATATTACAAACAAACATCCTTTGCACATATCGCAGAGCGGTGTAAATTACGTGCCACCGGATAGGTTAAAAGTCGGACTTGTTCCCAATCTTTCTTCCGTGGAAAATGCAATTCTCAGGATATACAGAAGGGAACCTGTTGGAAAGAACGGTTTTATCGATTATAAGAAAGCGCGTGAATTTACCGAGGATCTCATAGAGAAGTATAATATAATGGTTCCCAGAATAGATGCACCCGTAAAGCTTCTTTCCGGTGGAAACATGCAGAAACTTCTGCTTGCAAGAGAAATAACGGAAAAACCGTCTCTCTTAATTGCAGTGCATCCGACAAGAGGACTTGACGTCGGTGCAACCGAGTTCATAAGGAAGAAGTTATTGGAAGTGCGTGATTCCGGTATGGCTGTTCTGCTTATTTCCGAAGACCTTGACGAAATCCTTATGATTTCGGATAGGATTGGTGTTATATACGAAGGCAAAATTACGGGTATAGTGAATGCGAAAGATGCTGATGTTCACAAGCTCGGACTTTTGATGGCCGGTGCTGCGGACGAACAAGTATCGGTTAATTAGGTTATGAGAGGTGGGATATGCTGAGATTTGAAAAAAGAGAAACGACGCCTGCAAGTTTAAAATTTATTGTTCCCACGGTTTCCGTTATTATCGGACTGATTATCGGAGCAATTGCGATTCTCATAAAAGGGGTTAATCCGCTCCATGTTTATAATGCTTTGCTTATAGGTGCATACAGTAGTAAATATACATTCTCCGAAACTCTTGTTGCCGCAACTCCCCTTATTCTTATTTCCGCAGGGCTTATTCTTGTTTTCAAGATGAATTTCTGGAATATCGGCGCTTACGGACAGTATATAATGGGAGCAATATTCAGTTCTTACTTTGCTATTTTCTGGTCTCCCAACATTCCGAAACCGATTATGCTCACCGTAATGGTGATTGCCGGAATGGTCGGCGGTGCAATTTGGGCGGTTATCCCGGCTTTGCTCAAAGCGTATTGGGAAGTGAACGAAGTAATTTCCACTTTACTGCTTAACTATATCGCACTCTTCATACTTAAATATTTCATGTACGGCACGTGGAGAGATCCGTTGAGTCATGGTTTCCCTCTGTCCAAGCCGTTTCCCAACAATGCGCAACTTCCCAGAATCATACCACATACAAGGGTGAATTTAGGGCTTATTTTCGGTATTATTGCGGTAATAGTAATATGGATCATACTGAAAAAAACAAAGTTCGGATACGAGATAAGGGTAATAGGCGAAAACGCAAGAGCAGCACATTATGCAGGGATTAATGTCGCTAAGAATATCGTAATTGCTATGGCAATAAGCGGTGCTCTTGCAGGGCTTGCCGGAATGGTTCAGGTTTCCGGTATTATTCATCTTCTTCAAATCAAAATTAATCCTGATTACGGATATACTGCTATTATCGTTGCTTGGCTTGCCTATCTTGATCCGATCGCCGCTTCATTCGTCGCCGTGCTTCTCGGCGGGCTTGCATCCGGAGGGTATCAAATCCAAATCGTTATGCACGTTCCTTTCGGCATAGTCAATGTAATTGAAAGTTCTATTTTGTTCGTGCTTATAGGTAGTGAGATCTTTACTAAATACAGAGTGCATTTTGAGCGAAAAAAACCAATTCCCGTCTCAAAGATAGGAGGAGAATAAAATGAACGCGTCTCATCACTTGGTAATAATAGCTCTTTTGTCGGCGGCCGTTCAATCCGGAACAATACTACTCTTTCCCACGATAGGTGAAATTTTTGCCGAACGTGCGGGCATACTGAACCTTGGCGTCGAAGGAATGATGATTGTCGGTGCGCTTATCGGCTTCATTGTAACGTATGTAACGAAAAATCCTTATCTCGGCTTCATAGTGGGAACGATAGCCGGAGGACTTACCGCTTTGATTCATGCATTTGTTTCCATTACTCTCAGGGGAAATCAGGTTGTCAGCGGTCTTGCACTAACGATATTCGGTTTGGGATTTACGAATTTTTACGGCCAGAGATGGATAAATCTCAAACTCAACGTAACCCCCAGTGTATTACCTATCCCTTTGCTTTCCAAAATTCCGTTTATCGGACCTATATTCTTTAAGCAGGACGCACTTGTTTATACCTCGTATATAGTCGCGATAGTTATGTGGTTTATTTTGTATAAAACTAAAGTTGGCGTTCATTTGAGAGCGACGGGACAGAACGCCCGTGCGGCTGACGCAATGGGTGTAAACGTTTATGCAACAAGATATTGGTGGACATTCTTCGGTGGCTTATTGGCAGGTGCAGGCGGTGCTTACCTTACCATAGGTTATGCTTCGTTCTGGCTTGACGGTATGACTGCCGGAAGAGGATGGATTGCAATTGCACTTGTTATTTTTGCAATGTGGGATCCGCTTAACGCAATGATCGGTGCGTATTTGTTCGGAGGCATCGATGCGTTGCAGCTTCAATTGCAGGCAATAGGCGTTACGATTCCGTCGTCGCTACTTAACATGCTTCCTTATCTTCTTACGTTTATTGTAATCGTCATAGCGACGCTTGTCGTAAGAATGAAACACATATCCGCACCAAAGGAATTGGGTATACCGTATAACAGGGAGGAAAAATAGCAAATGAGTTATGTGAAAAAACTGAAATGTTTGCTTTGTGGAGCGGAATACTCTCCAGACGAGGTTAAATATACGTGTCCCAAATGCGGTAGCGAAGGAATTCTTGAAGTCATTTATGATTACGACGAAATAAAGAAGCATTTTTCAAAAGAAAGTTTAAAGGAAAATAACGATTATACGATGTGGCGTTATCTTCCGCTTCTTCCGGTTAACGATCCTTCGAAGATAGGGCCTTTGAAGGTCGGTTGGACGCCGCTTTACAAAGCGGAGAGAATCAGAAACGACCTAAAAATGCCAAATCTATGGATAAAGGATGACGGGAGAAACCCTACGGCCTCTCTTAAGGACAGGGCGTCTGCAATTGCCGTTGTAAAGGCGCAGGAGCTCGGTGAAAAGACGGTGACATGTGCTTCTACCGGTAATGCGGCATCTTCACTTGCAGGTGCTTCTGCTTCCGTTGGCCTGAAAAATTATATTTTTGTTCCAAAAACTGCGCCTAAGGCAAAAATCGCTCAACTTCTTGTTTTCGGAGCAACAGTGCTTGCAGTAAACGGCACGTATGATGAGGCTTTTGACCTTTCCATAAAGGCAACTGAAACTTTCGGATGGTATAACAGGAATACTGCGTTCAATCCTTACATGGTGGAAGGCAAGAAAACTGTGGCACTTGAAATAATAGAGCAGATGAATTTCGATGTGCCGGACTATGTGTTTGTTTCCGTAGGTGACGGGTGCATAATTTCAGGCGTTGCAAAGGGATACAAAGATATGCTTTCTCTCGGATTTATTGACAAAATGCCAAAGCTTGTTGCCGTTCAAGCGGAAGGATGTAAACCGATAGTGGATGCGGTAAACGGCGACGGCAATGTAAAATTTGTTGAGCCCGATACAATTGCGGATAGTATTGCCGTAGGTATTCCGAGAAACCGTGTTATGGCCGTCAGGGACATCAAGCAGTCCGGAGGTTTTGGAATTTCCGTGAGCGATGAAGAGATTATATCCGCTATTAAATACCTTGGTTCGACTCAGGGTATTTTTGCTGAACCTGCAGGTGCAACAGGATTTGCGGGTATGCTAAAAGCTCTCAAGGAGGGTAAAATTTCCAAAAACGACAAGGTTGTGGTAATAGTTACCGGCAACGGGCTAAAAGATGTAAACAGTGCTATAAAAGCGGGAGGAGAGCCGATAATAATAGATCCACTTATTGAGGAAGTTAAAAAAATTGTGGGTTAATTAAAGGGGAACCGTAGGTTCCCTTTTTTAATTATTGATGGTAGGCGAAAATGAAAAGTGCTTTGTCTAATATTTATTTAATGGCTTCTCTTATGCTCCTTCTCGGATTTATTCTGGGAAGGCTACTTAAAAAGATCGGGCTTACGGAAGTCCTCGCATATATTATTGCGGGCATCCTTATCGGTCCTGTATTTAAATTTACGATACCTTCCTCTTTTAATAAGGTTGTTACTGCTATTACGCTATCTTTTGTCGCCTATATGGTCGGTTTGAGTTTTTCGTTTAAATTTTTGAAACGTATGGGCAAGGCAATAATTACCATTTTGGTTGTTGAAGTCGTTATTACATCTCTTGTCGTGTGGGCACTTGTATATATTTTTACAAAGAATATGGCGCTTTCCATCATATTGGGTGCGCTTGCCCCGGCCACTGCACCTGCTGGCACAATCGCAGTAATAAGGGATTTGAAGGCGAAAGGAAGCCTTACAAACGTTGCGATTGCAATTGTAGGGCTTGACGATGCGGCAGGTATCATTATATATTCGTTCGGTATAGTTCTTACAAAGGCATTGCTTGGGGGTAAGGTAGATATAAAGGCATTTGTGATAAGGCCCATGTGGGAAATTTTCGGTGCCGTGCTTTTGGGTGCGGCAGTAGGATTTGTTGTTTCTTATCTTACAAACAAGGCGAAACTCTCTTCCGATAACATTTTTATTATTTCCATAGGTGCTGTGATGTTATCGTGGGGAATTGCTCAGATAATGGGCGTTTCGGCAATTCTTACCTGTATGATATTCGGCACTGTTATGATAAATTTCAATACATCGATCAGCAATCAGTCCAACCGATTAATAGATAGCATTATGAGCCCCATATTTATACTTTTCTTTGCGGCAATCGGAGCTGAGATAGATTTCTCTCAATTTTTGGCAATGCTCGGCATTGTCCTTGTTTACTGCATAGGAAGAAGCATCGGTAAGGTATTGGGGTGTGGCCTTGGGGGTTTTATATCCAGATCCGAAGCGAAAATTACCAAGTATCTTGGCGTTGCATTGCTAAACCAGGCAGGAGTTGCAGTTGGCCTTGCATTTTTAGCCGCTCAGGAACTCTCCGCTTACCACATGGGAGGAATGATTACGACTCTTATGGCCACAACTACCGCTGTGTTCCAGATTCTTTCGCCGCTTGGCACGCAGTATGCGCTTAAAAAATCCGGTGAAAGTAGCATTTAATCTTTACAGAGAATCTATAAGTTGCCATTGAAAACGTTCGTTTTCATTAAATAAAATCACGTTCAGTTCGTTATCTTTGACGAATGCTTCTATTGGTTCTATCAATGTTTCTATATATGTTTTAACGTTAAGGTTAATTCTATCACTAAGATGCAAAGGCAGTGTGATTTCTTTGCATTCTTCTTCAACTGCTTTTTTCAGAATGTCTGATATCAATGTTTTTATATCGTCTTCTACTTCTTCAAATGCATAACTTAACGGAAAGTTTGAATATAAGATTTTTTTGCCTTCCGCATCTTCGCAAAAGACTTTGTATTTTTGAGATGTATCATAGTAATATTCCAGATTTTTTATCATTTTATCCGTTATGAATTGCTCGTGGCCATCGATTAGCGGCTTTATCCCTCTGTCTGATACTTCAAGCGGGATATAAAAACAATGCGTTTTTGTAAAAAGTTCCTCAAAACTTAAAGTTGAAAAAATTATCTTTCCTTTTTCAAACTCGGCGCTGAACAGATATTCTTTTTCCGGTTCCGTATATGAATTGTTAATCGTATCTTTTGTATGTTTTATCTTGGCTGCGCTTTTGGTAAACCAGACGAGCGCCAAAAGGACTGTTATGCCGATTAGTCCGAAAACGAGGTTCATCAGGTATTTGGAGATATTGCTATAACTTGCTCCCTATTTACCATGATAAAATCTCTTTTTTCCAATGTAGTCCCTCCGTAAACAAGGGTTATTTCGGCATTTGTTATTGCCATAAACTGCTGATTTTTCAGAAATTTATTCAATGCGTCCGAAAAGCGCATGTTTTTGGGAACGGTAGCATCCCCCCTGATGATAAAAGCATCAGTAAGTATGAGAACTTTTATCTTTTTTGTATTTTCTCCGATAGCCATCTTTGTAATTCCTCCTTATTTTAAGAAAAAGGCAGGGTTAACCTGCCTTAAAATTATCTTTTCTTTGCTTCTTTTTGTTTTCTACGCACGCTTGGTGGAACGTAGTATCTGCGCTTTTTCAGCTCAGAATACAGCCCGTCTTTTATGCACTGCTTTTTAAACCTCTTTAACAAATCATCCAATGATTCGTTTTGCCTCTTATGTACTTGCGCCACAGCAACTATCTGCACCCTACTTTGGGGGCCAGAACTCGCCTCCTTTCAAATAAATTCTTTTTAAGTTTAGCAATTTATCAATCCTTGTCAAGTGGCAGAATTTTGTGGCAATGAATTTAAACTCTTTGCCATGGATGCTCGTATTTTTGCACTGTTATAAATTTTTCAAAAAAGTGTTTCAAAGGTATTGACACGCAAAAATTTTTCACTATACTATTCACCAATAAGTAGATACAGATATTCGCCACCGAATACCTGATACCTACCTCCTTTCTTATTCATGCCAGGGAAGGTGCCCCCATCGCCTTCCCTTTCTTTTTTGAAAAATCTCAATATAAAAATCTCAATATAATAGAGTTGTTTATCCTTTAACGGAGGTGTCTATGAAGAAAAGGTTAATTGCAGTATTTGTATTGAGTGTTTTAATGATAAGCTTATTTACAGGATGTGGTGCGAAAAATTCGCAACAGAACAATAGCAGTCACTCTCAGGCCGTGAAAGGCGATCCCCTTGTCGTAATATCGACAGCCGTTAAAAATTTGAACTCTTCCACAGATTTTAATGCAACCAAAACACTTTTGATAAAGATTAACGGTAAAGAAACAAGGACTGTCGTATTTGATCTGCTTACCAATTCGAGCAACCTTTTTGCGGTCTCCAAAACGGAACTTAAGAATGGCTCAAGCAAAACGATTTTCAAAAGGGTTCACCTGAAAAACGTGTAGTACGAACTTAACCCTCAGAGCAATCAGTGGACTATCCTTTCGAAAGAGAAAAATCCTTCGATGTTCATGTATAATTATTATAAACTCAACAGAAATTTTGTTCTTGACACTATAAACGAAATCTATTCCGAGGATAAAAACCAGTTCGGTGATTTTGTCAAAAATGTTAAAAAGAGCGGAACAGAAACGGTTAACGGCTACAATGCAACCGTTTACTCATATTCGTATAACGGCGAGGATAGCAAACGCACCATAAATCGCACTGGAAAAATATACGTTGCCAATGTTAACGGCAAATTGTATGTTGTAAAAGTACATGACGATGATCTTATAACGTTCAAAAGCAACAAAACAACGGTGGAAAATATTACGGATATAGAAATTAAAAATATCGGCAAAGCGGAACCCGTTGCCGTGAGCAAGTAGTATTAAACTTTTTCGAACTGCATTGTATAAAGTTCGTAATAGAGCCCGCGCTTCTTCATTAATGCTGCGTGGGTTCCTTCTTCTACGACTTTCCCCCTATTGATTACGTAAATCCTATCCGCATTTTTAATGGTTGCAAGCCTGTGGGCTATCACTATAGATGTCCTTCCTTCCATCAGTTTCTTCAGTCCTTTCTCTATGGCTTCTTCCGTATTCGTATCTATGGAAGCGGTTGCCTCGTCTAAAAGCAGGATTTTCGGGTTATACACGAGCGCTCTTGTAAACGATATAAGTTGCCTCTCTCCTTGAGAAATGTTCTTTCCTTCAGTTGAAAGTTCGGTATCGTATCCTTTGGGAAGATTCACTATGAATTCGTGAACGCCTATTTCTTTTGCGGCACGTATGATTTCTTCGTCCGTTATGTCTTTTTTGCCAAGCGTGATATTTTCTCTTACCGTACCTTTGAATATAAAGACGTTCTGAAGCACCATACCCATGAAAGAGCGGATAAATTTTTTCTTGAACTTTCTAATATCCGTCCCGTCTATTTCCACT
>Ga0256833_1001712_pt1 | contig 15864 bp, 18 predicted proteins | sample 356284metaG_FD_190535 | JGI IMG/M metagenome (GOLD analysis project Ga0256833, IMG submission 190535) | Hydrothermal vent microbial communities from Mid Atlantic Ridge, Atlantic Ocean - 356-284 | ecosystem: Environmental > Aquatic > Marine > Hydrothermal vents | place: Atlantic Ocean: Mid...
TCGTAGCAAAGTGGCAGATGCCTGTTAGGGCGAGATCATAGGAATGGGGCGCCCCTGCTCCACCAGGCTGGCCCCAAACGCCAGGCCCTTCAGCATGTCGCTTCCCCGCCGGAACCCTCCGTCCACCATCACGACACCCTCAACGGCCGCCCAACCCTACTGCTGAAGAGGGAGCAACGTCGGTTAGGCGCTCAGTTTCCGGGCGATCCTTGCCACATGGGCGCCCTGGAAACGCGCGCCGTCCAATTCGTTGGCGCTTGGAAATCGGCGGCCGTCCCCGGCCGCGATCGTGGAGGCCCCGTAAGGGGAACCGCCGGTGATTTCTTCGGAGAGCATCTGTCCCTTGAAGGTGTACGGAAGGCCCACGATGATCATGCCGTGGTGAAGAAGGGTGACGTGAAAGGAAAGGAGGGTCGATTCCTGTCCTCCATGCTGGGTATTCGAACAGGTCATGACGCTTCCAACTTTCCCCACCAGGGCGCCACGCGCCCACAACTGGCCGGTCGCATCGAGAAACTGGCGCATCTGCCCGCACATGTTTCCGAACCGAGTTGGGGTACCGAAGATAATGGCCTCTGCCTCTGCCAGTTCCTCGACGGCGCAGACCGGGATACCCGCCTGTTTCGCCTGGGCCTCGAGGGCCCCCATTTTTTCCAGGACTTCTTCGGGCAGGGTTTCCGGAACCCTCCGGAGGACGGCCTCGGCCCCTTCCACGGATGAGACCCCTTCGGCCGCCGCTTTTGTCAGTTCATACACGTGACCATACAGGGAATAATAGACGATGAGCACTTTCATTTTCTTCTCCTCCTTCGATTTCTGCGGGATTTACACTTCCCTGTTTTCAGGGAAGAATCCCTCGATCAAGGTGTCCTTCCCCACGTGGCGCACATCCGGCGCGCCGACCATGCCCAAGAGGCGCGTCAACTCCCGGGTAATTTCCTTTACCACATCCCGAACCCCGTCTTCCCCGTCCGCGGCAAGGCCGTAAAGAATGGGACGCCCCAGCCCCACCAGGCTGGCCCCAAACGCCAGGCCCTTCAGCACGTCGCTTCCCCGCCGGAACCCTCCGTCCACCATCACGACGACCTTTCCGGACACCTTTTCCATAATTTCGTCCATGACTTGAAAGGGATGGGGGAGGTAATCGAGGGTATGGGCGCCGTGATTTGAAACGAGGATGCCGTCCGCACCGGCATCAACGGCCTTGACCGCGTCTTCCGGGCTCAAAACGCCCTTGAAAATCAGCGGGGTCTGAACGGCTTCGCGAACTTCCTTGAGCTCCGTGAAACTCAGGGGAGAGCAGTTGGAAACCATTTGCTTGTCCAGGATCTTGGTGCCCATGCCGGAGTCGATTTCCACGCCAACCCAGTCCACCCCCGCCGCCTGAATCTCCTCCAGGGCCTGGAACATTTTTTTGCGGTCCTTCAAGGGTTTCACGTTCGCGGCCAGGGAAACGCCCGTCGCCTTGAGCTCCCTCAGGTTCGCCGGAATGGGAGACCCGGTCCACATGAGGCTTCCGGCCGCTTTCAGCCCCCGGGCGACTTTCAGAAGCCCGTCTTCCCGGGTGGCGGAGATGGGTGAGGTCATGGCCGACATGATGACGGGGGTTTGGAGGGACACTCCCAAAATCTCCACCTTCGTATCCGGTTCCGGACAGGCGTCGATGGCCCGCTGCCGGAAGGTATAGCGTTCCATGATCTTCCGGTTGTTTAACAAGACAAATTCCGTTTCCACACCCCTCAGAAAGATCCCGAATTCCTTTTCCTCCAGGGCTTCTTTTCCCATTTTGTACATGTGACTCAGGTGCATCGTATCCTCCTTAATCGTTGATGTTACGTGAAACAAGGGCCAAGAGATTTACGGCGAAGGGGCTATCCCCAGCCAAACTCGAAGGGAATCAAGAACGTTTCCGAGATCCTCCTCCCTTTTCGTCAATCGGGCCACCATGATGCCTCCCTCGATCCCCCCTGGGTCCTATCCCCCTTCCCGGATTTGGTATCCTTTTCGGGTGAGGTATTTCCCCAGGAGGATGGAGCTTACGATGACCAGGGGAATGGAGACGGACAGCCGGATGATCGAAAACTTGAGCCCCAGGAAAGAGGCCTCGAAGATGGTCATGGGAACGCGGCAGATGGCGGACGCGGCGATATAGGTAAAGATGACCCCCAAATCCGCCCCCTTGCGGTAGAGGCTGTAGGCCACGGGGAACGCGACATACAGGCCTCCGACGGTGGTGCCGGCGAGCAGCACCCCGCCAATGTGCCCCCGGAGGCCGGATTGGCTGCCGAAGTGCTTTTCGATGGTTGCCTTCTTCACCCAGATCTCGAAAAGCCCGATCAAAACGAAGGCGGGCGGGAGAATCTTCGCCATCTCCAGAGAAAAATAGCGAAGGTTGAAGGCCATTCTTTTCCCAGGCTCGAACCCCTTCAGGAATGAGAAAATGAGGAAAAAGGCGTAGGCCACGAACCCGGCTGCCTTGACAGATCTGACAAGCTGTTTTGTTGTCACAGTAAAACCTCCCCAAAAAGGATGCCGATCGTCATCGCCACCGAGAGCGCGATAAGAAGGCTCAGTCCGTTTCTCAGGACCGCCACTTTCCAGCCGAAGTATCTTTTTTCAATGGGAAAGGTCACGAAGCCCACCATCATCAGGGTCGTGGTAAACGCCGCAATGACCGTGTAGGTAACCCCCTTTTTCAACAGGATCCCGCAGAGGGGATAGGCGATAAACCCGGGCATCAGCGTGATGGACCCGAAGAAGGAGGCCAGCAGAACCCCCGTTACCATGTTGCTTCTTCCGAGGTAGTGGGCGATGAGGCTGTTTGGCACGAGAGCGAGGATAATGGAGACCAGAACGAGCATCGACGCGAATGCCGGAAGGATTTTCACAAACTTCTTGTACGCGATCTTCAGGGCCCCGTAGGTCTTTTTGCGGTCCGCCGCAAACGAAACCCCCAGTGCGATGAAAACAACCAAATAGAGGTAAATCATCCGCCACACCCCTTTCGGCCCCCGGGATCACCGGGAATCCAGCAACGTCTCCCTTCCCTTTTCCGCCACGTCCGTTTATGGGTTCCCCAACCCCCCGGGACCCTTTTGCCGTTTTTTAATTTAAGTAATTGCATAGATACTTTTTCAAAAATCAAAAAAACCGTTATCTCCCTTTCTCATCCAGAAGGATATCGGCCAGCCTTTTCCATTCGGTTAGTGTCGCCTCGTTGAGGCGGTAATGCACGAAATATCCCCGTTTGTCGGCCGTGACGATGTCCGCGTCCCGTAAGATTCTCAGGTGCTGTGAGACGGCGGCCGGCGTCATGCCCAACATTCGCGCCAAGGCGTTCACGCACAAAGGGCGCTGTTTGAGCAGTTCAATTATCCGGACCCGGGTATTCACCGATAGTATCTTGAACACCCGCGCCGTCTTTTCCGGGTCCAGCAACGCCTCCCCCTTTAATTAAGTATATATGCAGATACTATATCATTTTTTCTCCCATGTCAATCGAAAAAGCACAATCTATTAAAGAGTGAAATTGGGAACGCGGGAATAGGGGGTGAAAAAATCCCACCCAGGGAATCACGTAATATGGATTATGTTGGTTGACATATTTGACGAAACTTAAATTTTACCTATAATGGTTACGAAATATAATTAAGGGGGATACTATGAAGAAGAAAATAGTCTTATGCATTATCGTTGCGACTTTCTTTGTCTTTGGATCTGCCGTGGCCTCGTTCGCCAAGGACAGGCTGAACCCGGGGGAATTCCTCACCCCGGGCCAGGGCCTGGTTTCCAAGAACGGGAAATATACCTTTGCCATGCAAACCGACGGGAACATCGTTGTTCGGAAGAGACTGAAGAACGGAAAAACACGGGTCTTGTGGGCTTCGGGAACCTCCAGGTACAAGGTTACGAAACTCATCATGCAGCATGATGGCAACCTGGTCATGTATCTGTACCGCCACGCGAGCTGGTCCACGAATACCAGCGGGCATCCCGGTGCCTTTTTGGTGATTCAGAACGATGGTAACGCGGTCATCTATTCCAAGGACGGGAAAAAGCCCCTCTGGTCCACGCATTCCGCGCAGTGATACCTTGCCCCGGAAGTTTTCAAGAGGGTGGGGGAAGTTTTTTGCCTCCACCTGGAATTTTTTATTGACAAACCTCGCTGTTTGTGGAAAATGTCGGTGGCGCGAAGCTGAAAAATGGGGTCAGAAGACCCCTCGAAGTTCGTTACCGTTGAAGGCAATTTAATCTCATCAATCAGATCACGAAGATCTAAATGGCGGACGCAAGTCCCGGGTTGAAACCGCCGGGGTTTCGTTCACAACCCTGTTTAGATGGAGGTTCGTGATGAAAAGTTTCAAACACTTTCTGCTGTTTTTGTCTGTTCTCGCGCTGATGGCGGGACTTCCCGCCCTTGCCCACGCCCATTTCGGCATGATCATCCCTTCCACGGAAATCGTGACACAGGCGCAGGGAGGGGAGATTACCCTGACGATCATGTTCGCGCATCCCTTCGAGCGCAACTGGATGGACATGGAAAAACCGGTCCGGTTCGGCGCCAAGATCCGCGGCGGCAAGATAGAGAACCTGCTTCCCCTGTTGAAGCCCATCAAGATCCAGGGACACCGGGCATGGAAGGCGACTTATCGCCTGAAACGCCCGGGGGATTACGTCTTCTTCGACGAGCCGAGGCCCTACTTCGAGCCCGCCGAGGAAAAATTCATCGTCCACTACACCAAGGTCATCGTGAACGGTTACGGCATGGAGGAGGGATGGGACGCGACGGTGGGGCTGCCCACGGAGATCATTCCCCTGAGCCGGCCCTACGGTCTCTACACGGGCAACGTCTTTCGGGGATTGGTGCTCCTCTACGGAAAGCCCGCCCCGTTCTGCCGCGTGGAGGTGGAATACGACAACGTGGGCGGCAAGTACAAGGCCCCGGCGGACCCCTTTATCAACCAGGTAATCAAGACCGACGCGAACGGCGTCTTCACCTTCGCCATGCCCGCCGCCGGGTGGTGGGGTTTCGCGGCCTTGAACGAGGGGAAGGACAAGATAAAGCGAAAGGGCAAGGCCTACCCCGTTGAACTGGGCGCGGTCCTGTGGGTGCGCACCCGTGACATGGAGAGGAACAAGTAGATGCATATCTCCGAAGGAATTCTATCCGCGCCGGTCCTCGTCACCGGCGCGCTCATCGCCGCGGGCGGCGTGGGCATCGGCCTCAAGAAGACCCCAAATGAAAAGATCCCGGAGGTGGGGGTTTTGTCCGCCGCCTTCTTCGTCGCCTCGCTCATCCACGTGCCCCTGGGGCCCACGAGCGTTCACCTGATATTAAACGGCCTGGTGGGCCTGCTTCTCGGGTGGGCGGCCTTTCCCGCCATCCTTGTGGGGCTGGTTTTCCAGGCGATTCTCTTCCAGTTCGGGGGGTTGACCACCCTCGGGGTCAACACGGTGACCATGGCCCTGCCCGCCGTGGCGGGCTACTACCTCTTCGGCCCCGCCGTCCGCTCGAAAAGCCGCAGGGCCGCCCTAATCGGGGCCTTCCTCTGCGGCGTGTTCGGCGTGCTGGGCGCCGCCGTCCTCGTCGCCTTTGCCCTTTTCTGGACGGGGCAGTCCTTTCTCGAGGCGGGCAAGATGGTCGTTTACGCCCATGTCCCCGTCATGATTATCGAGGGATTTCTCGCCATGTTCTGCGTGGCGTTTTTAAGGAAGGTCAAACCCGATCTGCTGGAGGTCAAAAAATGAAGCGCAGGATGCTGTTTTTATTGATTGCCGCCGTCTTTTTGTTTCCGCCCGCGGTCTTCGCCCACCGGGTTTCCGTGTTCGCCTACCAGGAGGGGGATAAGATCAACGTGGAGGGATTCTTCAGCGATGGAACCCCGACGAAACAGGCGACCATCGAGGTTTACGACATGAACGGAAAGAAGCTGTTTGCCGGGAAGACGAACGAAAAGGGAACCCTCCAGTTCGAGACGCCGAAGGCGGCCGGGAAGCTGAAAATCGTCCTCGTTGCCAGCATGGGGCACCGGGCCGAGATCCTCTTCAAGCTGAGAGGGGGAAAGCGGGCGCCCGCCGGGAAACCCGAGCCAGCCCAGGCGTCGGCCGGGAAGGCGCCGGCGGCGTCCGGGCCGGTTTCCGGCATTTCCGAAAAGGCGATCCGGACCATCGTCCGCGAGGAGGTCGCCCGCGCCATCCAGCCGGTCATGCGCGCGTTGGCGAAGCAGGAGGCCGAAAAGATATCCTTCTCCGACGTGGTCGGGGGGATCGGCTGGATCATGGGGCTCATGGGGATCTGGCTGATGATGAAGGCGCGCAAGAAATGATCGCGGAACCCTTCGCCCGCGGGAAGAGCATCTTTCACGCGATGGACCCCAGGGTCAAGATCCTCGTCGCCCTGGGGTTCAGCGTGGTCATGGCGGTGGCGAACAGGCCTTTGACCCTCGAGATGGGGTCTGCCTTTGCCGTCTTTCTCGTCCTCCTGGCCCGCCTCAACCTGCGCCAGGTCGCCGTCCGGCTCCTCGTGGTCAACACCTTCGTGGCCTTTCTCTGGATATTTCTCCCCTTTTCCTTCCCGGGAACACCCGTCTTTACCCTCTGGGGACTCCAGGTCACGCGGGAGGGAATCACGGCCTGCGTCCAGATAACCGTGAAGTCCAACGCCATCGTCCTGGCCTCCATGGCCCTGTTGTCCACGTCCACGGTCTTCGGGCTCGTGCACGGGCTTCACCATCTCAAGGTTCCGGAGAAACTCGTGCACCTTTTCTTCTTCAGCTTCCGGTACATCCATGTCATTCACATGGAGTATCACAAGATCATCGACGCCATGAAGGCCCGGGGATTCGAGCCGGACACCAGCCTCAAGACCTACAAGGCCTACGCCTACCTCATCGGCACCCTCTTTCTCAAGAGCTCGGAACGCTCCAAACGGATTTACCAGGCCATGATCTGCCGGGGATTCGACGGCACTTTCTGGGTGTTCCAGCATTTCGCCTTCAGAAAGCGAGACCTCGCCGCCTTGATCTTCATGGGAATCTATGTTTTGTTTCTCGCGTACACACAGTGGGGGATGTCTCGTTGATAACGTTGAAGAATATCAGTTTCACCTATCCGAACGGCCTGAAGGTCTTCGAGAACATGAATTTCGAGCTCCATAATGGAGACCGCGTCGGCATCGTGGGCCACAACGGAAGCGGCAAGACCACCCTGCTGCACCTCATCGTGGGGCTCCTCAAACCGGACGCGGGGGACATCATCATCTTCGGAAAACCCCGGAAGACGGAAAAGGACTACCGGGAGGTTCGCAAGCGGGTGGGGCTGCTCTTCCAGGACCCGGAGGACCAGCTATTCTGTCCCACCGTGGCGGAGGACGTGGCCTTCGGCCCCCTGAACCTGAGAATACCCAAGGACGAGGTTCACCGCATTGTTAAGCGGACCCTGGAGGAGGTCGGACTGTCGGGATTCGAGGACCGGGTGACCTACAACCTCTCCGGCGGGGAGAAAAAACTGGTCTCCCTGGCCACCCTGTTTGCCATGGGCCCGGAGGTTCTCCTGCTGGACGAGCCCACGGCAGGCCTCGACGAGGACGCCACGAAAAAAATAGAAGAGATCCTCCGGGAAAAGGCGGACACCTATATCGTCGTCAGCCATCTCCGGGACGTGCTGGAAGAGACCACGGACCGGATATTCAAGATGGAACATGGGCACCTGGAAGCGGTATAGGTTTTAAAAACATAAGAGCCGTGAAAATAGGATTTCAAGTGCAAAACACGTTGATTAGTTCTTTCCCTGGATGACCAATATCATTCATCCCACTTATACTAACGCGGTATAACACATAATTTTTTACGATTATAAAGAATCCGGACCAGGTAATCTATGTAATTCCACACGGAATGTGGATTGACTCTCCCGTGTTGAAGGTGTAAAGAGGAAATATGGGGAATAAAGATAAAAATGAATGTTATGCGCAATAGGAGAAGTAAGTGCGAAGTTGGATAAGAAATATTTCTTCTTGGGATAGTCTGAATAGAGCAGCAATAATTGTTACGCTTATTACGGGTTTTACGGGAATACTTACATTTCTTGGTTCGCAAATTCTGTCTGCAATTATCCTGCTATCTGTCGCATTTGCAGCAGTTGTGTTTCTATCTATCAGAAATATTCAACACAAAAAGAGAATTAAGAAAAGTGATGCAATCCTAAATGAAGTTTTCGATATATCTGGAAATATGACTGGCGATATCCTGAAGGCCAGAAATGACATGTTTCGGCTATTTAATAAGTCTGATAAAAATGCTTGGCAATTTATAAAACAAAGCCTTCAACGTTGCATGGATTCTCTTGCTAATATTGCGCGAGAACATACCGGAGTAAATTGCCGAGCAGCATGTAGCGTAATAACCGTAGCAGATGAATCTGGGGATTTGTTTATCCATACAATTGCCCGAAGCATGCCTGACAAAAACAGACAAAATAATGAAAAAGAGCTGCAATTCCCTTTCCGACTAAGAGATTTATCCGAAAGCAATGTTATTAGAACAGGGAAGCCTCTTATTTTCCATGATCTCATGAAACAACAAAACTACTATAATCCTAACCCTAATTGGGCGCAGATGTATCGTTCTACAGCTGTTGTACCAATTAAGGCTGGGTATGAGACAGATAATGAATATTTCGGGTTTCTATCTGTCGATTCTAAGGAACCGAATACTTTCAGAGAAACCATTGTTCCTGTATTAGAATTTTACGCTGATTGGTGTAGCTTGCTTCTATCACATTGCGCAAATGAAAAAAGCGCATAACAAGGCAAATGCACTCGGACGGCAAAAAGCGCCGCTCGTTCCTCGCTCCGCTTTTTGCCGCCGGTGATTTGCGACGTTCGGCTAATTAAATGGCTCAGCAATCAATATATTCAGTAACACAAAATAAATGGGTTATTTATTATCCTGAATTGGCATATTTTGCGCCAAATTTTAGAAAATTATCATCCAGTAAACAGGATGATCTTTTTCTGTATGAACAAAAAGATAAGCTATTATTGCTGACGCTATATTTTGATTTAATTCTTATTCCACCTGAACATTTTGTTAGAACATTATTGGGTGCAAAGCTATTCAATGATAGCAGCCTACGTCCTTTATTCGATAGTGGGATTATTGTGACAACATACTGGGATCAATTTAATGACGCAAAATCTTTCCTTGACGGACTAAAAGAATATCTTGCATCGATTGGTCAACGTCATGTTCTAAGTATAGAGTCATCCAGACAACTGTCATTGTTAACATCGTTTCTTAGAGACGTAACCGGCCAGAGTGGTTGGCTTAGAAAGGAAATTTTGAGGTTTGTTCAGATTAATAAAGAAAAAATAACAAATATTTATCCTCCAAACGTTTTTGACCAATTGATGACGATTGTCAAGAAATCAAGCTACAAGGATATTGTTCCATTTTCACACGAAAAGTTCTTAATGCTTCTGAATCAAGAAGAAAATATCCCACATGAACTAAAAGAACAAATTTGGAATAAATCATGTAGCTTATATTATGATGCTGGTGCAGTAGGTAATTATTGCATTCGATACCCTGTTTTCGAAATTGATAAAGATAATTTGCAATATTTAACGTATGGAAGAATATATTCTGTATTCTTCCATCCAGAATTCTTAAAAGTATTTCTAGTTGCTTGTGGTTTAACTAATGATGAGGCTATAAATCTATCACTTGTATCTGGGGAGAAGATATTACATCTTAGAAATGAGTCAAGTGAAGCATGGAATGATTTTCGTAAATTATATTTTGAATTAGCTAAATCTATTTCATCTCAGATAAATGATATAGAAAAGAAACATAGAATTTCATTGCGTTCTCATCCTTATCCATCAAATACGTTAAAAAATATATTTCGAAAAAAATTAATATATAATAGTGCTTGCAACACAGATATTATAGCCCAGGTGGGGTATGTTATATTGGAACTTATTGGTGCATTTATACAAATACCACTACTATCTTACGCTGCAGAACGTCTAAAGGTTTATGAGAAGGTTGAAAGTGTATTAATTTCTTTTAAACATGGAACCGCTAAATACTTCATAGAATTGTTAAGGAATCAATTGTAGAATGCTAAAGAAAAATTATAGGAGCCGAACAAGCCAGTGCACTAGACCGCCAATCCGCTGCGCCCTTTGGGCTTGCGTCTTGTCGGCTGGTGACTTTAGTCGTTAGCTGAAGAGAGATAAAGAATAATACTGGGAGTTTTTCATGCTTAAAGCTCATTTTTTAAATGTTGGAAAAGGAAACTGCACTATTATAGAATTTCCTTCGGGAAGACTAGCAATGATAGATATAGATAATTCAAGAGTAAATAATGACAATTCATTAACTGACCCAATAGATTATTATATAAGTAAGTTTGGAAGAAAAACATTGTTTCGCTTTATCCTAACTCATCCAGACATGGACCATATGTCGGGATTGAATCTAATAGCTAATAAAATATCGATTTCAAATTTCTGGGATACAGAAAACAACAAGAGAATTAGCGATGAAAATTGGAATAATTCACCTTATAATCGTGATGATTGGAACAAGTATCAAGAATTTCGGCGTAGTCAAGAAGACCCAAAATGTTTGTTTTTATACCAGAATTCAAATTCCGAGTGCTGTTGGATTCAGGATGGAATCACAATTTTATCACCTACTAAAAATCTTGTAGCATTAGCCAATGAAACAGAAGAATATAATCATTTAAGTTATGTTTTAATGATTGACTACTCTAACGTTAGAATTCTTATTGGTGGTGATGCTACTATTGAAGCATGGGATGAAATTTTTAAGCAATTTGGTGTAGATGGTTTGCGAGCTGATATTTTTCTGGCTCCACATCATGGTAGTAAAAAAAATATAAATAAAGATGTGTTTAAATATATTAATCCAGACTATGTGATTGTATCCGTGGCAGCAGGTGTTGATTATGATTATAACTATTACAATGGATTAGCAAATATAAATGTTTTATCCACAAAATATTATGGAACCATTACCTTAGAAATACAGCCAAATGGTAAATATAAAATATTTGTAGAAAGGAATGCTTAGTGGCAAAACGAATAAAAGATACTTATCAAAAACATTTATGGGTTTTCATTTCAGTAAATATACTTATTTTTTGGAGCATATTTGTATATGGCGCTATTGATTTTGATGAAATCAAACTAAATTTATATGAATTTACAGGTGCTAAAAGTCTCATTTTTATCTTGTCACCAATTATTACTCTTGTATTAAACGGTATAATGCCTAATTCAATTAAAGAGACTATTATTTTTTGGAAGGTTAAAAATAGATTGCCCGGTTGTAGGGCATTTTCTCATTTTGCTATAAGAGATCCTCGTATTAACATTGAATCGCTAAAAAATAAAATTGGAGAATTTCCTAAAGAACCGGATGAGCAAAATAGAGTATGGTATTCCTTATATCAAAAATATGGAAATGACGAAGTAGTTTGGGGAAGTCATAGAGATTTTCTTATAACACGTGATCTTGCATCTCTCAGTTTTTTATTTTTAGTAATATTTGGCAGTATTTTAATTTTCTATGCCAACAGCATTGTTTCTATTTATCTGTTCTACCTGATGATACAATATTTAATTTTATCTTTTTCATCCAGAAATTATGGAAACCGTTTTGTTTGCAATGTATTAGCAAAAGCGTCAGAGAATAGATAACAGCTAACAAATCGCTGCACCTGACCGCTATTCCGCTGGCGCTCCATAGCGGCAGGTGAGCTTAGTCGTTATCCAGATTGATAGTGCAATATCTAATGATACAAACTAACAAGATGAAATATAAAATTCTCGAAGATAAAAATAAATATTCCTTAAGCATTAATTCTAAACTCGCCAAACAACTCTTTTTCTAATACTAAAAAATATCATAACAAACAAGTGTATAACAATAATACGTACACTGTTTAATTATTTATGAATGAAGCTTAGTTTCATCAAAAAAACTAAAGAGGCCGGATGAAGAAGAACAAAAAAAGGTAAGAGAGGCTGCAAAATCTTTTATAAAGAAAGAAACAAAAATGAATATCAGGATAGATCCTGAAGAATTGAGAAAGATAAAAGAATATGCTGCACGTGAAGGATTAAGGTATCAAACATTTATAAAGAGTATTTTACATAAATACATAACCGGGTAATTGATAGAAAAAGATAAAATCCCTGGATAACAAGGCGCTGAACCAGACACCGATTTACGTCACAGTTTTTGCAATTTATAAAAGTTAGTGGTATACTTGTAATAAGTGAGGCAAGCAAAAACCTGTGCCGAATCTCTCCTTTCAGTCGAGATTATCGGTGCTGGTTAGCTTTGTCGTTAGGGCAAATAAGGAATAAGATATGAATTTGGCATTTACTAAATCTCTTTACTACCCATGGATTGATATACGCGATGAAGGGTGGTTAAAGTCAGCATCATTATATTGGGAAACAATTCAAACAATTGTTCCCAGAACAATTAATTCCCCATATTCTACCCGAACAGCCAGATACCTTGAAGATGAAGGTATCCTGATTCCTCTACGTGTACATTCAAATTTACAAGAAATTGAGGAACTAACCCAAGACGTTATCAGATATTTAAATAGCCAAGAAGGGATGGAACTTCTTACTGGAGCTAATAGAAAATGGGTATATGTTCATCCTGAGAAACTGCCTAGATCAATACGCCGTCTTAGCAAAATACACCCGATGAAGTTGCCAGATGAAATTAGGTATATTCTTCTTGAAAGCGGTCTAGGTCGCGAAGAAAAACATGGTTTTCTAAAAGTTGATGATAGATTTGCTTCATTCTATATGACTTTACTTGCTACACGTTTATCGGAGCGTATAGGTGCAGGCCTAGTTACTTCCTCACCACTTCCACATAAATTAAGCCTTAAAGCTAAGGTAGATTCTCAGATAGGCGGAATACTGAATTTTAGAGAAAGACATGAATATGAAATATTTGAACGCAAGGGAGTCCCACGTGAACTAACTCAAGGAATGCTTGTGGAATTGATCATTGAAGAAATAGCGGTAGACCCAGAAACTCCGATTGAAAAAATTATAAAATTTAAAAATAGACATGCTGATGAGCTTGGACGATTTAGATCAAAAATAGGTGAACTTACATCATCTATACCAGAAGACGCGCCGTTGCCAGCAGTTAGACAATATGTTGCCGATATCTATCTTAATGAAGTGAAACCAGCAATGGAAGAGTTAAAGAACAGTTTAAAAAACAGTAGAATTAAATGGTTAACGAATAGTTGGATGAAACTAGCTTTTGTTTCTGCTGGATCATCATCTATGCTTATGGGTATTGGATTATCTACTGCTAACGCCCTTCTGGTAGGTGCCGGTATTTCTCTTATAGGATCAGGTATCTTATATAGCGTGAATAAGCAGGACTCATTAAGAGCAAATCCATATTCATATTTGATGACGTTAAAAAATGAAATGCCCTAACAAACTAAGGATTAGACCTGACTCTGCGAGTCAGCTCTAATCCATGGTTCATGAAGCCGCGGGTTAATAGCAGGATTCGTTTTATCGTGTATAGGGGAAAAGAATAGGTTGGGCCTGGGGGAACAGGGATTAAGTTTTCCCTTTTTGGGTTATCCATGAGCCGGCGGTGATTTTGGTTCCTGCCTTTTGACGTTAAACGCGTCCGTGCCGGCAGTCAATCCCCCCCGTTTTTGCATGTCTGGACAGAGTCCTCCCGTCCCACCGGCCGGACAGGTTACAAGAGTGATTTTTGGATTTCCGGGAGGACAACCTGCCGGAGAATCAGGGCCCGCCGTTTGTTACTACCCTCCAAGGTGAGATAAATCGCTTCCACTTCATGACACAGTGACACCTTTGACACCGCAGGGGCTTGAAGGCTTTTGGGGGATCGGGCACGACAAAGGCCTGGATATCTTCACGGGCCAGGGCGATGAGCTCCCTCACTCTCTCGATTGCCACGGAACACCTGGCATGCAGGAAACCGTAATGGCGCACCTTCACGAACCCCTTGGGAAGAATATGCTGCAGGAAGCGTCGCATGAACGTTATCGCGTCGAGGGTGCACTTCCTCTCACGGCGACAGCCGACCTTGCGATACCTGAAGGTCACGTTTTGTCCATCATAGGCAAGGATTCTCGCGTTGGATATGGCCACGCGGAAGACGTACGCCCCGAGGTACTTCAAGACCTTCCGGCCATCGCCGACCGCCTTGCAATGCACCACCCAGTCTTTGCGCCACACCTCCTTGCCGGCATATCCGAGCAGGCCGTGTCTGGCAAGCTGTGCCCTGAATCGGCCCCTGAACAGGGATGACAGTGCCCGCACGTGAACCAGGAAGCCGTTCCTCGCGGCGACCCACTGACTCCGGTCCCCTGAAAGACCGCCGCCCGGGATGACATAGTGGATGTGCGGATGATATTGCATCCGGCGTCCCCACGTGTGCAGGACACCGAAAAAGCCCGCCGTGGCGCAGCCGATAAACCGCTTGTCGGCCTCGAGTTTCTTCAGGGCGTGGGAGGAGGCCTCAAAGAGGGCCTGGTAGACCTTTTCCGGGTATCGACGCGCGAGATCCTGCAATGGAGGCGGAAGGGTGAAGGTCGCCAGGAAATAGGTACAGGGCAGCCCCTTGCGCTGTTGGCGGTAGACCCAATGGGCGGCCTTGTCATTCTGGCACACCGGACAGTGCCGGTTGCCGCAGGATGAATGGGCAAGGTGGATCTCCCCGCACTTGGGGCATTCATAGACATGCCCCCCGGCATCCGGTGTGCGGCAGCTGATGATGGCCTCAAGGGCCCTGCGCTGAACCTCCGGCATTCGATGGCGGTTCATGGCGACATACGCGGCGGCGTGATCGGTGAATATCTGCTGGATACGTTTCATTCGAACACCCCTCCTATCACGGCGCAGACGATCTCATGCGAGTGACGCTCGGCGCGGGTCGTGACATGCAGATAGACCATCGTGCTCTTGATATCGGCATGCCCCATCAGTTTCTGCACATGCAGGATCGGGACATTGGCCTCGATCAGGTGGGTGGCGTAGGAATGACGGAACACGTGGGGGTGGACATGCTTCTTGATGCCGAGCCTTTTGACGGTTCGCCGTAACGCCCCCTGCACCCCGGTATCGCTTACGGGCTTTTTGACGCTTCCGGCAGACCTCCCGTTGTTATGCCCGAGGGCCGGGAAGACCCAGTCGGGGTTCTTGTGGGTCCTGTAATAGGCCCGCAGCCCCCGCAGGGTCACGGCCGGCAGGGGTATGACCCGGTCCTTGGCCCCCTTGCCGTTGCGGACATGCACAACCATGCGCTTGGAATCGATGTCTCCCGGAGACAGGGTCCGGCATTCCCGCAACCTCAGGCCAAGGGAATAGAGGGTCAGGTAGAACACCTTGCTCTGCAACGTGGGAAGCCCGGCAATGATCCTGCGCACCTCGGTGACCCCCAGGACCGTCGGGAGCGTCCGGTGCCGCCGGAACCTGACCTCTGACAGGACCTTCCAGTGGCGGACCAGTGTTAGGCTGAAGAAGTGCTTGATCCCGCTGTAACTGATGCGCAGGGTCGCGTCGCTCCATCCGTACTGGCGCTTACAGGCCAGCCAGTATTCCCGCAAATCCGCTGCCGTGATCCGGGTCAGGGGCTTGTTGCAGAATCGTTGAAGCTGCCTGACGGATTTTACGTAAGCATCGATACTCCTTTTCGCGTAGCCTTTTAGCTCTAATTGTGATATGAACTTGTCATAGAGTTTTGTGCTCATGGCACCTCCCTCCTCTGGCTTGTCCAAAGGCGGGAAATTCCTTGTCGGGTCTTT
>Ga0256833_1001713_pt1 | contig 15850 bp, 1 predicted proteins | sample 356284metaG_FD_190535 | JGI IMG/M metagenome (GOLD analysis project Ga0256833, IMG submission 190535) | Hydrothermal vent microbial communities from Mid Atlantic Ridge, Atlantic Ocean - 356-284 | ecosystem: Environmental > Aquatic > Marine > Hydrothermal vents | place: Atlantic Ocean: Mid...
GCAAATGGGCAGAAACCAGGCTCCAAGATTTAGTTTCAATCCCTCATAGGTAGGCTATCAACAGGATGACGATACGCTTGCCTTCCAGCAGGTCGGGGTTTCAATCCCTCATAGGTAGGCTATCAACCTGACGTCCGCCCAGGCATTGGGCACGCCTGCGGACGGTTTCAATCCCTCATAGGTAGGCTATCAACTGAATACTACGCACCAACTTGCCTTGCTGATACACCTGTTTCAATCCCTCATAGGTAGGCTATCAACTCAGCGCGCCCAGCAACTCTTTGGAATGCTGCTGAAGTTTCAATCCCTCATAGGTAGGCTATCAACGAATCCCGCCCCAATTCGGCCCGCCTTGTCGTTGCGGGTTTCAATCCCTCATAGGTAGGCTATCAACGGTATTCAGTGGGAAACTTGCAACTTTGGAAAAGTAGTTTCAATCCCTCATAGGTAGGCTATCAACCCGGGGGTCTGGATGAGGGCTTCGGGCGTCAGGATGGGTTTCAATCCCTCATAGGTAGGCTATCAACCCGATGGGGTGTGGCGGCGGGTGTTTTCTCCTCCACCGTTTCAATCCCTCATAGGTAGGCTATCAACCTAAAGGTGTCAAAGACTATGTTCTCAATCTTTGCAGTTTCAATCCCTCATAGGTAGGCTATCAACGTGGTGCGAGAGGCCTTGCGGGTTTGATGATAGACAAGTTTCAATCCCTCATAGGTAGGCTATCAACTTGATGTTGTCCTCTCCCAGCCGGTGGTAATACTGACGTTTCAATCCCTCATAGGTAGGCTATCAACCTACTTTCTTCACTTTCTTCATGCCTTGTCCCCACAGTTTCAATCCCTCATAGGTAGGCTATCAACACCTGGTGGGTGATCCAATCAACCAGGTGGTGTGGAGTTTCAATCCCTCATAGGTAGGCTATCAACAAAGAGCGTGCCCCTTTCCTGATGTGGGTAGAGGCGTTTCAATCCCTCATAGGTAGGCTATCAACCTCGCCCACCAACGCCGTCACCCCGGCGTCGGTCAGGTTTCAATCCCTCATAGGTAGGCTATCAACGTCTGTCACTTGAGAGGCGTCAGGGAGAAGCCCCCGGACGTTTCAATCCCTCATAGGTAGGCTATCAACAGATTAAAAAATCTACATTTTGGCAAAGCGGATTAAGGTTTCAATCCCTCATAGGTAGGCTATCAACTTAGCAGAAAGCGGTATGTGATTATGGTTGCTGGAACGGTTTCAATCCCTCATAGGTAGGCTATCAACCCGGGGGCAAAATCGAAGAAACTCATTTGCGCCCTCGTTTCAATCCCTCATAGGTAGGCTATCAACGCCTCCTACGACTGCGGGGTTGATGTGGGCGCGGGCAGTTTCAATCCCTCATAGGTAGGCTATCAACGCAGCGTCATCGACCGGTGGGGCCCCTGGATGTGCCGTTTCAATCCCTCATAGGTAGGCTATCAACTGTGTAAGGAGTGACACCATGTCTTGGCGAGATTACGGTTTCAATCCCTCATAGGTAGGCTATCAACGCGTAGCATGGCTGCGTCACGAGTACCCGCTGCTGGAGTTTCAATCCCTCATAGGTAGGCTATCAACGCTGCTTCAAAAGCCGCCCGCGCCGCTGGAAGTGGCGTTTCAATCCCTCATAGGTAGGCTATCAACAAGGCGTCATCCAGGGGCTGGTGGAACTGGTGGCCCGGTTTCAATCCCTCATAGGTAGGCTATCAACTCATCGCTACCGGCGGGGATGCCATTGCAGGTGTCGCGTTTCAATCCCTCATAGGTAGGCTATCAACCCCCGGCGTCAGCGCCCCGCCCGCCATTTTTGTGACGTTTCAATCCCTCATAGGTAGGCTATCAACCCGCCGCCACGCCCGCCAGGTCATATACACCATCTCGTTTCAATCCCTCATAGGTAGGCTATCAACCTACAACCTGCCACGGGAATTGGTGGGCGAAAGGCGTTTCAATCCCTCATAGGTAGGCTATCAACCGTGCGGATGGGACGCGCTCGTGGTCGTGGCACGTAGTTTCAATCCCTCATAGGTAGGCTATCAACCGGCGCGCCAGGGGTGGAAGGTGGACATGCGTGTCGAGTTTCAATCCCTCATAGGTAGGCTATCAACCTTCCACGTCAGTTTGCCGCTGATATGGGCTTCCATGTTTCAATCCCTCATAGGTAGGCTATCAACATTTGTTCTGGTGTCATGCTGCGAATTTGCTCGATAGTGTTTCAATCCCTCATAGGTAGGCTATCAACCCTGTCAACAACATGCCCAAACGCTCCGCTGTGGTGAGTTTCAATCCCTCATAGGTAGGCTATCAACACGCCTTCTACATCGACGGAGTGTTTGATTATCTCGGTTTCAATCCCTCATAGGTAGGCTATCAACGCTACGCTGTCTTGGGTGTTGGCAAAGTCGCCCGCGGTTTCAATCCCTCATAGGTAGGCTATCAACCGCAAAGCGCGTCACCGCCACCTGCACGTCGCTCGTGGTTTCAATCCCTCATAGGTAGGCTATCAACCAGTCATCGCCTTTCTCTCCACACTTTCTTCCAGCCGTTTCAATCCCTCATAGGTAGGCTATCAACAAGCGCAAGTAATCCGATTATTAGGGCAATTGTTCACCAGTTTCAATCCCTCATAGGTAGGCTATCAACGCGGGCAGGATGTACAAACCTACAATCCGTATGTTTAAGTTTCAATCCCTCATAGGTAGGCTATCAACTATCTGTAGGCCAGCGAAAAGACATTACGAGGGGAGGTTTCAATCCCTCATAGGTAGGCTATCAACCAGGGGATTTCTCCGAGGAAAAAGCCATCGATCTGGTGTTTCAATCCCTCATAGGTAGGCTATCAACCCTCTCGCGGAACGCCCATCTTCTGAAAGAGCCCTGAGTTTCAATCCCTCATAGGTAGGCTATCAACCCAGGATGGCGATGCGCTTGCCCTCCAGCAGGTCGGGGTTTCAATCCCTCATAGGTAGGCTATCAACCGGCTCCGGCTTCACCGCACCGCGCTGCGGCTCGCCGTTTCAATCCCTCATAGGTAGGCTATCAACCACCCGCGAGAGCGTGAAGGGGCGCTTTCTGCTATCATGTTTCAATCCCTCATAGGTAGGCTATCAACCGCGTAGCACTTTTCACGCGCGTTTTCTGAAGCCCCGTTTCAATCCCTCATAGGTAGGCTATCAACCGGCCCGTTTTCCTCGAACCAGGCCACGATACGCCGTTTCAATCCCTCATAGGTAGGCTATCAACTCGGCAAAATACTGGAAACTTGTGCTGGAGTATCAGAGTTTCAATCCCTCATAGGTAGGCTATCAACTTGCGTTGGAGAGGCGAGGCGAGCATGGGTGGGAAGCGTTTCAATCCCTCATAGGTAGGCTATCAACCCGGCCTTCACGGTGCCTTTGTAGCCACCGGCCACCAGTTTCAATCCCTCATAGGTAGGCTATCAACCGTGGTCAGGTAGTATTGGCCGCTTTCTTCGGCGATAGTTTCAATCCCTCATAGGTAGGCTATCAACGGAGGGTGCTTTCATTGCTGCTTTTCCCCCGTGTACGTTTCAATCCCTCATAGGTAGGCTATCAACCCGATGGCGTCCACACGGTGAAATTCCGTGTGACCGAGTTTCAATCCCTCATAGGTAGGCTATCAACGGTCAGCCGGCCGGTCTGGCGGGTTGCGCGCAGGTCGAGTTTCAATCCCTCATAGGTAGGCTATCAACGGAAATACGCTTCGCCCTCGTGGACAAGTTCACCCTTGTTTCAATCCCTCATAGGTAGGCTATCAACACGGCAGGCGCGCAAGCGCCTGGAAAGCAAAGCAGGGGTTTCAATCCCTCATAGGTAGGCTATCAACCCGCGTCCACGGCCACATCGATGCCGCCGGCGAGACCGTTTCAATCCCTCATAGGTAGGCTATCAACCAAACGTAGTCTTAATCGTAACCCAGAGCATATATAAGTTTCAATCCCTCATAGGTAGGCTATCAACCGAGTATCGGCCATGCCCACACAACGTACCGTGACCTGGTTTCAATCCCTCATAGGTAGGCTATCAACCGGATGATAGCAGCGTTGCGCGTCGAGGGTGAACCAGTGTTTCAATCCCTCATAGGTAGGCTATCAACCAGCGCCTTGGCCTCCTTGAACAATCGCCCTTGGTTGTTTCAATCCCTCATAGGTAGGCTATCAACATCCTACATGGGTGGTGGCATCGGGCGTAGAGACCCGAGTTTCAATCCCTCATAGGTAGGCTATCAACATGTGGTTGGTGGGCGGCCTGCTGCGCGGCGGCCATGTTTCAATCCCTCATAGGTAGGCTATCAACCGGCCTGGGCAGCCATCGGGGGGGAGGTAAAACGCGTGTTTCAATCCCTCATAGGTAGGCTATCAACCCTGGCCGCCCCGGATGACGTGCTTATCCGGGGAGAGTTTCAATCCCTCATAGGTAGGCTATCAACTGTCCTGGGCGTTCGGCGCCTCCCGCCATGGACGCCAGTTTCAATCCCTCATAGGTAGGCTATCAACCCGAATTATCCAGGGCCTGGGATGGCGCCAGGCGGTGTTTCAATCCCTCATAGGTAGGCTATCAACCTTCTGTAACCAGCCCCGTGTGGTGATTTCCTCTTGGTTTCAATCCCTCATAGGTAGGCTATCAACACCTGGCCGCCCCGGATGACGTGCTTATCCGGGGAGAGTTTCAATCCCTCATAGGTAGGCTATCAACGCCGTAGATGCTTTGGGCAGGGTCGCCGACCACAAAGTTTCAATCCCTCATAGGTAGGCTATCAACTGGTGGCTATTGTGTTGTTGGTCAAAAGCAAGTTCAAGTTTCAATCCCTCATAGGTAGGCTATCAACCCTTCGCCGGAATATAGAGAAAGGGCCGCGTCAAAGTTTCAATCCCTCATAGGTAGGCTATCAACGAAGGCGGCGCTTTCCTCTCTGTCGTGGCGAAAGATGTTTCAATCCCTCATAGGTAGGCTATCAACACTGAAACCACCCGGCCGTCCCTTGACTCCAGCGGCCAAGTTTCAATCCCTCATAGGTAGGCTATCAACTTCCCGGTGCAGGGGCTGTTGTCTTGTTCTCCCCCACGTTTCAATCCCTCATAGGTAGGCTATCAACGCGTGTACGCCGGAAACGTCACCGGCGACACATCGAAGTTTCAATCCCTCATAGGTAGGCTATCAACTCATCGCTTTGCACCTTTCCAGGACGGCCTGACAAGTTTCAATCCCTCATAGGTAGGCTATCAACGTTTCGCCACAATGCGCGTTGGTGCGGCCGTTGGGAGTTTCAATCCCTCATAGGTAGGCTATCAACCGCGTTTCGCGCCCTGCGGCACGCGGATCTTTACCCTGTTTCAATCCCTCATAGGTAGGCTATCAACGACCGGATTGACGTGGTTGTGGCGCGGGTTGATTTCGTGTTTCAATCCCTCATAGGTAGGCTATCAACTCCTCCTCGCTAATTGCGCCCATCGCGATCAACTCATGTTTCAATCCCTCATAGGTAGGCTATCAACGCGCTTCGCCTGCAAAGCGCGCTTGGCCTCGCGGGGTTTCAATCCCTCATAGGTAGGCTATCAACCACGCTGCTGCAAATGGCTGCCGCATAATCCGACCGCGTTTCAATCCCTCATAGGTAGGCTATCAACGCGCGGCGGGCGGTAGCGCACGCGTTCGGCATTCCTGTTTCAATCCCTCATAGGTAGGCTATCAACGCGCCACGCGCAGCGGCTCGCCGCCCGTAGTCAGGTGTTTCAATCCCTCATAGGTAGGCTATCAACGTTTCCAGTACCGGCGCCCCGTGGACGACTTCTCCCGAGTTTCAATCCCTCATAGGTAGGCTATCAACTATGCTGTGGGGCGGGTTGTGTACGAGCCGGTGTTGTTTCAATCCCTCATAGGTAGGCTATCAACCAGCCCTTCGACAAAGGCGAGCCGCTGCTCAAACTCGTTTCAATCCCTCATAGGTAGGCTATCAACGGTCGCGAAACTCACGGTACAGCCCTGCGCCATCCGGTTTCAATCCCTCATAGGTAGGCTATCAACTCGGCTGCGGACACGCTGCACGCGCTTATGGACATGTTTCAATCCCTCATAGGTAGGCTATCAACGCAGCGCGCCGCTACCCAATGTCACCGTGCTGCTGGTTTCAATCCCTCATAGGTAGGCTATCAACACGCAGTGCGCCCTCGGCCACGCGCAGGGCGCGCTGTTTCAATCCCTCATAGGTAGGCTATCAACGATGAAGTGGGGTGGGCCGGAAGCCCGGTTATCGTCAAGTTTCAATCCCTCATAGGTAGGCTATCAACATGCCCGGCCAGCGCCCCCGGTTTGTGAATTGCCAGTTTCAATCCCTCATAGGTAGGCTATCAACAGGCGCGCCAGCCGTTCGATAGTCCCATCATCCGTGTTTCAATCCCTCATAGGTAGGCTATCAACGCTTCTTTTGTGACCCTGCCAGTAACTACCTTTGCCAAGTTTCAATCCCTCATAGGTAGGCTATCAACGGGACGTGTTCTGCCCCTGCATTGCAGCGCGCCCTTGTTTCAATCCCTCATAGGTAGGCTATCAACCGTAGAGCCGAGCGCACGGGCGGCTTCCGAACGCTGGTTTCAATCCCTCATAGGTAGGCTATCAACCTTGTTCACAGGGTGCACCACCCCATAGGGGTTGACCACAGTTTCAATCCCTCATAGGTAGGCTATCAACGCTGGTGGCGGAGCGGCTGGGGCTGTTGGAGGCGGAGTTTCAATCCCTCATAGGTAGGCTATCAACAGGCCGGGGCGATGCCCATCACCCTGCTGAGCATTGTTTCAATCCCTCATAGGTAGGCTATCAACCCGCGGCCACCGCCCGCCATGTTCCCACACGCCCAGTTTCAATCCCTCATAGGTAGGCTATCAACGTTCACGCTGCTGCAAATGGCCGCATAATCCGACCGCGTTTCAATCCCTCATAGGTAGGCTATCAACCGCAATGAGTGAGACCAAGGCAGTCATCGGGCTGGAGTTTCAATCCCTCATAGGTAGGCTATCAACGCTGCACGGGGGAGAAGTGCGGGTGCAGGCCGCGGTGTTTCAATCCCTCATAGGTAGGCTATCAACACCTGGCGGAGAAACTTGGGAGGATTGCGCTATGAGGTTTCAATCCCTCATAGGTAGGCTATCAACTGGAGTGGCACCATCGGCACCACGGAAGTGACGGGCGTGTTTCAATCCCTCATAGGTAGGCTATCAACCAGCAATGCAGCGGCGAAGTTTCCCTCCAGGAATTGTTTCAATCCCTCATAGGTAGGCTATCAACAACCATCGCCTTTAGAGAACGGGAAGACTTCCGAAAGTTTCAATCCCTCATAGGTAGGCTATCAACCAGTCCAGCAGGAACACGCCCAAGTCTCCATCGACAAGTTTCAATCCCTCATAGGTAGGCTATCAACCAGACTGGCGCTGGCGTTTTTCAGGGCCACCTGCAGTTTCAATCCCTCATAGGTAGGCTATCAACCTACCCCAACCTTCACCCAGCGGGTGCCCCACGCTTGTTTCAATCCCTCATAGGTAGGCTATCAACCAGGGCGGCAACGACAACAGCCACAGCGACAGATAGCCGTTTCAATCCCTCATAGGTAGGCTATCAACCTGGGGCGGGCGTTCTGGTGGGGGAAGCCAAAGCCTGGTTTCAATCCCTCATAGGTAGGCTATCAACGCAGGTGCGGGCCGGTGGAAATGCCCGTGTTCCCGCTAGTTTCAATCCCTCATAGGTAGGCTATCAACATCACTCACCTCGTCTGTGGTTGTGATCGAAACGGCGTTTCAATCCCTCATAGGTAGGCTATCAACCCCATTGTTGGGCGGCGTCGTAGGCCACCACCAGGTGGTTTCAATCCCTCATAGGTAGGCTATCAACAACAAGGTGGCCGGAGGGAGAGCATCATTGAGTATCGTTTCAATCCCTCATAGGTAGGCTATCAACACTCGCGCACGATGAACCGCAAAGCCGAACTGAAGTCGTTTCAATCCCTCATAGGTAGGCTATCAACTGAAGCGCGCGGACGAATTTGGCGCGGCGGTGGACGCGTTTCAATCCCTCATAGGTAGGCTATCAACATGGGTGCGTCCAGCCGATCGTCCCGCCGCAATTGCAGGTTTCAATCCCTCATAGGTAGGCTATCAACCCCCGCAGATCGAACGAAAGCCGATCCAGCCGGTGCCCGTTTCAATCCCTCATAGGTAGGCTATCAACCGGCCATCGCGCCGAAGTACGCCCCTCTGTCCTCGGGTTTCAATCCCTCATAGGTAGGCTATCAACGAGGCGGGCGGCGAAGCCTCCTCCGCCACCTCGACGGGTTTCAATCCCTCATAGGTAGGCTATCAACTGGCCCATTGGGGCCAGTCCAGGCTGATGCGCGCCCGGGTTTCAATCCCTCATAGGTAGGCTATCAACGTTGGGGTAGGTCGGATAACGCTCGGTCAGCCACAGGTTTCAATCCCTCATAGGTAGGCTATCAACGGATGTACGCAAAGGCCAAAGACAGAACGATACCCGGTTTCAATCCCTCATAGGTAGGCTATCAACCAGAGTAGACAGGGGATACCGCCGCTGGAAGTCCCGGGTTTCAATCCCTCATAGGTAGGCTATCAACTGGGAGAGAAGTTCTGCCAAAAGTCCCCCTGCCTCAGTTTCAATCCCTCATAGGTAGGCTATCAACGACCAACGCCGGGCCAGACAAACGCACCACATAGCGGTTTCAATCCCTCATAGGTAGGCTATCAACCCCTGATGGAACACTGGTTGCTGTTGGCGAAGGGAGCGCGTTTCAATCCCTCATAGGTAGGCTATCAACTGGTGAGCATATCCGCCTCCGCATCAGAGTTCCGCGTTTCAATCCCTCATAGGTAGGCTATCAACTCAATGTGCCCTCCCCCATCACTGTCCAGGACTACAGTTTCAATCCCTCATAGGTAGGCTATCAACATGGTGGCAGCGTTGCGCGTCGAGGGCGAACCCGTGTTTCAATCCCTCATAGGTAGGCTATCAACTGTATGGTCTCAAGCGCTTTGGCTTTAGGCATACGCGGTTTCAATCCCTCATAGGTAGGCTATCAACTGGGCCTGGTGCAAGCGCAAGTGGACATGGTGAAAGTGTTTCAATCCCTCATAGGTAGGCTATCAACCTCCTCGTGAGGGTAGGCGGAACAACGCCAGTAAAAGTTTCAATCCCTCATAGGTAGGCTATCAACGGTAGCCCCACCGCCTGGGGGAGCCGAAACAGTCGGTGTTTCAATCCCTCATAGGTAGGCTATCAACAACGATTGAAAGAGCAGCGACTTGTGGTGCAAAGAACATTTCAATCCCTCATAGGTAGGCTATCAACCAGTTGCGCCAGTTCTCGCAACGTGAGGACGCGGTGTTTCAATCCCTCATAGGTAGGCTATCAACCCTTGCCTGTCCAATCATAAACCTGGATTTCGTTCTTGTTTCAATCCCTCATAGGTAGGCTATCAACTGCGCTTTCGGAAGCAGGAAGGCGGCGAGATTTATCAGTTTCAATCCCTCATAGGTAGGCTATCAACTCCTCGCTCGGCGGCTTGGTGACCGCAGGCTCGAAGGTTTCAATCCCTCATAGGTAGGCTATCAACTGGTTGCTCATGGCTACACACTCCTCGGCGGTATGAGGTTTCAATCCCTCATAGGTAGGCTATCAACCCTTCTGGCCTCCTGACGAGGAGAGCCGAGAATATCTGTTTCAATCCCTCATAGGTAGGCTATCAACCAACAGCCAACGCTTTTCCCGCTTACTCAAAAACGCGTTTCAATCCCTCATAGGTAGGCTATCAACGATACGACCGCAAGCCCGGCGTGAAGATGTCCTCCACGTTTCAATCCCTCATAGGTAGGCTATCAACGCCGGGTGTAGGGCTTGCGGTAGGCGAGCCAGAGGAAGTTTCAATCCCTCATAGGTAGGCTATCAACCGCCTCTCCTGCCTGCTCCGCGGGAACGAAGGGGTGTTTCAATCCCTCATAGGTAGGCTATCAACGTTGGTTGTCCCCTCATACTCCCGTCCTGGTTGACCAGTTTCAATCCCTCATAGGTAGGCTATCAACCAGGTTTCTCCTTGGGGCGGTCATCCGCAAATTACGTTTCAATCCCTCATAGGTAGGCTATCAACTTGACCACGAAGCGGGTTTCGTATTTCGCGATGGCGGGTTTCAATCCCTCATAGGTAGGCTATCAACCCGTATCCCATTCCCCACACCGTGAGCACCAGAAGAAGGTTTCAATCCCTCATAGGTAGGCTATCAACTGCCCGTGGCCGCGCCCGAACCGGCAACCGTAAACAAGTTTCAATCCCTCATAGGTAGGCTATCAACCTCGTCAGCCGCTCGATGACCTCTTGATTGTCCATGGTTTCAATCCCTCATAGGTAGGCTATCAACCCGTGGCCGCTGCGCCTGAACCGGAAGCGGTGAGCGGGTTTCAATCCCTCATAGGTAGGCTATCAACCTGACCAATTTGAGGTTTATAGAAGAATTGTATTTTAGTTTCAATCCCTCATAGGTAGGCTATCAACATTATTGGAAGACAATTAAATGGTATAAGTTCAGTATGTTTCAATCCCTCATAGGTAGGCTATCAACCCGACCAGTGCTTGCCAACCCTCGCTGGCAACCAGGTTTCAATCCCTCATAGGTAGGCTATCAACCAACGTTTCTGCAACGTTTCCGGTACTATATCGCGGTAGTTTCAATCCCTCATAGGTAGGCTATCAACACATTAAGTTTTTCCTTACCTGACTTTACTTTATTGAGTTTCAATCCCTCATAGGTAGGCTATCAACTTTTACCCGTTCCAGCGCGGCTTCCAGGAGCAGCACGAGTTTCAATCCCTCATAGGTAGGCTATCAACTTCCAGCCCAAGCGCGGGCTGCCGAAGTTCACCACGTTTCAATCCCTCATAGGTAGGCTATCAACCCCTCGGTCGGGGCTGCCCGCCCCCAAGCACCTTGAGTTTCAATCCCTCATAGGTAGGCTATCAACGATTCTGCAAAGTGTCGCAGTCAATATTTTCGTCAAGTTTCAATCCCTCATAGGTAGGCTATCAACTGCTCGGTGTGGAGTGGTATCAGTTTGTTTTTGCCGAGTTTCAATCCCTCATAGGTAGGCTATCAACGCGGGTCCAGTTCTTGCCCACCAACCTTTACACTTAGTTTCAATCCCTCATAGGTAGGCTATCAACAGGCCTGCCATACATTCGCTTTTCTTCTTTCTTTCTCGTTTCAATCCCTCATAGGTAGGCTATCAACAAAACCCGGCATTGGTCATCTTATCATCACTATCAAGTTTCAATCCCTCATAGGTAGGCTATCAACCAGTTGGACGCCATGCTGCGAAGCGGGAACCTGGACGTGTTTCAATCCCTCATAGGTAGGCTATCAACCGCCTCTAACACCCCTTTACTGATGCGCCCCTCTGCAGTTTCAATCCCTCATAGGTAGGCTATCAACCCAGCAGCCGCTCCCGCTCCTCTTTGAGCATCTGCTGTTTCAATCCCTCATAGGTAGGCTATCAACCGCACCCCTTCTGCTCCGTCCTCCACCCAGGTGGTGGTTTCAATCCCTCATAGGTAGGCTATCAACGGCTTTCACTTTTGCTTCCTAACCCAAGGCTCGGACAGTTTCAATCCCTCATAGGTAGGCTATCAACGGTCGTCATGCCATACCCCAGGCGAGCCCGGGGCAAGTTTCAATCCCTCATAGGTAGGCTATCAACGCCATTCCCACAGTGCGCTTTTTCTGCGCAAACTGAGTTTCAATCCCTCATAGGTAGGCTATCAACGGTAAATACGCCATCACTCATTTGCGCCCCCCAAAGTTTCAATCCCTCATAGGTAGGCTATCAACCCGCCAGGATGTAGGGCATCACGCCCAGGTCGTTGAGGTTTCAATCCCTCATAGGTAGGCTATCAACAGATTGCCACACGCCGGACAAACATCAGCAATCAGGGTTTCAATCCCTCATAGGTAGGCTATCAACCAGCCGCGCCGGGCGCACATCCACCCGTAATACACGTTTCAATCCCTCATAGGTAGGCTATCAACAGCGTCCCCTCGTACTCCTTCCAGCCGTTGGAGTCAGTTTCAATCCCTCATAGGTAGGCTATCAACAGCAACAGCCCGATGGCCGGGCCGCGCCATGCGCTGTTTCAATCCCTCATAGGTAGGCTATCAACAGGGGTCGCGCCGTGCCATGTGTTCACCTCCATGTGTGTTTCAATCCCTCATAGGTAGGCTATCAACCCTTTGCTAGAGGGGTAAATTGACGAAGCCTCTCTACCGGTTTCAATCCCTCATAGGTAGGCTATCAACCTCAGGCTGCCACGTCCACGCCCACGCCAACCCCAACGGGTTTCAATCCCTCATAGGTAGGCTATCAACTTGCACGAAGCCGCCGACCGGCGGCAACCCATCCGTGTTTCAATCCCTCATAGGTAGGCTATCAACGGCCACCGGCGACGCAACAAGTCACCAAGGGCAAGAGTTTCAATCCCTCATAGGTAGGCTATCAACGAAGTTGATGCCAAAGTAAGGAGGTGCTCTATGTTGGAGTTTCAATCCCTCATAGGTAGGCTATCAACGTGTCCGGTGGCCTGATTTACTGGGGCAGCCTCGCCGAGTTTCAATCCCTCATAGGTAGGCTATCAACTCATTGGAGCTGGTCGAGATGTGTTGAGGCTGACGTAGTTTCAATCCCTCATAGGTAGGCTATCAACACCCCTCCCGGTTGCCCGATACCGTGGAAACCCACCCAGTTTCAATCCCTCATAGGTAGGCTATCAACGGTTATAGTCGGGAGTATGAAGTGGTGTGGTGGGATAGTTTCAATCCCTCATAGGTAGGCTATCAACTGCCCCGCTTCTTGACAAAGATGGCAACCCTTACTTGAGTTTCAATCCCTCATAGGTAGGCTATCAACCCCGCCCCAAAAATGCGGCTCGCGCCATCTGCATGAAGTTTCAATCCCTCATAGGTAGGCTATCAACGCCCGGCCAGACATCGAAGACATCGCCGTCAACCTGTTTCAATCCCTCATAGGTAGGCTATCAACAATGTGGTCTTCTCCGGCCTCTCGGCATCGGGGAAGTTTCAATCCCTCATAGGTAGGCTATCAACCGCTTTTTCTGCGCAACCTGGCAAGCACCCTCGCCAGCGTTTCAATCCCTCATAGGTAGGCTATCAACGACATGGCAAGCGCGGTGCTCACCTATGTGGACAAGTTTCAATCCCTCATAGGTAGGCTATCAACCCTGGTGCGGTACCAGGGGCGGATTGAGAAGCAAATGTTTCAATCCCTCATAGGTAGGCTATCAACGCCTCCCGGATGCTGACGAGAGCAGGCCATATACCAGTTTCAATCCCTCATAGGTAGGCTATCAACCACGGCCACCAGGCTGGCTTCCCAACCCAGAGCATCGTTTCAATCCCTCATAGGTAGGCTATCAACTAACGGCATCGTACCGGTGACCGTGGTGGTACAGAGCGAGTTTCAATCCCTCATAGGTAGGCTATCAACCAGCAGCAGCGCCAGCAGGATGAAAAAGCATGGCAACGTTTCAATCCCTCATAGGTAGGCTATCAACAACGGCAACTGCACGACCCGCTGTTACGAAAACATGTTTCAATCCCTCATAGGTAGGCTATCAACAAGACACGGATGACGGCAACGTGGTTGACGACGTGATGTTTCAATCCCTCATAGGTAGGCTATCAACGCGACCAACCGGGTCTACACGAACGCCAATGGCGAGGTTTCAATCCCTCATAGGTAGGCTATCAACCTTGTACTGGTTTGGAGGAACATCTTGCCAGCCATCCGGGTTTCAATCCCTCATAGGTAGGCTATCAACTGGCTTCACGAATGATCTTCCTGATAGTCTCTTTGTCGTTTCAATCCCTCATAGGTAGGCTATCAACCAGTACAGAACGGGAGTGAGTGGGTCAGAAGCGTCTAGTTTCAATCCCTCATAGGTAGGCTATCAACCAGGGTTGACCTGGATGCTCTCCATCCGCCAGATACGGTTTCAATCCCTCATAGGTAGGCTATCAACCGGCATGGACTTCGGCGTCAATGTGGGAACACCGGTGAGTTTCAATCCCTCATAGGTAGGCTATCAACGCGGTGGGCATTGGCGAGAACGGCGAAGGCGAAATCGTTTCAATCCCTCATAGGTAGGCTATCAACGAGCGAGACGCCTCGCCTCCCCTCACGGCGAGCTCGGGGTTTCAATCCCTCATAGGTAGGCTATCAACGTTCGTAACTTGTAATGGTTCCAAACTGCAACGAAACTGGTTTCAATCCCTCATAGGTAGGCTATCAACGGAAATTCGCCTTTTTAGTGTATGACAAAAGATTAGAGTTTCAATCCCTCATAGGTAGGCTATCAACGTCGGTAGCGGCATCGTGCCGGTGACCGTGGTAATCGTTTCAATCCCTCATAGGTAGGCTATCAACCTTTTAAATTTTTTTCCAAATCCAAATTTGTTTAGTATAGTTTCAATCCCTCATAGGTAGGCTATCAACGTGATGCCCCCCGTTTCGGCTATTTATCTACAGGCAGTTTCAATCCCTCATAGGTAGGCTATCAACTGAAGCAGGAGTAAAGAAGGTTTATTATTCTACAGAGTTTCAATCCCTCATAGGTAGGCTATCAACTAGCCGTGGGGACGAGGGTAGGGGTAGCCGTGGGGAGTTTCAATCCCTCATAGGTAGGCTATCAACTCTGGGCATTCTACCCACCTTCTACGATGAACGCACGTTTCAATCCCTCATAGGTAGGCTATCAACCCTTATCATCTTTTGGTTGCTAAATGTTATCTTGTGAGTTTCAATCCCTCATAGGTAGGCTATCAACCTCGGTCACGAAATCCGCCCGCCGTCGCGTCGCGTTGTTTCAATCCCTCATAGGTAGGCTATCAACAGTATGACCCGCCCAAGTCGCAGTGCCGCCAGTACGTTTCAATCCCTCATAGGTAGGCTATCAACCTTCTGCGGCACCCCCAACTTATAGAACATCCCGCTGTTTCAATCCCTCATAGGTAGGCTATCAACAAACGCCTGCGGGAGTTGGAGGAGGCGTTGAAGGCGTTTCAATCCCTCATAGGTAGGCTATCAACAAGAACGCGAAATTTCTATTTGTCCTGTTAAAGATTAGTTTCAATCCCTCATAGGTAGGCTATCAACGTGCGCATTATGAGGATGAAGACGACTTTGGCCACTGTTTCAATCCCTCATAGGTAGGCTATCAACGTTAGTTGCATGTTACACACTCCAGTCGAGAGACGCCTGTTTCAATCCCTCATAGGTAGGCTATCAACCGGCATCGTGCCGGTAACCGTTGTGGTACAATCGGAGTTTCAATCCCTCATAGGTAGGCTATCAACCGGGCGAGGATGTGGCGGAACGCCTGGCCGTCCGCTTGTTTCAATCCCTCATAGGTAGGCTATCAACGTTCCGGCGCCGCCCGCCAAAAGTTCTCATCGAAGAGTTTCAATCCCTCATAGGTAGGCTATCAACCACCCTCGCCAGCCAGAATCCAATTTCCAATACTATGTTTCAATCCCTCATAGGTAGGCTATCAACCTCATGGTGAGTATTCCTCTCCCGAATATCGGGTACGGTTTCAATCCCTCATAGGTAGGCTATCAACTTGCCAGAGTGAGGGGGGCACCCTGGATACCCCGTAGTTTCAATCCCTCATAGGTAGGCTATCAACCAACTTTCCCTCCCCTTTTATGGTAAATTGTTATTGATCCCCTTCCAGGTTTTCCCTATTTCCTCTTTTG
>Ga0256833_1001714_pt1 | contig 15849 bp, 11 predicted proteins | sample 356284metaG_FD_190535 | JGI IMG/M metagenome (GOLD analysis project Ga0256833, IMG submission 190535) | Hydrothermal vent microbial communities from Mid Atlantic Ridge, Atlantic Ocean - 356-284 | ecosystem: Environmental > Aquatic > Marine > Hydrothermal vents | place: Atlantic Ocean: Mid...
CATTTCCAGCAGCGCTTCCCATTCTTCAGGCTTCATCGTGACCGTATGCTCCTCGGCAGGGAACCGCCGCGCCCGGACGTCCGCGTTGTAAGCCGCCAACGCCTCGCCAATGACCTCGTGGAGCCGCGCGTACTGCTTGACGAAACGCGGCGTGAAGCGGTCGAACAAGCCCAGCAGGTCGTGAAAGACCAGCACCTGGCCGTCACACCCCACCCCCGCGCCAATGCCAATGGTGGGAATTTCCAACTTCTCGGAAATCAGCGCCGCCAGTTGGCCAGGCACCGATTCCAGCACGAGGGAAAACACCCCAGCATCCTGCAGGGCGAGCGCATCCTCGACCAGGCGTTTGGCCGCGGCAGCCGTTTTGCCCTGGGCGCGAAAGCCACCCAGTTGATGCACGCTTTGCGGCGTGAGGCCGATGTGCCCCATCACCGGAATGCCCGCCCTCACGATGGCGCGGATGGCCTCCAGGCGCTCACGCCCGCCTTCCAGTTTGACGGCATCCATGGCTGCCTCTTGCAAAAAACGCCCGGCGTTGCGCACCGCCTCTTCGACGGAAACCTGGTAGGACATGAACGGCATATCGCCCACCAAAAGCGCGTACTTTGCCCCGCGCGCCACCGCTTTGCAATGATGCAGCATGTCGTCCATCGTGACCGGCAGGGTGGTCTCGTAGCCCAGCACCACCATCCCCAAGGAATCACCCACCAGGATGACGTCGGTGCCGGCGCGGTCCACGGCCACCGCCGAGGGGTAGTCGTAGGCCGTCAACATGGTGATCGGCTCGCCGCGGCGCTTTTTCAACCGCAGGGTACGCGTGGTGACCTTTTTACGGTGCTCAGATGGGGACGCGCTTACAGGGGAAGTAGTAGACATGGTTCCCTCCTTTCAGGGTAGGGGCCGGGGAGAAATCACAGGCAGCGATCAAGGCCGTGCCCGCCTGACGGGTCGGGTCGGCACTCTCATTATCGCCGATTTTAGGGCGGGTGTCAAATTGTGCCGCCAAGTCGGTTGCGTCCCAAAGGGGATTTGGTAAAATGGTAAGAGGAAGTAAAGCCCTTTTGGAGGATGGCCGCGATGCGTGGGATGGTGCGCTTTCTGATCGTCCTTGCCATGATTATCCTGCCCACGCGTCTGCCTGTTGCCGGGGAGCGGTTGAGCCGCTCCCTTTGCATTTAACTTTGACTCAGGAGGAGGCTTCCCATGCCCATAGCAGTTCGCTTGCCCAAACTCGGTGAAGGGGTGGTCGAAGGAACGATTTCCCGCTGGCTGAAGCAAGAAGGCGAGCGCGTCGAAGAACTGGAACCGTTGTTGGAGGTCGCGACGGACAAGGTGGATACCGAGATCCCGGCACCGGCCTCGGGCACCGTGCTGAAGATCCTCTATCCCGAAAACGCGACCGTTGCGGTGGGGGAAGTGATCGCCTACATCGGTGAGCCGGGCGAAACGGTGCCCGAAGGGAAAGGCAAAAGCGCACCGGCGGCCCAGCCCCCCACGCCAGAAGCCCCACCCGAACCAGCGCCGCCGCATCCCGTCCAGCCTTCCACACCTCCAGCGCCGCCCGCCGCACCGCCGCCTCCGCCGGAGCATTACAAGCCCGGACGCCACCCCCAACTGGGCTACATCTCGCCCATCGTGGCCAAACTGGCCAACGAGAAAGGCATCAACCTGGCATTGGTGAAGGGCACCGGCCTGGGTGGGCGCATCACCAAAAACGATTTGCTGGCCTACATCGAGCAGGGCGGCCCCACCATCACCCCGCCGCCCCCACCACCCGCCCCTGCCCCCGCGCCCTCGGCCACGGGCGCACCCACACCCCCGCCTGCAGCCCAGCCCGCGCCCGCCCCCATGCTGCCCGGCGACACCATCGCCCCGCTCAACCGGATGCGCAAGTCCATCGCCGAGCACATGGTGCGCTCCAAGTTCACCGCGCCGCACGCCGTGACCGTGATGGAAGCCGATCTCAGCCGGGTGGCCGCCCATCGCGCCGCCCACAAAGCCGAATACGCTCAGGCCGGCGTGCGCCTGACCTACACCGCCTATTTCATGCTGGCCGCCGCCCACGCCCTCCATGCCTTCCCCATCGTCAACACTTCCTGGAGCGAAGAAGGGCTGATCTGGCATCGCGAAGTCAACATCGGCATGGCGGTATCGCTGGGCGACGACGGCCTCATCGTGCCCGTGGTGCGCCACGCCGACGAACTCTCGCTGTTGGGGATGGCCAAAGCGGTCAACGACCTCGCCGAGCGCGCCCGCAGCCGCAAACTGCGCCCTGACGAAATCAGCGGCAGCACCTTCAGCGTGACCAACCACGGCGTGACCGGCTCGCTGTTCGCCGCCCCCATCATCAACCAGCCCAACGTCGCCATCATGGGCGTGGGCGCAATCAAAAAACGCCCCATCGTGGTGACCGACGAATGGGGCCACGACAGCATCGCCATCCACCCGATGGTGTACCTCACCCTCTCTTTCGACCATCGCGTGCTCGACGGCGCGGTGGCGGATATGTTCTTGGGGAAGGTAGTGCAAATTTTGGAAATGTGGCAATAGGCGTTGGTTGATCCGTGACTTGGTTACTTGGTTACTTCGTTACTTGGTTACCTGGTTACTTCGTTCCTTGGTTGCTTTGTCGCCCACGCGACCAGGTAACCAAGTCACCCAGTAACCAGGCAACCAGGCAACCACTCACCACCCCGGAGGTCTCCCATGGCACTTTACGATGTCGTCATCATCGGCGCAGGGCCGGCGGGTTACGTTTCCGCCATCCGCGCCGCACAACTCGGCCTGAAAACCGCCATCGTGGACAAGGAATGGCTGGGCGGCGTGTGCCTGAACATCGGCTGCGTGCCCTCCAAAGCCCTCTTGCGCAACGCCGAGATCGCTTACATTTTGCGCAAGAAAGGCAAGGACTTTGGCTTTTCGGTCTCCGGTCTGGAACTGGACTACGCCGCGGCGGTCAAACGCAGCCGCAAGGTGGCCGCCCGATTGACCAAGGGGGTCGGCTTTTTGATGAAGAAAAACAAAGTGGACGTCGTGATGGGCACGGCGCGGGTGGCTTCGCCCGCCGAGGTGGTGGTGCAAACCGAAGAAGGTGAAACCACCCTCCACACCCGCAACATCGTGATTGCCACCGGCGCCAAACCGGCCATGTTGCCCGGTGTGACGCCCGACGGCGAACGCATTCTCACCTATCGCGAAGCGATTTTACAAACCCGCACGCCCAAGTCGGCCATCATCATCGGCGGCGGCCCCATCGGCGTGGAATTTGCTACTGTGTGGAACGCCTACGGCGTGCCGGTGACCGTGGTGGAAATGCTGCCCACGCTGCTGCCCATGGAAGATCCCGAACTGGGCACCGAGTTGGGCAAGGCTTTCGCCAAACGGGGCATCAAAGTGCTCACCGGCACCAAGGTAGAGGCCGTCGAGGCTGCCAAAGAGGGCGTGCAGGTGAAAGTGAGCGGCAAGAAAGGCGCCGACACCCTGGAAGCGGAACAAGTGCTCGTGGCCATCGGCTTCCGTCCCAACAGCGAAGGGCTGGGGCTGGAAGACCTGGGCATCCGCCTGACGCCCAAAGGCGCCATCGAGGTGGACGACCGTATGGCGACCAACATCCCCGGCATCTGGGCGATTGGCGACGTCACCGGCAAGATGATGTTGGCCCACGTCGGCTCGGCGCAGGGCATCGTGTGCGCCGAAAACATCGCTGGCGCCGAAACCATCACACTGGACTACGACGCCATGCCGCGCGCGGTGTACACCTCGCCCCAGGTGGCCGCTTTTGGCCTCACCGAAGCGCAGGCACGCGAGCGCGGCTACGAGGTCAAAGTGGGGCGTTTCCCCTTCCAGGCCAACGGCAAGGCGTTGGGCCTGGGCGAGAGCAGCGGCTGGGTCAAACTGGTGGTCAACGCGGTGGACGGCGAAGTGCTGGGCGCGCAGATGGTCGGCCCCGAAGTCACCGAATTGCTTCCCGAACTGACCTTAGCCCGTTTGATGGAAATCACCCCGGCGGAAATCGCCCGCAACGTCCACGCTCACCCTACGCTGAGCGAAGTGCTGATGGAAGCCGCCCACGTGGTCTTAGGCGAACCCATCCATATCTGAAACCTCCCCAGGCGCCCCTTTGCGGGCGTCTGTGGGTTAACCACTTTCTCTTCTTGTGCTCCTCTCCCTCGGAAGGAGGTTCCGATGCCTAACCTGGACAAGCAGTTCAAGTTCAAACACCTTACCCTGACGGGAAAGGACATCCTGGACGATTACCTCCTGGGCTACCGCAGCCGCCAGGCCAGCCTGATGGCGCATCGCGAAGTGATGGTTGGTCATGCCCAATTCGGCATCTTTGGCGACGGCAAAGAAGTGCCCCAACTGGCCTGGGCGCGCGCCGCCCGGCCCGGCGATTGGCGCAGCGGCTATTACCGGGACCAGACCTTCATGCTGGCCGTGGGGCAATACAGTCTGGAAACGTTCTTCGCCCAGGTGTACGGCCACGCCGACGTGGCCTACGACCCGCTCACCGGCGGGCGCAACATGAACAACCACTTCGGCAGCCGCCTGCTCGACGAGCATGGGCGCTGGCTGCCCCAAACCACCCAGGTCAACTCCTCCCCCGATGTCTCCCCCACCGGCTCGCAAATGCCCCGCCTGGTGGGGCTGGCCTACGCTTCGGTGCTCTACCGCCGCCTGCCCGACCTGCAAGCCCTCACCCAGTTCTCCCGCCAGGGCAACGAGGTCGCGTGGGGCACGATCGGCAACGCCACCTGCGCCGAAGGGATGTTTTGGGAAGCGGTCAACGCCATCGGCGTGTTGCAAGCGCCGGCGGTGATTTCCATTTGGGACGACAATTACGGCATTTCCGTGCCCGGCAAATACCAGATCACCAAAAATGACCTCTCCGCCGTGCTGGCCGGCTTCCGCCGCGAAGGGGCGGGCAAGCCGGGCTACGAAATCTTCACCGTGAAAGGGTGGGACTACCCGGGCCTCGTCGAAGCCTACACCGAAGCCGCCTACCTGGCGCGCACCGAGCACATCCCCTCCATCATCCACGTCACCGAACTCACCCAACCGAAAGGCCATTCCACCTCCGGCAGCCACGAGCGCTACAAATCCAAAGAGCGTCTGGCCTGGGAACAGGAGCACGACTGCCTGCGGAAATTCCGTGAATGGATTGTGACGCAGGGCATCGCCACCGATGAGGAGATGGACGCGCTGGAAAAAGAGGCCCGCGCCGAGGTGCTGCGCATTCAAAAAGAGGCCTTTCAGGCCTACCTGGCTCCCATGCGGCAGGAAGCCCAATCGCTGGCCGACATTCTGGACGAAATCCCCACCACGCCGGAAACCCGCGACGCGCTGAACGAAATCAAAAACGACTTGCTGGCGAAAGATCTGCTGCTGCGAAAAGACATCCAGGAAGCCGCCTCCAAGGCGCTGCTGGTGCTGCGCGATGCGGCCAATCCGGCCAAAGAGGTGCTCGCCCGCTGGCGCAGCCATCACGAAGCCGAGAACGTCGAACGCTATGGCTCCCACCTTTACAGCCCGTGGCCGACCTCGGCGCTGCACGTGCCCGAGGTGCCGCCGGTGTTTTCCGAGAATTCGCCCACCCTGCCCGGCCACGCCGTGCTCAACCGCTTCTTCGACCTGGCGTTAGCGCGCGACCCGCGGGTGATCGCCTTCGGCGAGGATGTGGGCTACCTGGGCGGCGTCAATCAGGCTTTCAAAGGGCTGCAGGCCAAATACGGCGAACTGCGCGTCTCCGACACCGGCATCCGCGAAGTGACCATCATCGGCCAGGCCATTGGCATGGCGCTGCGTGGCCTGCGCCCTATTGCAGAAATCCAGTATCTGGATTACCTGCTGTATGCGCTGCAAATCATGTCGGACGACCTGGCAACCATGCTGTGGCGCTCGGCAGGCGGCCAGATGGCGCCGGTCATCGTGCGCACCCGCGGCCACCGGCTGGTCGGCGTGTGGCACTCCGGTTCGTTGATCGCCAGCCTGCTGGATTTGCTGCGGGGGATGCACGTCCTGGTGCCGCGCGACATGACCCGCGCCGCCGGTTTCTACAACACCTTGCTGAAAGCCGAAAGCCCCGACCCGGCGCTGGTGATCGAGGTGCTCAACGGCTACCGCCTGAAAGAACGCCTGCCCGACAACCTGGGCGAGTTCACCGTGCCCTTAGGCGTGCCCGAAGTGCTGCGGGAAGGGAAGGACGTCACCATCGTGACCTACGGGGCGATGTGCCGCATCGTGATGCAGGCCGCCGAGCGGCTGGCCGAGGTGGGCATCGACGCGGAAGTCATCGACGCCCAATCCCTGCTGCCGTTCGACATCCACGGCATCATCCTCGATTCGCTGCGCAAGACCAACCGCATCGTCTTCGCCGACGAGGACGTGCCCGGCGGCGCCACGGCCTACATGTTGCAGCAGGTGCTGGAAGTGCAAAACGGCTTCGAGTGGCTGGATGCGCCCCCGCTGACCATCACCGCCAAGCCCCACCGCCCGGCCTACGGCTTCGACGGCGATTACTTCTCCAAGCCCAACCTGGAGGAAGTGTTCTTCAAGGTATATCGCATGTTCCACGACCTCGCGCCACAAAAGTATCCGCTGTTTTTCTGACCTGCCAGGGTGGGGAAGCACACACATGCGTCAGGCCGGCGTCTTCGGGCGTCGGCCTGAGATTTTGGAAGTTTTCGCCCACCCGCAGGACGCCATTTTTGTGCTATAGTTAAATCAAGATTTACGTCCGCTCCATCCAAAGGAGGCCCTATGTCCGCGACTTATCGTTTGGTTGTCAAATCAGGGGGTGTCATCGGCACGGCCTACGCCCTGGAAAGCGCGGAGGTCTACATCGGACGCGATGCACAAAACGATATCGTCATCGCCGAAGCCGATATTTCCCGTCGTCACGCCCGGCTACGGCAAACCGCCGACGGCTATATCATCGAAGACCTGGGCTCCACCAACGGCACCTTCGTCAACGGTCAGCGGCTCACCGTGCCACGCCCTTTGCAGGGCGGCGAGGAAATCCGGTTGGGGCCGCAGGTGGTTCTGGTGTACGAAAAAGTGGGCGATCCCGGCGCCACGGTGGCCGTCGCCGCCGACACCATTCAGGCTGCCGCCCCACCGCCGTCTCCCCGTGCGCCTGCCGCCCCTGCTCCACCGCCACCGCCACCGCCGCCTGCTGCGCCCGCCGCGCCACCGCGACGTTCCTCCCTCGCCCGCCGCTGGTGGCTTTACCTGCTCATTCTCGCTGTTTTCGCCTTCTGCTTCATCGTCGCCGCGCTGTGGTACATCGACGCTAACAAACTGTGGTGTGTGGTCTTCCCCTTCCTTTTCCCGGGGGCTTGCCCATAGCATCTCGCGTGATACAATTTTGCAGGAACGTTATTTCCTGATGCAAGGAGGCTCAACATGTCCCCGATGTTTGTCCCCGGCCCTGTAGATGTGGCGGAAGACGTCCTCCAGGCGCAAGCACGCCCCATCCTACCTCACCGCAGCCCCGAATTCGAGGCTATTTTCCATCGCGCCGAACAAAAAGCCCGGCAACTTTTCTACACCCAATATCGCGTCTTCATCACGGCCTCCTCCGGTACCGGACTGCAGGAAGCCGCCGTGCGCAACTTGGCGCGAGAAAAAGTGCTCGCCTGCGTCAACGGCGCCTTTGGCAAGCGCTGGGCCGAGGTCGCAGAAACCAATGGCAAGCAGGTCACTCGGCTGGAAATCGAATGGGGACAACCGGTGACGCCCGACGTGGTGGCCCAGGCACTGAAACAAGACCATTATGAAATCATCACGGTGGTACACAACGAAACCTCCGTCGGCCTGGAAAACCCCATCAAAGAGATTGCAGCCGCTGTACGGGAAGTGAGCCCTGACACCCTCATCTGCGTGGACGCCGTTTCTTCCCTGGGCGGCGCGAAACTGGAAATGGACGCCTGGGGGCTGGACATGGTGCTCACCTCTTCCCAAAAGTGCCTGGCCCTGCCCCCTGGCCTGGCGCTGGGTGCGGTTTCCGATCGCGCCATGGCGCGCGCCGAACAGGTTCCCCATCGTGGATGGTACTTCGATTTCCTGCGCCTGGAAAAACATCGCTTGAAAGATTCAACCCCGGCCACCCCCGCCGTTTCCCTGGTTTACGCTCTGGACTACCAGTTGGACCGCATTCTGGCCGAAGGGCTGGAAAACCGCTTTGCCCGTCACGCAGCGATGGCCCAGCGCGTTCATGAATGGGCACTTTCCCGCGGATTGACGCTCTTTGCCGCCGAAGGCTACCGCTCCAAAACCGTGACCGCTATTCGCAACACGCACGGCTTGGATGTGAACGAAATCAATGCCTTCTTACTGGAACGCGACATGCGTATTGCCAATGGCTATGGCCCTCTGAAAGGCAAGACTTTCCGCATTGCTCACATGGGTGAATTGCAAATGAGCGATATTGACACCCTGTTGGCAGCCATGGATGAATTTCTGGCCAAGAAAGGCCTACGCTAAGCACCGTTCCCCATAGCGTTTCCCAGCCCCCTTCTCGTGAGGGGGCTCTTTTTTGGGGAATGGAGTGGGGTGAAATTCCCTTTTCCTTGAAGGGTGAATTGGAGATCGTAGTCTTCGTAGGAAAGAGGAAAAGGGGAAAACTTTTGCACCGCCCCCAGATATGGCGATTTTCCTTTGTCTGAGCCCGGTGATGGGGGCTATGTGCTGGTGGTGGTGGGTGGGCTTTTCCCGGTAGGTTGGGGATGGCTTGGGGAAAACTTTTCCACGCTTTTCCCCGCGTTATCCACAGGGTTATCGCGCCGCCATATCTGGAAAAGATGGCCTCATTACCACCATTTCTTGGGGCGCGCGCGCAAAGTCGCTTTTTTGTTTTCCACAATTACCGCGGGTTTTCCACAGAAAAAGGGGAGTTATCCACAGGTTGGAGGAGGGGCTTGCCATTGATGCTACAATTTGAAAGGAGGCGCATGATCTCGTCAGGGCTTGGAGGTGTTCTATGTGGGCTCGGCAGACAACAGACATTCGTCCTTCACCGATTGCAGGGACATGGTACCCGGCTTCGCCAGAAGACCTGGCGCGCCTGGTGGATGGCTACCTAACCGCGGCGGCGGCTGACCTGCCGCCGTTGGAAGGGGAGGTTGTTGGTTTGGTGGCACCTCATGCCGGTATCGTGTACTCGGGCCCGGTGGCGGGATACGCTTTTGCCGCGGTACAAGGGCGCTCGCCGGAAGTGGTGGCCGTGCTTTCGCCCATGCATTATCCTTACCCCCAGCCGTTGCTCACCACCGGCCACGCCGCCTATGCGACCCCTTTGGGAAGCGTGCCGGTGGCGCAGGAGGAGATGGCGACGTGGGGCGAGGGTATTCGCCGGCGCCTGGGCGTCGCGCCCCAGGCCGTCAAAAACGACCCCGAGCATGCCCTGGAGATGGAACTGCCTTTCCTGCAGCGTGCCTTGGCGCGCCCGTTTCGCCTGCTGCCCCTAATGATGCGCGACTACAGCCCCGCGACCTGCCAGGCGGTGGGTGAGGCATTGGCCGAGGTGCTGGCCGGGCGGGATGCGCTCATCGTGGCCAGCAGTGATCTTTCGCATTACTACCCCGAAGCCGTGGCGCGCGAACTGGATACCGCCATGCTGGCGCACATCGCGGCGCTCGACCCGCAAGCGGTGCTGCGCGCCGACGCCGCAGGCGAAGCCTTTGCCTGCGGGGCAGGCCCTGTCGCTGCCATGCTCTGGGCTACTCAGGCGCTGGGGGCGCAGCGCGGCGTGGTGCTGAAGCGGGCGTCTTCCGGCGACGTCACCGGCGACTACCAGTCGGTGGTCGGCTATGGGGCGGTTGCCGTTTTGCGCTGAGCGGCGGCGCGGGTATAATGGGTTGGGCATACGCCCCAATCTGCCACATGGTAACTTTCGAGGAGGAAATGATGGGCGCTGAACGTCAGGTCTATCCGGTGGAAATCGCCGGGGTAAAGCGCGATCTGCCGCTGTTCGAAGTGGCCCCGGGGGTGCGGATTGCCGTGCTCAACATTTTGGGCGACGTGGAACTCACCGAGGCCGCCGCCAGCGCGCTGGCCGAGCGGTTGCAGGCAGTGGATTTCGACGTTTTGGTGACGGCAGAGGCCAAGAGCATTCCTTTGATCTATGCCCTGGCCGTGCGGATGCAAAAGCCGTACGTCGTGCTCCGTAAGGCCTATAAACCCTACATGGGCGACACTATCCAGGCCGAGACCCTTTCCATCACCACCGGCCAGCCCCAGACGCTGTACCTGGACGAAAAGGACCGCCCGCTGTTGGAGGGCAAGCGCGTGGTGCTTGTGGACGACGTCATCAGCACCGGCTCGACCCTTCAGGGAATGCGGCTGGTGGTGGAGAAAGCGGGCGGGCAGGTGGTGGCCGAGGCGGCCATTTTCACCGAGGGCGACCGCGCCAAGTGGCGCGAGATCATCGCGCTGGGGCATTTGCCCGTCTTTGCCGATTAGCCTTGCTGCAAGGCGTTGTAAAAAAGCCGCCTCCGAACCGGAGGCGGCTTTCGTGTGGGCGTTGGGATTCAATAGCGCAGCAGCGCGCCGATGTGCCCGATGTCGTCCAGCGGATGGGGCACCATTTCGACCTCGGTGCCCTTGTCGATGGCCTGGCGCACGACCAGTTCCACCGCGTCGGGCACTTCCTCCAGCGGGCTGCCGCAGAAGGGGCAGGCTTCCAGCGGCTGCGTGGTGAGGAAGCCGCAGCCGGTGCAGCGGTAGCCGGCCTCGCGATAGCCTTCTTCCACCACCACCAGGCGCGCCCGCCCTTCGTACACTGCCCCCAAGGTCTCGTCCAGGCCGGTCACGGCCAACCCGCCTTTGGCGGCCTCGACGCGCACCCGTTCGATCAGCCGGGCTTCCTGCTTGCGCTCGGCTTCTGCACCGACCTCCATGGCTTTTTGCCATACCTCGGCATGACTGGCGCGCATTTCAATCGGGAAAGTGCCCACCACCAGGCTTTGCCACCGCAGGGGGAGCATCTTGCGGAAGAGCGCGGTGTTTTCCTCGCTGCCGCCGATCAAAATGCGGCGCACTTTATGGCGGGTAAAGAAGCGCATGGCGGCATGGGCTGCCTCCCGCATGTTGCGCTCGATGACCTCTGCAAGATAGTTGTCCAACCCGGGCGCGCCCACCCGTCGCCCGGGAGCCGACGAGCCGCCGCCTGCTTTGACTTTGCGCACTTCTTGCCCTTCGTAGCCTTCTTGCTCTTCCAATACACCCAGGTGGAAAAAGAAGAACCGGGCGCGCTCTTTGTCAATCAACACCACGCCGTAGTAGCCATAAGCGTCGAACAGCGCCACCAGCGGGCGGACATAGGGATGGCGGCCTTCCCACACCTGATCGCGCAGGCCGACTTGCATGGTGTAAACCTGGAAGAAATCGGCGTCCTGGGCGGAAAACACCGCCACGCCCCGCCCGCGCCAGTCGTGCGCCTGCTCGAAGTAGCGCAATATGGCCTCGGCGTCGGCTTGCAGGGTGCTTTTCTTCAGCATCCCGCGCAGCCGAGCCCGGTGGTCGTCGGCGTTCCCGGCTTCGGGGGTGGTGTCGAGATACACCGAGAGCACCGGAGTGTCGAAAGCGCGGGCGGCCAGTTCCCGCAAGGCTTGTTCGGTGACCACGTGTTCAGGCATGGCAACCTCCTTTGGTGGGGGCAAACCACCCGCGGAGGCCGGGACGGCCTGGTAGGCCCCTCAGCGAGGGCGTTTGCCTAAGGTGAGTTGCAGGTTGATCTTCTTGCCGTCGCGAAGCACGGTCAGGGTGATCGTATCGCCTGGGCGGGTGTATTGGAAAAGGTAGTGAAGCAGGTCGTTGAACTCGCGCACCGGGCGGCCATCCACGGCGACGATCAGGTCGCCGCCCGGGGGGAGGCTTTCGTCGGAAGAGCGTTCGCTCAGAGGGACCGCACCATGCACTCCGGCTTGGTCGGCGGGGCTACCCGGCACCACCGAAACGACGTAAGCGCCGGTGGTTTGCGGCAGGTGGAGTTGTTCGACGTCGGCTAAGGTGAGGTCGTCTATGCTGCTGATGCCTAAGTAGGGGTAATCGTAATGGCCGGTTTTGATCAGCGCAGGCACCACCCGCCGCACGATGTTGCTCGGCACCGCAAAGCCGATGCCGCTGTTGGAAGGCTCGCCGAAGGCCGTCATGTTGGTGGTGCGGATGGCGCGGTTGATGCCGATGACCTCGCCTTTCAGGTCAACCAGCGGCCCGCCGGAGTTGCCGGGGTTGATGGGGGCGTCGGTTTGAATCACATCACCGGCGGTGAAGTAGCCGCCCTGCTGGGCTTCGTGCTCCGAGGGCAGCGTGCGCCCGCGCGCCGACACCACGCCGACGGTCATCGTGCCCTTCAGCCCGAAAGGATTGCCGAAGGCGACCGCGATCTGACCGACCTGCACCTTGTCGGAGTCGGTCAGCGGCAAGGGATGCAGCGCCTCCGCGGGGGCATCTTCCACCTGGATGACGGCCAGGTCGGAGTCGGGGTCGGTGCCGACGACGTGCGCCCAGTATTTTTGGCCGTCGAGGAAGTCCACCTCGATTTTGTCGGCGCCATCCACGACGTGCAGGTTGGTGACGATGTGCCCCTGTTTGTCGTACACGAAGCCGGAGCCCTGGCCGTTCCCCTGGGAAGCGTACACCCGGATGGCCACCACGCCCGGCGATACCGTGCGATAGAGGTCGATCAGCCGGGTTTCCAGCGAAGGGGCGTTTTGGGTGAGGGCCGGGTTGCCGCTCGTTGCGGGTGGCGTGGCGGCGGGCGGTGAACCCAGTGCCGGTACGGTGGGCAAGGGGTTGGCTTGAGGCGATGTTTCCGCCGCGTGGTGAGCGCCGGCGGAAAAGGGCAGGGTGACGATGCAGGCCATCGACAGCGCCGCCAGGAATGTCAGCACCAACAGCAGGGAAAGGCGTTTTTGAGTGCTCATAAGCGCTCCTTGGAAGGGGGATGGGAAAAGCAAACGGCGCGGCTCATCGTCGTGCCAGCCGCGCCAGTTCGGTGAAAAGTTCCCTCTCGCGGGGGGAGAGATGTTTGGGTAAAGCCACTTTGACGTGGACGTACAGATCCCCGTGGCGGGTGGGGTTTTTGAGGTACGGCATCCCGCGCCCGCGCAGGCGGTAAACCTGATCGGGCTGGGTGCCGGGCTTGATGGTAAGCAGCACATCGCCTGCCGGTGTGGGCACTTTGACTTCGCCGCCCAGCACGGCGGTGTAAAGGTCGACGGTCACCTCGGTGTGCAGGTCGTGCCCCTGGAGTTCGAAGCGCGGGTCGGGCATCACCTCGACCACCAGGTAGAGGTCGGCCTTGCTGCCATCGGGCAGGGGCACGGCCTCCGGCAGGCGGATTTTGGTGCCGGTGCGCGCGCCGGGCGGGATTTTGACCTCCAGCCGCCGCCCGTTGACGGCGATGTGGCGGGTCGAGCCGTGGTAGGCTTCCTGCAGAGTGATGGCGATCGGCTGCTCATACGCCGCCGGGCGACGCCGTCGGCGGGTGGTGCGCACGTCGGGGCCGGCGTTTCCCATCCCGCCGAAGTCCGCGCCGCCGAACCCGCCGAACAGGTTGCGGAAGAAATCGGAGAAGCCGCCGATGCCGCCCAGCAGGTCGTCCAGGTCGCGGAATTCGACCCGCACCCCGCCGGGCGCGCCACCGCCCCACGCGCCCCAGTCGAAGGGCGCCTGTCCACCGCTGGCCTGCCAGTGCTGGTAAGTGGTCGAGAAGCGGTCGTACTTCGCCCGTTTTTCCGGGTCGGAAAGCACCTGGTAGGCCTCGTTGATTTCTTTGAATTTTTCCTCGGCAACCTTGTCACCCGGGTTGCGGTCGGGATGGTATTTCAAAGCCAGTTTGCGGTAGGCTTTTTTGATTTCCTCCGCGCTGGCGTTGCGGTCCACACCTAAGATTTTGTAATAATCTTTGTATTCCATGGGCACCTCGCTATGTTGCGGTCGTGTGGGTGTTGCCCCTTTTTAGATTGTATGCCATCACAGGGGCAAAATCAAGCGAGGTGCTTTGCTTTAACAAAACTCTAACTTCGCCCGTGGCGTCCACCGAGGGTACCGAGAGCGTGCCTTGCGGCGAACATCGGTGTCCTCGGTGGATGCTTTTGGGGCTGCCTCGGTGCCCCTACTGCTGCGGCAGGGCCTCCAACTGCGCCACCCATTGCGCCAGCAGGTCGAAGCCGCCGTGCCAGAAGGCCGCCTGGGTGACGTCCACCCCGGCTTCCTGCAAAATTTGCATCGGCGGCTTGGAGCCGCCCGCGGCCAGCAGGTCGAGATAGCGCGGGATGAAGGCCGCGCCTTCTTCTTGATAGCGCCGGTAGAGCGAAAGCACGAGCAGTTGCCCGAAGGCATAGGCATACACATAGAAAGGCGCGTGGTAGATGTGGGGAATCGAGATCCACTCCCAGCGGAACTCGTCGCTGAGCACCACCGCGTCGCCAAACTGGTCGCGCAGGTTGTCCATATAGGCCGCGGCAAGGTCGCGGACGGATGCGCCGTCGCGCACCATCTCGTGGGCCTGCTTTTCGAATAGCGCGAAGTAGGCCTGGCGCAGGATGGTGGCGTAGTTGTCGTCCACCTGGCGGAAGAGCAGGTCGCGCCGCACGGCGGGGTCGGTTTCCTGCTCCAAGAGCATGTCCACCAGCAGCATCTCGCCGAAGGTGGACGCGGTCTCGGCGAGGGGCAGGATGGCGTGCTGGGTGAAGGTGGTGTGGTGCTCGGCCAGCATGGAATGCACCGCGTGGCCGAGTTCGTGGGCCAAGGTGGCGACGTCGTCCGGGCGTCCCTGGTAGTTGACCAGCACCCAGGGGGTGAAATCGGGGCTGACGGTGCTGCAAAACGCGCCGCCGCTTTTGCCTTTGCGTACCTCGCTGTCGAGATGGTTCTCGGCCAGGACTCGCTCGGCCAGTTGTGCCATTTTGGGCTCGAAGCGCCGGTAGGCTGCCAGCACCATGTCCACCGCCTGGCCGAAGTCGTACGTCTTGTCGGATTGGGCGACCGGGGCGTAGATGTCGTAGCGGCGCAGGCGCTCCATGCCCAGCCAGCGCGCCTTCAGGCGGAAGAAGCGGCGGAACACCTCGGCGCGCTGCCGCGCCACCTCCAACAGGGTGTCCACCACCTGGCCGGGCAGGTGGTTGGCCAGGTTGCGCACTGCGATCGGGCTGTCGAATTTGCGCAACAGGATGTTTTCGTTGTACCAATCGCGCACCAGGTTCTGGTAGATCTGCCCCAAGATGCTGCTATCCTCGCCGTAGACGCGGTAGAGTTCCTGGTAAGCAGCGGCGCGCAGGGCGGGGTCGTGATGGCGGGCATAGACCATCAACTCGCCGCGGGTGAGTTCTTTGGTCTCGCCGTCCACCTCCAGTTTGAAAGTGTAGCGATTGGTGATGGCGCTGTAGAGGGTGATGAGGGCGGCTGCGCCGGTGCTGTCTTTCAGGTTGACGATTTTCTCTTCCGCCTCGGAAAGCGTATGCGGGCGGTAGAGGCGCTTTTTCTCCAGAAAATAGCGGCAATCGCCCACCGCGGCCAGCAGGCGCTGCGCGTTTTCGTCGTCCAGCGCCTTCCACCACAGGTCGAAGAACAGCAGGCGGTTTTCCATCTGCGCCATCTGCTGGCGCACCCGCCCCAGCAGATTTTGCGCCTCTTCGTCCTGCGTGTTTTCGGAAAACCGCAGCGAGGCGTAGCCGTAGATCCGCTCGGCGAGTTTGTAGATCGCTTCCAGTTCGTGCAGCATGGCGACGAACTGCTCGGCGGGGAGGTCGGGGCGCAGGGTGTCGCGGTGCGCCTCGAAGGCGCTGATTTGGGCTTCCAGGTCGTCGAAGGCCGCCAGCGCGGCTTCGGGGGAAGGAAAAAGGT
>Ga0256833_1001715_pt1 | contig 15847 bp, 18 predicted proteins | sample 356284metaG_FD_190535 | JGI IMG/M metagenome (GOLD analysis project Ga0256833, IMG submission 190535) | Hydrothermal vent microbial communities from Mid Atlantic Ridge, Atlantic Ocean - 356-284 | ecosystem: Environmental > Aquatic > Marine > Hydrothermal vents | place: Atlantic Ocean: Mid...
CGACGAGATCGTAGAACTCATCGAAGTAGTATTTGTTTTCCAGCACGGTGTAAACAGGCCCCAGCCAGCGGCGCAGCGGATCTGGTTGCTCCGCCTTCAGCGGCTTCCAGCCATACACCAGCCAGGCGATGACGATGCCGCCGAGGGCCAGCGTCATGGAAATGAGCGCGGGCGTCCAGTTGAACTCAGCCGGAGCCACATGCAGGTTGTAGAATTCTCCTTGCATCTCCATCAGCTTCGACAGAAAATTCGAAGCCAGACCGCCGACCACCGGGAAGTCCTTGGGAACGGCCACAAAGCCTCCGAACAGGGCGAAGAAAGCCAGGGCAATCAGAGGCCAGGTCATGGAGCGCACGCTCTCGGGCGCATGTTCCGCGGCCTCGGTGCGAGGCTTGCCAAAGAAGGTGAGGAAAATCTGGCGGAAGGTGTAAAAAGCTGTGAGGAAAGCGCCCAGGGCCAGGGTCCAGAATACCGCCATGTGCCCGCCATCCCAGGCGTGAGCCAAAATCTCATCCTTGGACCAGAACCCGGCGGTGATGAGCGGAAAGGCGGAAAGCGAAGCGCCGCCGATAATGAATGTCCAGCCGGTGATGGGCATGCGTTTGAGCAGCCCGCCCATGTTGAACATGTCCTGCGGATCGAAGTATTCTTCATGCCCGGCTTCGCCGTGACCGTGGGCGTGAGCATGTTCATGGCCATGATGCACGCCATGAATGACCGAGCCGGAGCCCATGAACAACAGGGATTTGAAAAAGGCGTGGATGAGCAGATGGATGATGGCCGCCACCCAGGCGCCAATGCCCAGCGCAGCGAACATATAGCCCAACTGTGAGATGGTGGAGTAAGCCAGCACCTTCTTGATGTCTTTCTGAGCCACGGCGATGGTGGCGGCGAACAGCGCAGTGAATGCGCCGATGAAAGCCACGAACATCATCACCCCGCTGCCTCCGTGGGCCGCCGCCGAGAAGAGAGGCGACATGCGCACGATGAGATAAACGCCCGCCGAAACCATGGTGGCGGCGTGAATCAGAGCGGAGACGGGCGTCGGGCCTTCCATGGCGTCGGGCAGCCACACATGCAGCGGGAACTGGGCCGATTTGCCGATGGCGCCCCAGAAGATGAGCATGGAGATAAGCCCGGCCCAGGTCACTGCCCCGAAGAAAGGTAAATTGACCGTAGCTGTCGATAACTCGTGCAGAAACTCCTGATTCCCGAAAATCGCCTGAAAATTCAGATCGCCGGCATGGATGAAGAGGAAGATCAGGCCCATCATAAACAGCACATCGCCCACGCGAGTGGTGAGGAAGGCCTTCAGACCCGCCGCCTTGGGCGTGATCTGCTTGGGATCAGGATAACTCTTGTCGAACCAGAAGCCGATGAGCAGGTAAGAACAAAGGCCCATGATCTCCCAGAAAATGAAAAGCATCAACAAATTATCGGCCACGACCAGCCCCAACATGCCGGTGGCGAACAGAGAAATATAGGCGAAAAAGCGACTGTAGCGGGGATCAAGCCCATCCTCATTCAACGAGGGATCGAGATGACCGGGGAAAGTCATGTAGCCGGTGCTGTAAATGAAGATCATGGTCAGCACAAATCCAACCATGAATAACATGCCGGCCGTCACCGCATCCACGGCCACGCCCATGTGGAAGACCATACCGCCCATGGGCATCCATGGCGCGTGCAGATCAAAGGGCGTCTCCGTCAACTCGGGATTGACGAAGAATGTGATTGCCACGGCCCATGACAAAATCCAGGCGATTATCACCGCCCCGACGGCGATCTTGGAACTCAAGCGTTTCTTGGGGTTGGCGAACAGAATGATCGCAAAAAACGCCAATGCCGTGGGCAGTGGTATGAGCCAAGTCAGGTTAAAAATCGATTCGGACATAAGCGACCTCAATGATTTCGGGAATCAGATACAGGTGCAAGCACAGATGACTAATGTTGCAGATCGTTAATTTCATCGATGTTGATGGTCTTCCGGGTGCGATAGATGGAGATCATCAACGCCAGACCCACGGCTGCCTCAGCCGCAGCAACGGTGAAAACAAAGACGACAAAAATCTGTCCCGACAGATCAGTCGGAGTCAGATAGCGCCAAAAGGCGACAAGATTCACATTCACGGCATTCAGCATCAACTCCACGCCCATCAGCACGGCGACGGCGTTGCGACGGGAAAGAACCCCGAAAAAGCCCAGGCTGAATAAGGCCGTAGCAAATATGAGATACCATGACAAAGGCACTGTCACAAGATGGCCTCCTTGGGATAAGTCAAAAGATTAAGCAAAAAGGAAGAAAAATTAGCTGTTGCGCTCGCGGGCCAGCATAATGGCCCCCACCAACGCAACCAGCAACAGAACAGATGCAACCTCGAATGGAACAACATAATGTCCGACAAAACCGGAGCCAATCTGCTGGATGGCGTCGTTGGGAACCTGGGCTGAGATCGTCTTGAATGGCATTTTCACCAACAGCCAGCTTACCAGCCCGAAGAAGAAGACCATGGCGCCGCCAGCGAAATACCATTGCTTGTTGTATGCGCCCGATTCTCTGCCCATCATTCCCTTCGAGAGCATGATGGCGAACACAATCAGCGTGGCGATGGCGCCGATGTAGATGATGATCTGCGCCATGGCCAAAAATTCCGCTTCCAGCAAGATGAACAGGGCGGCAATGCCGAAAAAGACGCCTATCAGAAAAAGAGCGGCGTGAAACAAATTTCGCGCCACAACCACGCCCAAAGCCATGAGCAGGGTGACGACTGCAATGAAAATGAAAAGTATCTGTCCGACCATAAATCCTGTTTCCTTACAAACGAGGGAGTTCGGGAGCAAACAAGCGCTTGTTCTTGTTGTGCGACAGGTCCTTGGTGTAATTGCCCAGCAGTTTCAACGTCGCAAACAGAATGACGACATTCACGATGAAGAGCAACGCATTGGTGGCCGCCGAAGGCAATCCCAGCTTGAGCACGATGGCCACGGCCAGGAACAGCGCCAGCCCCATGGGCACCAGCGCTTTCCAGCAAAAGGACATCATCTGGTCGATGCGCAGACGAGGGAAGGTGGCCCGCACCCAGGCGAAAACGAAGAACATGATAAAGACTTTGAGGAAGAAATAAAACACGCCCAAAATGGGAAGTTGGGCGGCGAATGGGCCCTGCCAGCCGCCAAAGAAGAGCGTAACAGCCACAGCCGAGAGCACCCAGGTGTTCAGGAAGAAGGCCAAATAGAACCAGGCGAACTTCATGGCCGAGTATTCGATGTTATAACCGGCCACGATCTCTGACTCCGCTTCCAGAAGATCGAAAGGAGCCCGCTCACCCTCGGCCAGTGCGGCCACAAAATACAACACAAACACCGCTGGCAGAATCCACACATACCACCCCAGGCCGAACACCCCTCCCTGGCCCTGCGCAATCGTGTTGAGATTCATGGACCCTCGCAGCATGACCACTGTGAGCATGGCCAGCCCCACCGGAATCTCGTAGCTGAGGAGCTGCGCCACCACGCGAAAACCGCCCAGCAGAGCGTATTTATTGCGCGAAGACCAACCGGCCATCAACATCGCCAGGGTTCCCAGGGCGCCGAAAGCCATCAAAAAGAGAACGCCGACATTGATATTCGCTCCCACCACCTTATCGGCGAAGGGGATCACCAAAAACAGCATGAGGATATGGAAGACGGCGATGATGGGAGCCAGATTATAGGTGATGCGATCAGCCTTGTCGGGCGTGATGTCTTCCTTGGTCAGCAACTTCAGGGCGTCGGCGAAAGGCTGAATCAGGCCCCAGGGGCCCACCCGGTTGGGGCCCAGACGATCCTGAACGCGGCCTGCGATCTTACGTTCATACCAGATGAGGAAGATGGCCAGCAACAGGGCGACGACCAGCACCGCCAGTGCGCCCAGCACCCAGTTAATCAGCAGCACCCACCCTTCGGGGATGCCCATATTTTCGAGCATTGCAATGAATGATTCGCCAAGTGCTCTCAAATCCATATCATAACTCCAAAATAAATGGAAATGGTTGATTCAATTAGCCAACATAAGAGATGGCAGAGCGATGAACGCTACTGCCATTCCAGCGCATTCTTTTTCCAGGCGTAAATCAGACCGACCAGCAGGATGAAGACAAAAATAATAGCCTCCACCAGAGCGAAAAGCCCAATCTTGTTGAAAGCCACGGCAAAAGGAAAAAGAAAAATCGCTTCGATGTCGAAAACGACGAAAATCAAAGCGAAAAGATAGTATTGTGCACGGAACTGAACCCAGGCGTCTCCAACAGTTTCGATACCACATTCATAGGTGGAGTTCTTGAGCGGATTCGACCGCTTGGGGCGAATCAGCCAGGTAAACGCCAGCGTCACGATGGGAAAAAGAAAAGCAATAACGGCGAAAACACCGATGAGGCCATACTGCTGTACGAGCATCGAGATTTCTCCTTTGAAACGACTCTACTCACTCAGAGAATTTGATTTTTGGGATAACGGCGGCATTTGTCACCTTTATCCAAAAGCAAGGCTGATTATAACACAGCTTACATTACGTTGGAAGTTTTTAGCGTGAAAAGATGCACGCACGGCGAAGAACTCAAACGGCGTCGATCAATGATCTTCCGAGCGGGCCAATATCTGCGCCAAATGCAAGACGATGGGCTTTTTGCCCTGCTGAATAAGCCCGCCGTTGAGATGCGTCATGCAGGAGACGTCGCATACGACGCAGGTCTCGGCGCCGCTCTCGGCGATAGTCTCCAGCTTGTGATTCATCATGGCGGTGGAGACCTCAGGCATTTTCACTGCAAAAAGCCCGCCGAAACCGCAACAGGCTTCAGCGTCGGGCAGAGGGCGGCGCTCCGCGCCGGGAATGTTATCCAGCAGCAGCTCGGCCTTGCCCCGCACGCCCAGCTCGCGGGTGAGATGGCAGGAAGGATGGTAGGTGTAGCTGCCCGGTGCGCCGCCGACGCCGGTCACTCCCAGATCATCCACCAGGAACTGGCTGAATTCTCGCACCCGCGCAGCCACAGCTTGCGCCCGGGCCAGATTTTCGGGATCATCGGCGAAAAGCTCGGGGTAATGGTGCACCACCATGGCCGCACAGGAGCCGGAAGGGGAGACGATAGGGCCTTCGGTGTCGGCGAAGACGTCCAGGAAATGCAGCGCCATCTCCCGGGCCTCATCCAAAAAGCCGCCGTTGAACGCGGGTTGGCCGCAGCAGGTTTGTCCGGCCGGAACTTCCACATCTACTCCGGCCCGTTCCAGCACGGTGACGATATCCTCGCCGATATCGGGGTAGAGGTTGTCGATCATGCAGGTGACGAAGAGTTGAATGCGCATGGGAGAATGGGGATTAAGATCGGGATCGATCATGCTTCAGGGCGTATAGCGCTTAATGATGATGGAGCCATTCTGGCCGCCAAAGCCAAAGGCGTTGGCCATGCCCACATCCACATGATGTTGGCGGGCCTGGTTGGGAACATAATCGAGATCGCATTCGGGATCAGGCGTGTGGAGGTTGATGGTGGGAGGAATCCAGCCGGTTTCGATAGCTTTGATGATGGTTAGCACCCCAAATGCACCCGATGCGCCCATGGCGTGCCCTACCATCGGTTTGATGGAAGGAGCCGGAATCTGATAGGCCCGTTCGCCCAAAACCCGCTTCATCGCTTTGGTTTCGGCGATGTCGTTGAGTTTGGTGCCGGTGCCGTGGGCGGAGATGTAGTCGATGGCTGCGGGCGACAAATCGGCCGCGACCAACGCCCGTTGCATGGCCCGGGCGGCGCCATCGCCTTCGGGATGCGGTGCGGCCATGTTGTAGGCGTCCAGGGTGAAGCCCATGCCGCCAAACTCGGCCAGAATCCTGGCTCCGCGGGCCAAAGCATGGTCCAGAGACTCCATCACCATCGCCGCCGCGCCTTCGCCCATAATCATACCGTCTCGGGTGAGATCGAAAGGACGACATGCCGTCTCCGGCTCATCATTGCGGGTGGACATGGCGCCCAAACGGCTGAAAGCAGACATGATCAACGGCGTCATATAGGAATCCGTTCCTCCCGCCAGCATCACATCCGCCTCGCCGCGCTGAATGCGCCGAGCCGCCTCGCCGATGCTGACCACGCCCGTTGCACAGGCCGCCACCGGGGAATTCGCGGGCCCCTGCAACCCATATCGAATGCCCAAATAGCAGGGCGTGGTGGTAATAAGCACTGCGGGGGCTTTGGCGGGATTGATGGCGCGCGGTCCCCGTTCCTTGATCTTGCAGGCCTGAGTCTCCACAAAATCCAGCGCCCCAAACGCACTGCCCATCTCGACGCCAACCAGCGTGCGATCCTCTTGCTCCAAATCCAGCCCCGAATCGGCCAACGCCTCGGCGACAGCCGCCACAGCCAGATGCGTCACGCGCCCCAAGCGCCGGACATCCCGGCGATCCATATATTGACGAGGATCGAAGCCTTTTACAGCCACGACGATTTGAGTGGGAAGTTCTGATGGATCATAGTCCGTAATCCGACCAGCGCCCGTACGCCCTGCCAGCAAGCCCTCCCAGGTGGAAGGCGCATCCAGGCCCAGACCGCTGACGGCCCCCATGCCTGTGATTACAACGCGTCGTTGAGTAGATGTCATTGATAAGATCTCCTTTGATATTAACAGTGAACTCATAGAAAGAATTCGGGCCTCAAAAAAACGCATTCATACCAATCTGACAACCCGATCCTTCGACCTGCAAGCATAGCATAAGCTATAAACCTTGACAACGCCTTGGGGACGCGTTGCCACTAATGCTAGAATAAGATGACGCCTTTCTCATCCCACACTCAGTTACGCGACCATTTTCATAACCTGGTGTTTTCTACAGTGCCAGCGTCGCGTAAACTTCCTCGACTATCGTGACCGATTACCACAGCCTGAATGACGCCATGCTGGTGCAGCTCGCCAAAGAGGACCCCGAGGCCTTCGGCGAACTTTACGAGCGTTATGTCACAAAAATTTACAACTACATCTATTATCGCGTTGGTGATCAGGAAGAAGCCGAGGACTTGACAGCCCGCACGTTCTTTCGGGCGCTGCGCAAAATCGGCAGCTACGAAGAACGCGGCCTTCCCTTCTCCGCCTGGCTCTACCGCATCGCCCACAATTTAGTGGCCAACTGGCATCGCTCTCAATCCCGCCGCAAATCGGTGCAATTGGATGAACTCATCACCGCCACATCCGATGTCTCCAGCCCCGGCGCTCTGGTGGAGAAACAGGAGGCCAAAGAGACGCTGTTGGAAGTCATTAGAGAACTGCCCGAAGATCGCCAACAACTTCTCATTCTCAAATTCGTCGAGCGCATGCCCAACGCCAAAATCGGCCAGGTGATGGGACGATCCGAATCCTCTATCAAATCACTCTATCACCGCACGCTCAAAACGCTTCGTTCCGACCTGCAAAACAGGGGCCTCCTCTAAGCGAGCGTCTAAAAATTATCTCCCTTTTTCCGAATCGCCACACATTTCTTACGTCATGTCGAAGCGAAGCGAGACATCCCCTGGCGGAAGGATAGACGCTCTCAACTGGGGAGATTTCTCCTCGCTTCGCTCGTCGAAATGACGTAGAAAGGGAAGTTATTTTAGACGATCACTAAGCAAACGCTCATCCCTTGCAACCGATGTCATCTAAATTTGGCGTAGTCGTCGATTCCACCTGCGATCTGCCCGCAGACTGGCCCTATCACCCTCGCGTCCATATCATCCCGGAGCACATTCGCTTTGAAGATAAAGACTATCGCGAGGGCATTGACATCACCCCGGCTGAGTTTTTTCAAAAAGTGCTGAAACAGGGCTCCATTCCCAAAACGTCTCAGCCCAGTCCCGGCGAATTCGCCGAGCTCTACCGCCAGCTTGCAGGACGATACGACGCCATCTTCTCCATTCATCTGGGGGCCAAACTCAGCGGCACCTACCAATCAGCCGTGCTGGGCGCGCAGATGGTTGCAGATGAGATCACCGTCTATCCCGTCGATTCCAATAATGGCTCGGCTGGCGTCGGATTCATGGCCGATGAAGCCTTCGAGATGATAGACGCCGGGGCCGCGCCCGAAGCTATTTTGCAACGGATGCAAATTCTGCGGGAGCGCATTCAGATTTTTCTCACGCCCCGGGATCTGACCTTTCCCCGTCTCAGCGGACGCATCAGCGCCCTGGGCGCGTTTATCGCCTCAGTACTGCACATCACCCCCATCATCATCCTTACTGACGGTGAGCTCATCGCCAGCGAACGGGCCCGCAGCCGCAAAAAAGCCATTGCCAAAATGGTGCAAATGATGTCGGACCGGCTGGGCGGTGGGCTGGTCAACATCGCCATCATTCACTCCCAGGCGCCCGAAGATGTTGCTCCCTTCAGAGATGCTGTAATGGCCGCTTTGCACCCGCAAAAACTCTGGACCGCCGAACTCTCCAGCTCCGTTTCAGCTCATCTTGGCCCCGGCACCATCGGCATCGTAGGCTATCGCACCGATTGACGCTCCCCTTCTGGCAACATCATGACAAAAGAACCTTCTTCCCATCGAGTAGAACAATACACCCGCACCCTTGTCTTCGAAGGACCCGCCAAGGCGCACCTCTATGCCAGCCCGATTCTGCCCGAAGAGGAACAGCTATTCAAGACCATCGATCTGCTCTGGCAAAACATGCAGATCGTAGAACCCAAGACGGAATTTAGAAGCGCATTACACGCCCAACTGATTGAAGAAGCGAAACGCGAACAAACCATGCAGCAACTGGGCTTCCCAAAGGAGAATCATCGGTCGCGCAAACCCTGGATTGCTTCGGCCGCGGCCCTGGGCGCTGCAGCGACGCTGGCGGGCGCCTTCGCCTACTGGCGCTGGACGACATCCCGGCAGGCGGCCTGACTTCAAAATCTCCCGCCAGTGCGAGAAACCTTCCGCCATTACAAAGCATCCAAAAGTGGACGAAGAACCAGCATTCATGTTCGTTCATGATTTGGCAAATCTCATAAAACCCCATAGAATAGAAGCGGGAAGAAGCTTTCTTCCCATTTTTGTGCGCCCACCGTTCATTTTTCCCGGGTGCAATACATATCCGAGGTTAAGAACTTATGACCAAGTATTTTAGCAAGATCACCGGTTGGGGCATGTATGTGCCCGAAAGAGTGCTGACGAACCATGATCTGGAAAAGATGATGGACACCAATGACGAATGGATCGTCTCGCGCACCGGCATTCGGGAACGTCACATTGTTGCGGAAGGGGAAAGCACCGTCAGCATGTCGGTGGAAGCCTCGAAACGGGCGCTGGAAAAAGCAAACCTCGAGGCCGAGGACCTGGATCTGATCATTCTGGCCAGCTCTACGCCCGATTACCTGGTGCCTCCGGCCTCCAGCATCATCCAGGACCAACTGGGCGCCGAGTGCGGGGCCATGACTCTGGTGGCTGGCTGTTCCGGTTTCGTTTATGGGCTCAACACCGCAGCCCAATTCATTCGTTCGGGCGCTTATGAGCACATCCTGATCATCGGAGCCGAAACCATCAGCGCCGGCATCGACTGGGAAGATCGCGGCACCGCCATTCTCTTTGGCGATGGCGCTGGGGCCGTCATCATCAGTCGCACCATGCAGCCCGGCGGCCTGCTCAGCATGAAGATGGGATCGGACGGCGCGGGTTGGGACGCCCTCATCGTCCCCGCCCTGGGCACTAAAAATTATCCCAGCCACGAAAACATCGACAACAAAGAGCATAAACTGAAGATGAAGGGACGTCCGGTCTTCAAATTCGCCACCCGTGTAATGAGCGACGCCACCGTGGACGTGGTTGCTGAGGCGGGCCTAACCATGGATGACATCGATGTGCTTATTCCCCATCAGGCCAACCAGCGTATCATCGATCTGGCCCTGCGGCGTCTCAACTTCCCGGCGGAAAAAACCATTGTCAACCTCGATCGTTATGGCAACACCTCTGCGGCTTCTGTGCCCCTGGCCATGATCGAGGCTCTGGAAGACGGTCGTATCAAAGACAACGATAAAGTGGCGATGATTGCGTTCGGCGCCGGTCTCACCTACGCCGCTGCGGTCTGGCAATTCCAGCCCATGGATGTCGGCCCCGAGGACGAGGCAATCCTGGTCACCAACTGGCCCGTAGACAACGCCTTTCAGCGCAAACTGCAAGAGATGCGCACCGCAGCCTTCCGCATGAAAGTCCAGGCCCGCACCAAGGCCTCTGAAGCGTCCATGGCTATCATGCTGCCCCTCTATTCCTTCCGCAAGGGCCTGAAGAAACGGGGAAAGAACGGTAAAAACAATGACCCCAAGGCTATCGAAGACAATCAGCGTGAATAACGCCACTATTTTGTAAAATCAAAGCCCCGACAACCGACATGGTTTCGGGGCTTTTTCTTCCCAGACAGCCAAACGCAAACTTATTCCGCTGAATGTATGATCGCGCATGACGTCGGTTCATTACACTTCAACGCTTTTGGGATTATTCAGGCAACCACCGCTTTTGACGCCTCCAGGAGGCGCCTAGTCCCCACGAAATCTGATAGAGGCTCTTCTTTACCTGCGCAATCGTTTATTCAGCGCCCGCTTGATGGCCTTGCGCGCATACACATGGCGATGCACCGTCTCCCGCAGCACCCAAGGCTCAGCGCCCGCCAACAAACCATGCCGCACGCCCGCCGGAACGACGATAGTCATGCCCGGTCCAAATGCAATGGCTTCGCCATCGAGCATGAATATTCCCGAACCGCTGATGACATCAAAGATCTCATCGTGATGCTCATGAAGATGATCGGACACGCGGGCGCCGGGCTGCATGGTCACCAGCACCGCCACCAGATCTTCGCCGACATAAAACGGCCGGGCAATGATGGGCTCATCCCCGCTGGCCGCATAGTCATGCAACCGATAAACGTATTCATCTATTGTATGCGATTTCATTCGGAATGATGTTGTAAAAATTCCAGCAGACCGATGGCCGCGACCAGGGCGACCGAAATGAATAATAATTCCATAAAAACTCCTTGCCATTGAAAACCCATCATACACCCGAAAGTCGCGGCATTCTTGACGACATTCAGTCGAAAACGCGATTTTTCTCCTACGCCCCGCCGCCCACGTCCGTTTGCCCGAAATCCCCGGCTCTTGTAAGATAGCATCATGAGCGACGTCCTTCTTTTTGACCTGAGTCAGCAACTGGAAAAGCTGTTCGCCGAAAAACGCTACGCGTCCGGTTTCGCTCTTGGACGCCACATCCTGCAATTTTATCCCCGGCATTTGCCCACTTACAAACAAATGGGACTGGCCGCCCTGACTGCAGGGTTGACTGCCGATAGCGCCGACCTGTTGCAACGGGCCTTGAGCGCCGATCCCGAAGATGGCGACATGTGGGCGGCGCTGCATGACGCAACCACGCAACTGGCCATGCACCCCGACGCCGAGGTGGCGGGAACTTACGCCCACGACCTGCTGCGACCGGAAGCAAACGATTCGATTATTGCCCAGGGGCATCTGGCCATGCAGGCGGGAGAATGGAAAACGGCTTATGAAGCATATCGCACCGGCTATCTGGCGCACCCGCAACGCATGGATGCGGGCCTGGGATTGATGACGGCGCTCTTTCATCTGGAACAATGGCGGGCGGCGCTGCAAGTGACGCAGCACATCCTGGCAGAGCTTCCCTACAGCCTGAAAGCATTGTGGTTTGCTGTGCGTTGCGCATATTTGCTGGATGACCACACCCTCCCCATTCAGCGCCACCTTCGCACCGCCCACAGCCTCGACCCCGACGATCTTTACGTCATCCGCTGGTTCGATGACATCCCTGATGAAGAGATTCCGCGCCCACAAGCCACGCTTCCGGCCTGGGATGATTCGGAACTGTGGGAGCATTGGGTCAGCAGATCAGCATCCGAACCGAAACCGCCATCGCAAGAGATTCAGGCAACGTTGAAACTTGGGTGAAAAGGGGATGATTGTGGCAAAATGAAGCCAACAAAAGCCTTCATCTTTCAAAAAACAAGGAGCAAAACATCAACATGGAACGCACATTTGTCATGATCAAGCCCGACGGCGTGCAGCGCGGACTCATTGGACAGATCATTACCCGTTTCGAGCGCCGCGGCCTCAAAATCATCGATATGAAATTCGTCCACGTCTCCCGCGAGCTGGCGGAGAAGCATTATGCCGTACACAAGGGCCGCCCCTTCTACGACGGTCTCATCGAGTACATCACCTCCGGGCCCGTGGTGGCCATGGTGCTGGAAGGAAGCAACGCCATCACCGTCGCCCGCAGCACCATGGGCGCCACCAACCCCGCCGACGCCGCCCCCGGAACCATTCGCGCCGACTTCGGCATCGAGATCGGTCGCAACCTGGTTCATGGCTCAGACGGGCCCGAGACCGCAGCTTTCGAGATCGGCCTGTGGTTTGGCGATGATCGCCCCGCCTGGACACGCGATGTGGATCGCTGGATTTTCGAATAATCATCCGCCCCGCCCCGGCGGGTTGTCAGGCTGAAGACAAGCGTGATGAAACCCGCACGGGCCTTTCATCACGCTTTTTTCATCTGCGGAGCAAACTATGAACCGCCCCAAAATCGCCGTCCTCACCGGCGCTGGCGTCTCCAAAGGCAGTGGCATCCCCACCTATCGCGATGGGGCCGACAGCCTGTGGAACCATTATCACCCCCAGGAGCTGGCCACGCCCGAAGCCTTCGCCCGGGATCCCAAACTGGTGTGGGAGTTCTACGACTGGCGGCGTCAGAACATGGCCAAAGCCCGGCCCAACGCCGCCCATCTCACCCTGGCCGAGATGGAAGCGGCCCTGCCCGATTTCACCCTGGTCACCCAAAACATCGACGGCCTGCACCGGGCGGCGGGAAACCGGAACATCCTTTATCTGCACGGCGACATCTGGCTGGTGCGCTGCACGGAATGCGATTATCGGGACGAAGATCGCCGCGTCCCCCTGCCCGAGCTGCCGCCCCGCTGCCCCCGCTGCGGAGCCCTGCTGCGGCCCGACATCGTCTGGTTTGGCGAAACGCTGAACCCGCAAACCCTTTATGAGGCCGAGCAGGCTTTCCGTTCCGCAGATCTGGCCCTGGTCATCGGCACATCTTCGGTCGTCTATCCCGCAGCCTACCTGCCATTTTACACCATCGAAACGGGCGGGCGGGTGATTGAGTTCAACATGGAACGCACAGCGCTTTCACCCTACGCATCCGAGGTTATTCTCGGGCCCAGCGAAAAAACGCTGCCCGCCTGGTGGAAAAACTTTCGCCAAACGTGATTCAAGCCCTTCGCAAACCTCCTTTTGGCTATCCGCACGCAATTGGGTACAATGGATAAGATGACATCTCGCGTCTCTCCCAAACAAACGTTGAAAAAAATGGCGCGGCGCATCGCCATAATTGGCGATTCCATTGCCGCCGGTTACGGATTGCCGCCCGCATACGCTTGGCCCAATCTTCTGGCGGAGCAACTAAACGAAAACTGGCCCCGGTTCGATTGGCAATTGCTCAATGCCAGCATCCCCGGCGATACGACGCCCGACGCCTATGTTCGCTTCGACGCCATCCGCCGATATCGACCGCACATCGTTCTCATCGCCCTGGGCGTCAATGATTGCCGCCGCGCCGCCAGCCCCATCGTGCAGCGGCGCATCGAACGTTTTCGGCGGAACGAACAGACATGGTGGGGCAAAAGCGCCATCCTGAGACGCGTCGGCCATCGCCTCCTCTCTCCCTCCACCATCGAAATCGCCCCCGAAGCATCCTCCCAGGTCTCCATCGATGATTTTACAGCCATCCTAAGCTGGATGGTGCGGCAGAGCCAGGCCGTCCAGGCGCTGCCGGCATTGCTCACGCTTTCACCCCTGGCTCCTCGGCTGGCGGAGCATCCCGATTTTTCCGCTTGCGCCAATTACAACGCCATCATACGCGAGATCGCCGGCGCCACCGGCGCCGCCCTCATCGAGGTCAATCGGGCCATGTCCGCCACCGCCTGGCAGGTCGACGGGATTCATCTCACCGCCCTGGGCCAGGCGCAATTGGCCCAACGCGTCTTCCGCAACTTCCGTCGCCCCCCGATTGCTCCCCATCTCGGGTTGGAGGTTCCCGCAAACAATGCCCAAATGGCCCCCTCACTGGCTTGAAGTCACCGATCCCGATGTGCTGGCCGCCATCGAACGCGTGCCCCGGCATCGTTTCGTGCCCGAACATCTGCAACAGCAAGCCTACGACGATCGTCCGCTGCCCATCGGCCAGGGACAGACCATCTCCCAGCCTTTCGTCGTAGCACTGATGACCCAGGCGCTGGCGCTGACGCCCGACTCCAAAGTACTGGAGATCGGCACCGGCTCCGGCTATCAGACGGCGATTCTGGCCGAATTGGCGAAAACCGTCTACACCATCGAGGTGCGCCCCGAATTGCAGGAACGGGCCCGGCGCATTCTCGACGCCCTTGGCTACGCCAACATCCACTATCGCGTGGGCGATGGCTGGATGGGCTGGCCTGAAGCGGCCCCCTTCGACGCCATCATCGTCACCGCGGCCGCGGCTGAATGGCCCCAGGCGCTGATCAAACAACTGGCGGAAGGCGGACGCATGGTGATTCCCGTAGGCGAAAGCGACTGGAATCAAACCCTGTGGCTGCTCACCAAACTGGATGACAGCCTTATCAAAGAATCCCTGGGACCGGTGCGCTTCGTCCCTCTCATCAAATCTGAAAACCTCCAACCCCCTGATCGCTCATGACTCGTATCCTCATCGTCGGCCACAAGGGCCAGCTAGGCGGCATTCTCTACAACTATCCCTCGGAACATGAACGCCTGGGCATGGATTTGCCTGAGCATGACCTCACCAACGCCGCCGAAACCCAGTACGCTCTGCGCCAGATGCGCCCGGAACTGGTCATCAACACGGCAGCTTTCACCAATGTGGATGCAGCGGAATCGGACCCCGACCAGGCCTACCGCATCAACGCCCACGCCGCCGGCAATCTGGCCCGAGCCTGCCGCGATCTGGGCGCTTCGCTGCTGCACATCTCCACCAACGAGGTCTTTTCGGGCCAGCGCCAGGGTCAGCCCTATGATGAGTGGGATGCGCCCGACAATATGCAGGGCAGCGCTTACGCCCGCTCCAAGCTGGCGGGCGAGTTCGCCATCCGCTTCTACAACGCCGATGTGCGGATCATCCGCATCGCCTGGCTTTTCTCTCCGGGCGGCGTCAACTTCCCGGCCAAAATCGTGGCCGCGGCCGACAAGCATGGGGCGCTGAAGGTCGTGGACGACGAGTTTGGCAATCCCACCTACGCCCCCGACCTGGCCGCAGCGCTCTACAAACTCATCGACCTCAAGGCCCCGCCCGGCATCTACCATCTCACCAACAGCGGCGCGGCCAGCCGCTACGAGATGGCCAAACTGACACTACAACTTACGGGCCGCGGGCATATTCCCATCGAACCCATCCCGCACACAGCCTGGCAGCGGGCCGCCACGCCGCCATTGCGGGCGCTGCTGGCCAATCGGGCCGCCGCCGCCCTGGGCGTCACCCTGCGCCCCTGGCAAGAGGCCCTGGCCGATTGGGCGGAAAAGATCAGTAAACAGTGAGCAGTGGGAAAGTAATCAGTATGCAATGCAAGAACATTCACCGCAAAAACTGATTACTGCTAACTGATGACTGTTCACTGAACCATGCCTACTGGGGGATGGAGATACGATAAACATTCCACCATGAAACCACGCCCCGGAAAATCCCCAAAACGCTGGGCCGGATGGCTGGCTGCCGGTCTCATGATCCTCATCACCAGCCTGTGGGCGTATTGGGGGGCGGCGGAGTTGTATTACGAGGGCTGGG
>Ga0256833_1001716_pt1 | contig 15846 bp, 16 predicted proteins | sample 356284metaG_FD_190535 | JGI IMG/M metagenome (GOLD analysis project Ga0256833, IMG submission 190535) | Hydrothermal vent microbial communities from Mid Atlantic Ridge, Atlantic Ocean - 356-284 | ecosystem: Environmental > Aquatic > Marine > Hydrothermal vents | place: Atlantic Ocean: Mid...
TGAGCAGGCTGTCGTTGTCGCTTTGCGGCATGAGGGGAATGAGCACCCGGGCCCCGCGGCGTTTACCCGGAGCGCGCATCAAACCGTTGGGGCTCATGACAAGGCCTCCTGCAAGAGGGGGAGCACGCGGGCCTGCACGATGTATGCCCAGCGGAAGTGGGTCAGCACCCGGCGCTTTTGGCGATAGGGCAGGTCGGCTTCCAGGCGGCGGGCGATGCGCGCGGCCACGGTCTGGGGGGTCTCGTCAGGCGAAAAGAAGGCATCGACAAAGGGACCGCCGGCCGCGCGCAGTTCGGGCAGGTCGGCCACGAAGGCCGGCAGGCGGGCCAGGCCGGCTTCCAGCACGGGAATGCCAAAGCCTTCCCGCCGGCTGGGGAAGAGCAGCACATCGGCCAGGCGGTAGAAGTCGGCCACCACTTCGGGGGGAAGGTGCAATGGCCGCCCGCCGGGCCCGTGCTGGTACAGGAAATGCGCGTGCCGTTCCAAACCCAGGTCGGCCCGCTCCCGGAGGAGTTCCGCCAGATAGGCCTGATTGGCCGGGTTGTGGGGCCCCGGCGGGCCGGTGACCACCAGCCTGGCCCGGGGGAACGCCTCCCGCAAAGCGGCCAGCACCCGCAGCGCGAAGCCGATGTTTTTGCGGCGGGTGATGCGGGCCGGGAGCAGCAGCAGCGGTTCGGCCTGCCACAGGTTGAGCTGTTGCACCAGGGCCTGGGTGAGGGGCTCGAGCTTGTAGAACGCGGCCGGGTCGACCCCCGGGGGAACCACGGCGATGGCCGGGCGCGGCAGGCCCAGCAGGGCGGCCAGGGTCGCGGCCCGGGGTTCGGAAACGGCCACATAGCGGGTGCGGGGCCAGGGCGTGCGCAGCAAATCCCACGGGAAGCCGGGGTGCAGGGCCGGGTGGTAGAGCTCGTCGGCCCAGGCGAAATCGTGGCACCAGGCCACCAGCCGCGGCCCGTCGGGCCGGGTGGCCAGGTCGTGCAGCGCGGCGGTGAGGGCCAGATTTTTGTGCAGGGTGACCACATTGTGGGCCACGATGACCTGCACCTGGGCCACCAGAGGGGCCAGCGCGGCGCGCAGCGCGTTCCGCAAGGCCTCGAAGGCCGGGGGAACCCGGCCCTGGGCCAGGGCCTGCTGCACGGCCAGCACCTGGGGGTGGCGGGAGTCGAAGCGCGGTTCCAGGTGAAAGTGCAGCCCCGGCAGGTCGGGGCCGCCGCGGCCCGCGGCCATGTGCACCTGCCACCCCGCGGCCAGCAAATGCCGGGCGTGATGGGCCAGGGTTTGTTCCACACCGCCTACCACGGGCGGCGCGGCGTAGTGCAGCAGCAACACCGCGTGGGCCATGGGCCAATGCCTCCCAAGGGGTACATGTTTATCATACCGCAGGCCGGGCCTTACAGGCCGCGCAAAAGGCCGAAGCGCGGTATCATTGAGGGCTGTGAGGTGTGCCGATGGCCGGGACTTTTTTGTGGGTGTGGGCGCTGGCGACGCTGGCCGCGGTGGTTGGGCACTATGTGTTGCCGGCGACCGGTTCCCGTTACCGCCGCGCGCTGTTGTGGGCTCTGGCCCTGGCCCTGCCCGCGACGGGGGTCGCGGCCTGGGCGGTGGGCTGGCTGCACGGGCACGGCCCCGCGGCCCTGGCCGACGCGCTGATGCCCAGCCGCGGAGTGTTGCCCGCGGCCCACTATCAGGCGCGGGTGTGGCGCGCGGGGTTTTGGCTGGTGATGGGCCTGGGCGGGGCGTATGGGCTGGCCGTGCTGTGGGCGCTGCGCGCGCGTTGGGCGCGGTTCTGGCAGCACCGGAAGGTGCAGCGCGGCGCCTGGCTCCTGGCGGGCCTGGTGGGCCTGTTTGTGGCCTTCAACATGTGGCAGCATGGGCGCTTCTTGCAGCCGCATCCGGTGTTCTACACCGATTGCCGCAAGGTGTGGGGCCACCGGGGGCATCCTGAGCCGCCCGACATCCCAGAGAACACCATTGCCAGCTACCGACGGGCTTTCGACCTGGGTGCGCCCGGCGTGGAGATGGATGTGCGCTACGACCCCCAACGCGGCGAGTATTTCATTGGCCGCTACGACCGGGGGCAGGAACCGCCGCCAGGCCAGCGCCTGCTGTTGCAGCAAGTGTTGGCGGCCGTGGGCCAGCGGGGGTATTTCTGGCTGGACATCAAGACCATTCGCTACCTGAGCCCTGACCAGGCCCGGCAGGCGGCCCACGATTTGGCCGCGCTACTGGATGCGTATGGGGCGCGCGACCGGGCCATTGTGGAATCGGACCGGCCCGAAAATCTGGCCTACTTCGCCCGAGCCGGGCTGCACACCAGCTATTGGATTTTCAACATCGACGAAGACGCGTTCCCCCGCACGCCGTGGGGCCTGTGGTGGGCCCTGGTGCAGGTCAAGGAAAACTACATTCGGGGCGGGTTCTCGGCCATTTCCATGGACCGCCGCTTTTACACCCCCATGGTGGCCTGGATGTTGTATGGCGCGCGGGTGCACCTTTTTACGGTGGACGACGAGGCCAGCTTGCGGGCCCTGGTGCGCCGGCCCCAGGTGCGGGTCATTCTGACCAACACGGCTCGCTATGACATTACGGCCTGCCCCGAAAGGCGCTGACGGGGCTCAAGGGCAATCACGCACCGCGCGCTTGGCTTCGGGGGTCTTGACATGTTCGGCTTCCACGGTGATGGCGATGCCGCCCCGGATATTGAACGCGCCGGTGACTTTGATGTAATGGGGGTCCAGCACGGCCACGATGTCTTCCAAAATTTGGTTGACCACATGCTCGTGGAAGACGCCCTCGTTGCGGTAGGACCAGATGTAAAGCTTGAAGGACTTGGACTCCAAAATCTTCTGGTCCGGCACATATTCCACTTTGATGGTGGCGAAATCGGGCTGGCCGGTCACCGGACACAGGCAGGTGAATTCGTCGGTGACCATGGTGACCAGATAATAACGCCCAGGCGCGCGGTTGGGGAAGGCTTCCAGCTTTTTGCTGGGCTGGGCTTTGCGCCCCAGCAGGGTTAAATTTTGCAAATCTTCGGGCTGGGTCATGAAAGTCATGGCCGCCTCCGGGGAAGAAATTTGGCCCTCAGGGGCCCGGCAAGTATAACATGGGCCGAAGAGGCGGGACGGTTGCCGCGCCCCGCGCGGCTTGGACACGCATGGTATACTGAAGAGTGAAGCGTTGGCACTGGGGTCACGGCTTGTCCCTGCGGGAGGCAATGATGAGCACGCCCCAACTGGTGGATATGCACAGTCCCGAATTTCAGCACATGCTGCAGGAAGCCATCCGCGCGACCCTGGAAGAGTTCGTGCGCCGGAACGAGCTGCGCGCCCGGGAGCTGTCGTTGTTGGAGCGCGTCGTGCGGGTGGAAGAACAGCTTAAGGCCCTGACCGAAGTGCTGCAGCACTTCATGAAGGCCACCGACAAGCGCTTCGAGGCCATGGAGAAGCGCTTCGAAGCCATGGACAAGCGCTTCGAGTCGCTGCAGCAGGAGATGAACGCTCGCTTCGAAGCGCTGCAGCGGGAGATGAACGCTCGCTTTATCGCCATGGACAAGCGCTTCGAAGCGCTATTGCGGGAGATGAACGCCCGCTTCGAAGCCCTACAGCGGGAGATGAACGCCCGCTTCGAAGCCCTACAGCGGGAGATGGATGCCCGCTTTATCGCCATGGACCAACGCTTTGAGGCCATAGATAAGCGCTTCGACGCTCTCGAGAAGCGCTTGAACTTCGTGCAATGGGCGCTGGGCGTTGGCTTTACGCTGACCAATTTGCTCATCGTGCTCAGCAGCCTGTGGGCGCGCTGAGGTCGTGGGCAGCATCCCGGCATGGCTGCACATCGCTGAGGCCTTTCCCCCATGAAATGGCCACCGCTGCAACCGGCCACCTTCGTACGCCGTGACAACCGCTTTCGGGCCACGGTGCGTTTGCCCAATGGTTCCCTCGTAGCTGCCCATGTGCCCAACTCGGGTCGCTTGCACGACCTGTTCGTCCCCGGCCGGCCCGTGTGGCTGGCGCGGGCCACGCGCACCGGCCGCAAAACGCCCTATGACCTGCTGCTGGTGCAGCTGCCCCACACCTGGGTGTCGGTGGACGCCCGGCTGCCTAATCCCCTCTTTCGCGAAGCGCTGGCCGCGGGGCAGTTCGCCGATTGGCTGCCCGAACCCACCGCCTGGCAAGTGCGGGCGGAACCGGCTTTCGCCGGCGGCCGGCTGGATTTTTGCCTGCAACATCGAGCCACGGGCCAACGGGTGTGGGTCGAAACCAAGTCGGTGACTCTGGTGGAGGGGGGTGTGGCCTTGTTTCCCGACGCGCCGACCGCGCGCGGCCGCCGTCACCTGGCCGCATTGGCCCAGCGCGTGGCCCAGGGCGAGCGGGCCGCGGTGGTCTTCGTCGTTCAGCGGGGCGATGCGCGCGCCTTCGCCCCCCACCCCCATGCGGACCCCGAATTCCCCGCCGCGCTGCGGGACGCGGCCCGCGCCGGCGTGGAAGTATATGCCTACGGCTGTCGGGTAACCCAAACGGCCATCGCCATTGCCGGGCGTATCCCCGTGTGTTGGGAGCCCGAAACCTGCCGTTCATCACTTCCCCCGCAGGTGGAAGCACCCTATAGTGAAAGTGAAACATAGACGCATGCAAATATCTGGTAAACTATAGACGATAAGCGCCGTCAACCTTGCTTGCCTTTGGAAGGAGGCCCTTATGTTCGTCAAAGACCGCATGTCCCGCCCGGTGATTACCGTGACGCCGGATATTTCCATCGTCGACGCGTTGGATATCATGCGCCGGGAGCGCATTCGCCGTATGCCCGTGGTGGACAAGCACGGCCGGCTGGTGGGCATCGTCACCGAAAAAGACATCCTGAACGCCTCGCCGTCCTCGGCCACCAGCCTGAGCGTGTGGGAAATCAACTACCTCATCAGCAAAATCACCGTGGGCGAGGTGATGACCAAGGATGTCATCACGGTGGACGAAGACACCTGCCTGGAAGAAGCAGCCCGCATCATGGCCGACAACAAAATCGGCGGCCTGCCGGTGATGCGCGACGGCAAAGTGGTGGGCATCATCACCGAGAGCGATTTGTTCAAGGTGTTTTTGGAATTGATGGGCGCGCGGGTGCCCGGCGTGCGCTTGACCGTGCTGGTGCCCGATGTGCCGGGTGAACTGGCCAAGTTGGGCCAGGCCGTGGCCAGCGTGGGCGGCAACATTGTCTCGCTGAGCACCTTCGAGGGCGATGACCCCGGCAGCAAATACATCGTGATGAAGATTCGCGACGCGGACGCGGACGCGCTGCGCGAAGCGGTCAAGCCCTATGTGGAAAAAATCGTCGATTTGCGGGTGAAGCAGGTCGCCTGAACGGGCCGAAGCCTCAGGGGGCTGGCGGGTATGCCGGGCCCTGGGGCTTGCTTTATAGCGGGCGTTTACGCGGCCGACCCGGCCGTCGCGGGTAACGCGGCGGCGTAGGTTGGTGTTTTTCGACGAAGACCAAAACGCGGGTGTAGGGCAGGCCGGGAATGGCGTGGATGGCGCGTACCCGGCCGCCCAAGATGTCCAAGGCGCGCGCGGCAGCGTCGATTTCCTGCGGCGCGCGCTCGCCTTTGTAGGCCACGGCTACGCCGCCGACCCGCAGCAAAGGCAGCACATATTCCAGCAGCACGGGCAAGGGGGCCACAGCCCGGGCCACAACCAGGTCATACCGCTCCCGGTGGGCGGGGGCCTGCCCCACTTCCTCGGCCCGGCGGGGGAGCACCGTGAGCCCAGGCGCGGGCAAAGCCGTGCGCAGGTGCTCCAAAAAACGCGCTTTTTTGCCCGCGGCTTCCACCAGGGTGAAAGAGGTGTAGGGTCGCGCCAGGTGCAGCGGCACGCCCGGAATACCCGCGCCCGAGCCGACATCCACAGCCTGCTGCCCCGGGGTCAGGTCGTACACGGTGAGCAGAGAAAGGGCATCGGCCACGAGATGCAGCCAAATGTCGTCTGCGGTGCGCCAGGCGGTGAGGTTGAAGCGGGCGTTCCAGGTTTGGAGCTCGGCGACATAACGCGCAAAAGCCCGCGTGACCGCGGGCGAAAACTGCAGCCCCCAGGCGGCAAACAGGTTTTGCACGGCCGGCGGCACAGGCCACGCCGCGGGCATCGGTCGGCCTCTACGAAGAGGCAACGCGGCGCTTGTAGCGGTAAACGATGCGCCCTCGGGTAGGGTCGTAGGGCGAAATTTCCACTTTGACCCGGTCGCCGAGCAAGATGCGAATATAATGCTTGCGCATGCGACCCGACAGGTAGGCCAAAATTTCGTGGCCGTTGTCTAAGCGCACGCGGAATTGGGTGTCGGGCAAAGCCTCGATGACCGTGCCTTCGACTTCAATTTTATCGCCGGCCATAAAGGGCTGCCTCCTTTTTCCTCACCAGCCAAAGCATTAGCGGCGCCGTTGCTGTTGCATCATGCGCTTGCGCAGTTTGCGCCGCAGGCGCCGAATGGCCTTCTTCTTCTTGATGCGCCGCAACTCGCTTTTCGAGATGTACCATCGCTTCCGCTTGACCGCGCTCAAAATGCCGGCCTTGGCCACCTGCTTGCGAAAGCGCTTGAGCAGTTCTTCAGGGCTTTCATCGGGACGGGCGATGACCGTTGCAGGCAAGGTCGACCTCCTTACATCATGCAAAAAGATATGGGCCGCCAAGGGCACCCCTCGGCGTGCAGCCTGCCTATTATAACGGCAAATGGGCCCCACGACCAGGGTCGCAGCCGCGAAAACCCGGCGATTGGCCAACGCGCTCGGGTGTCATGCGGTCCTGGGACGCCGGCACCGGCCCCAGAACTTTTGCTGTCGTTATCTCATTCGCCTCAACAACGCCGCTTTCAACATTTGACACGGGGCCCAGCATTCTCCTGGCCCGCTGCGTTTCCCGTGCGCCGCTGTGACTTTGCCGATGGTGGGAACAGCCCTGCGCAGCGGCTCCATGCGCCGCGCGGCCGCGCCGCGTTTGGTAGAATGAAGATACCCGTCTCTGGAGGCGCTTTCGGTGTGCACCCGCCTGACCCTCACCGCGGACGCGACCGCGTTGCAAGCCGCGTTCCCGCAATTTGAGCTGCCCGCGGACTGGCAACCGCGCTACAACATCGCGCCGGGCCAGCCCTTGCTGGTGGTGCCCAACACGCCCCAACGCCAGGGCACTTTCTTCGTGTGGGGCCTCATCCCCGCCTGGGCCAAACCCGATGCCCGGGGCCGCTATCGCTCCTTCGTCAACGCCCGGGCCGAAACCGCGGCCCACAAACCCGCGTTTCGGGGCCCCATGCGCTACCGCCGCTGTCTGGTGCTGGCCGATGGCTTCTACGAATGGCACGGGCCCAAAGGACGCCGCCAGCCCTGGCGCTTTACCCTGCGCGACGGCCGACCCTTTGCCCTGGCCGGCTTGTGGGACCGCCACCTCACCCCCGACGGTTCGGAGCTGCTCACCTGCGCAGTGCTGACCACCGCGGCCAATGAAGTGGTGCGCCCCATCCACGACCGCATGCCCGTGATTTTGCCCCCCGAGGCCTACGACCTGTGGCTGCAGCCCGAGCCCGTGGACCCGGCCACCCTGACCCCCTGGCTGCGGCCTTACCCCGCGGAGGAAATGCGCGGCTACCCGGTGCACCCCCGGGTGAACAACCCCCGCTACGACCGGCCCGACGCCATCGAGCCCTGGCAGCCGCCCCAGGCCCATGCCTTGCCCCTGGAGGCCGCCCCATGAGCGCGCCCGGCCCTGTCACCGTGCTGCTCGACAGCCCCGGGTGGCAGGTGTTCGCCCAGGCGTGGCCCACGCGCGACGGCGCCCCCCGCTGGGCCTGGGGTGTGGCCTCCCGGGCTTGGCCCGGCTTTCTCGTGGAAGGCGGGCTCAGCGGCCTGGCCTATTTCGACGCGCCCCGGGCCCGCCGGCCCTGGTTCCTCACCCCACCGGCGCAACCGGCCCGGCAGGAAACCGACGCCCAGGCCGCGCGCCTCACCTGGCCGGCCAACCGCCACGGCTTAGTGCTGACCTGGGAGGCCCGCCTGAGCCCCCACGGGCCCCTGCTGTGGCGCCTGGCCGTGGAAAACCGCGGCCCGGCCCCGGTGTGGCTGCACCGCTGGACCTTGCTGCGGGTGGGCCCGCGCGCGCCGTTGCGCCGCGGCGTCTTTGGCCGCATTGCCGGCGCGGTGGCCCACTTTGGCCGCCGCACCGCCGCGCCCCCCATGGAACACCCCGGCGCGCTGCGCATCACCGCGCGGCCCGGGCCCCTGGCTTTTTACGCCCACGCCTGGGCTTCGTGGGGAAGCACGCGCGTCTATTTCGACCAGCCCGCGCGGCCCCAGGCCCGGTTCCTCATCGACGCGCTGCTGCCCCCGCGGCACGACCCCGCGGCGCCCAAACCCCGGGGCCCCAACCACTTTTACGCCGACCTGCTGGGCATGATGGCCCAGCGCCAGGCCCGCCGGGGCTTGCTCCTGGGCTTTGCCGGGCAGCGGCAGTTCTTCGGCGGCCTGGAGGTCCGCCTGCACCGCTTAGAGCCCTTTGCCCACCTGCAGGCTTTCGGCGACCGGGTTCCCCTGGAGCCGGGCGCGCGCGCGGCCACCGACTGGGCCGTGCTGTGGCTCTTCGACTTAGATGACCCTGACGGCCTGCAGCCCTATCTGCAGGCCACCGCGCAAGTGTTGGGGGTGGAACCGCCCGCCGACGACCCACCCACAGGCTGGCTTTCGTGGTACGCCTACTTCCGTGAGGTGACCGCGGAGCAGGTGCAGGCCAACGCCCGCGCGGTGGCCGAGCTGGCCGCCCAGGGCCTGCCCCTGGACATCGTCCAAATCGACGATGGCTATGCAGCCGTGCCCGGCCAGTGGGAAACCCACCCGCGCAACGGCTTTGGCAATCTGGCCCAGCTGGCCACCGACATCCACACCCGGGGGCTGCAGGCCGGCATCTGGCAGGCGCCCTTCATCGCCCACCGGGCCGCGGCCGCCACGCTGCGCAAACTGCTGCGCTGGGCCCGCTGGGGGCCCGCGTTCGCCGGCTGGGTGTGGAACACCCTCACCTTTGGCCTGGACGCCTCGCACCCCGAGGCCCAGGCCCGGGCCGAACGCATGGCCCAAAGCGCGGCTCAGATGGGCTTCGATTACCTGAAGCTCGATTTTTTGTACGCGGCCGCGTTGCCCGGCCGTCGGTTCCGGCCCCAACAATCCCGGGCCGCGGCGCTGTACCAGGCCCTGGCGCGCACGGTGCAGGCCTTTCGCCGGGCCGCCGGGCCCCAGGCCCGGGTGCTGCTGTGCGGCGTGCCTTTGGGAACCGCCATCGGCCTGGCCGATACGGTGCGCATCGGGCCCGATGTGGACCCCCACTGGCGCATGCCCCACCCCTTGCCCTGGGTGCGGCGGCACCCCGATGTGCCCGGCCTGGGCAACGCGCTGCGGGGCGCGCTCATGCGGGCCTGGATGCACCGCGGCTGGTGGCTCAACGACCCCGACGCGCTGGTGCCCACTTCGCCCCACCTCACCCCCGCGGAGCAGGAAACCTGGCTCACGGTGGTGGCCCTGCTGGGCGGCGCGTGGTTCCTCTCGGCCCATTTGCCCGCTCTGGAACCCGCCATGCGCCAACGCCTGCTGCGGGTCTTCCCCCCGGTGGCGGGACGGGCCTGGGTGCCGGACCTGTGGGACGCATACCCGCCCCGCCGCCTGCGGGTGGATTTGGCCGGGCCCGGCGGCGCCTGGCAGGTGGTGGCGGCCATCAACTGGGCCGACCGGCCCGTCACCGTGCAGCTGCGCGCCGCGGATTTTGGCCCGCCGGGTTTGCCCGAGCACGAGGCCTTTTGGCTGCGGCCTTTCTGGTCCGACCAGCCCCCGCGGCTGCTGCCCGCCGATGCCGGGTGGGAAGCCACCCTGCCGGCCCACGGCGTGGGGGTGTGGGCCCTGCGGCCCGCGGGCCCGGGGCCGCACTACGCCGGCAGCGACCTGCATGTGAGCCAGGGCCAGGAGGTGCGCGCCTGGCAGGCCACGGACCGCGAAGTGCGCTTCACTTTGGCGCTGCCCGGCCCGCGGCAGGGGCAGGTGTGGCTGGCGCTGCCTTTCGTCCCCCGGCAGGCCTGGGTGGCCGACCGGCCCGCGGCGTGCACGCCGGTTCCCCAGGAACCACCCCCCGGCCCCTGGCGGCTGTATCGCCTCCCCGTGGCGTGGGAAGGCGACGCGGTCCAGGTCGTGGTTACGGCATAGAGGGCAAGCCATGGATTGGGACATCATCGGTCACGAAACCGCAGTGCGCTGGCTGCAACGGCAAATTGGACAGGCGCGGGTGCATCATGCCTATTTGTTCGTCGGCCCGCCGGGCGTGGGTCGGCGCACTTTGGCCCGGCGTTTTGCCCAGGCCCTCACTTGTCTGCAGCCCCCTGCACCGGGGGCCTATTGCGGCCAGTGCCGGGTGTGTCGGCAAATCGAGGCCGGGGTGCATCCCGACTTCCACCTGCTGGAGGCCCCGGGCGGCCTGAAGGTGGACGCGGTGCGGGCCGCGCAGCAGCAGTGGAACATGACCCCGCGCGAGGCCCGCTACCGGGTGGCGCTGTTGCCCGAAATGCAGCACGCCACGCCCGCGGCGGCCAACGCGCTGCTCAAGACGCTGGAGGAACCCCCCGAGCACCTGGTGCTGCTGCTGACCGCGGCGGAGCCCGAGGCCCTGCTGCCCACGGTGGTGTCGCGCTGCGAGGTGGTGCGCTTGCGGCCCGTGCCCGTGGCCGCGCTGCAGGCCGCGCTGCAGGCCCGGGGGGTGGAACCCGCGGTCGCGGCCGAGGCCGCGGCCTGGGCCCAGGGCCGCCCCGGTTTGGCGCTGCGTTTGGCCCGCGGGCCCCAGGCCCGGCAGGCCCTGGCCGCGCACTGGGCCCAGGTGTGGGACTTGCTCCACCAGCCCCTGGCGGCCCGGCTGGCCTTTGCCGAGCCCTTCAAGCCCGGCCAGCGGGATGAAGTGCGGGCCATGCTGGAGCACTGGTTGGGCGTGTGGCGCGCGGTATGGTGGGCCCAGTGGGCGCCTCAGCACGCGGTCGCGCCGCCGGCCTGGGCCGAGCGGGTGCAAACCCTGGCCCAAACCCTATCCCCCGGCCAGGTGCGGGCCATTCTCGACGACCTGCTGCAAGGCCTGGAAAACCTGAACCGCTACACCAGCCCCCGCCTGGTGTTGGGCGCGCTGCTGGTGCAGTGGCCCGTGCTGCCCCGCCGCGCTTAGCGCGGCCCGGTTGCCAAAGCCGTGGCTTTTTGCTATAACCATAACGCCCCCACGCGGGGCAACTTCGTGGGCAGGAAGGTCGCCATGCTCATCGACAAACTGGAACGCCTGGAGCGCCGCTTCGCGGAAATTGAGCAGGAGCTCATGGCCGTGGGCGACGATTACAAAAAGGCCGCCGCGCTGGCCAAGGAACGGGCCGAGCTGGAACCCATCGTAGCCAAGGCCCGGGAATATCGCCGCGCGCTGGAACGCCGGGACGAAGCCCGCAGCCTGCTGGAAGATTCGTCGGACCCGGAGCTGCGCGAGCTGGCCAAGGCCGAGTTGGACGAGGTGGAGCCCGAAATCGAGCGCTTGGAAGCCGAAATCAAGCGCCTGCTGCTGCCCAAGGACCCGCGCGACGAGCGCAATGTCATCATGGAAATTCGCGCCGGCGCGGGCGGCGAAGAGGCCGCGCTCTTCGCCGCGGACCTGTTCCGCATGTACACCCGCTACGCGGAGCGCAAAGGCTGGCAGGTGGAAGTGCTCTCGGCCAACCAGACCGGCCTGGACGGCTACAAGGAAATCATCTTTCTGGTCAAAGGCAAAGGCGCGTATTCCCGCCTGAAGTACGAATCGGGCGTGCACCGGGTGCAGCGGGTGCCGGTGACCGAATCCCAGGGCCGCATTCACACTTCCACGGCCACCGTGGCCGTGCTGGCCGAGGCCGACGAGGTCGATATTCAAATTCCCGAAAAGGACCTCAAAATCGAAGTCTACAAAGCCGGCGGCGCGGGCGGGCAGCATGTGCAAAAGAACGCCACCGCGGTGCGCATCACCCACCTGCCCACGGGCCTGGTGGTGCAATGCCAGGACGAACGCTCGCAGCTGCAAAACAAGCTGCGGGCCATGAGCATTTTGCGCGCCCGCCTGTATGAAATGGAAGAGGCCAAACGCCGCGCGGCCGAGGAAGCCGAGCGCCGGGCCCAGGTGGGTACGGGCGAGCGCTCGGAAAAAATTCGCACCTACAACTTCCCTCAGTCCCGGGTCACGGACCATCGCATCCACCTTTCCCTCTACAACCTGCCCGAGGTGCTGGACGGCAACCTGGACCCCTTCATCGACGAGCTGGCCCTGCGGGAGGAAACCGAGCGCCTGGCCGCGCTGGAAGCCGAAGGCGAAGCATGACCACCGTGCGCGCCGCGCTGCAGCAATTGCAACGGGCCCTGGCCCCGCACTCCGATACCGCCGCGCTGGATGCCGGCGTGGCCCTGGCGCACCTGCTGCAGCAGCCCCGCAGCTGGGTGTTGGCCCACCCCGAAGCCGCGCTCACCCCGGCCCAATGGGCTCAGGTGCAGACCGCGGCCCGGCGTTTGGCCCAGGGCGAGCCCCTGCCCTATGTGCTGGGCGAATGGGAATTTTGGGGCCGGCCCTTCTTCGTCTCCCCCGCGGTGCTCATCCCCCGGCCCGAGAGCGAGCACCTGGTGGAACTGGCGCTGCAGGCCGCCCCACCCCCCGACCGGCCCTGGCGGGTGGCCGATGTGGGCACCGGCTCGGGTTGCCTGGCCGTGACCCTGGCCGCGGAGCACCCGAGCGCGCGGGTGGTGGCCACCGATGTCTCGCGCGCGGCCTTGGCAGTGGCCCGCCGCAACGCGCAACGCCACCGCGTGGCCCCGAGGGTGTTCTTCGTCCAGAGCTCGGGCCTGCTGGCCGTGCCCGGCCCCTTCGACCTCATCGTGGCCAACCCGCCTTACATCCCCAGCCGTGCGCTGGCGACCCTGCCCGTGGCCCGCTATGAGCCCCGCCTGGCCCTCGACGGCGGGCCCGACGGCCTGCGCTGGGTGCAGGACTGGCTGCACCAGGCCGCGACCCGGCTGGCCCCCGGCGGCCGGCTGCTGATGGAAATCGCCGCGGACCAGGGCCCCGCGGCCGCGGCGCTGGCCCGCCGGGCCTTCCCCCACGCCCGGGTGCAGGTGCTGCCCGATTGGGCCGGCCACCCGCGCGTCCTGGCGGTACAATGAAAAAGCACACGGCCCGTCCGTACCCTTCCCCCTGCGAAGGAGCCGAACCATGCGAGCAGTGGACATCATCGTCAAAAAGCGCGACGGCGGCGAGCTCAGCCACCGGGAGCTGGAATTCTTCATCCTGGGCTACACCCGGGGCCACATCCCCGACTATCAGGCCGCGGCCTGGGCCATGGCCGTGTACTTCCAGGGCATGACCCCCCGGGAGACCGCGGACCTCACCCTGGTCATGGCCCATTCGGGGCACATGCTGGACCTCTCCGACACCGTCGACATCGCGGTCGACAAGCACTCCACCGGCGGCGTGGGCGACAAGACCTCGCTGGTGGTGGTGCCCGCGGTGGCCGCGGCCGGGCTGCCCGTGGGCAAAATGTCGGGCCGGGGGCTGGGCTTCAGCGGCGGCACCCTCGACAAGCTGGAATCCATCCCCGGTTACCGCACCGACCTGACGGTGGCCGAGTTCAAACGCCAGCTGCGGGAAGTGGGCGCGGTGCTCACCGGCCAATCAGTGGACCTGGCCCCCGCGGACGGCAAGCTCTACGCGCTGCGGGATGTCACCGGCACGGTGCCGTCCATTCCCCTCATCGCCTCGTCCATCATGAGCAAGAAGCTGGCTGCCGGCGCGCAGGCCATCGTGCTGGATGTGAAAGTGGGTCTGGGCGCGTTCATGACCACTTTGGAACGGGCCCGGGAACTGGCCACCCTGATGGTGGACATCGCCCGCCACACAGGCCGCCGCGCGGTGGCCTTGCTTTCCGACATGAACCAGCCCCTGGGCCGCGCGGTGGGCAACGCGCTGGAGGTAAAAGAGGCCATCGCCACGCTGCACGGCCAGGGGCCCGACGACTTCTACCGCCACTGCTTGGAAGTGGCCGGGCACATGCTGGTGCTGGGCGGCCGCGCGGCTACGGTGGAAGAAGGCCGGGCCCGCATCGCGGAGGTCATCGCCTCGGGCGCGGCCTGGGAGAAATTCCGCGCCCTGGTGGCCGCGCAGGGCGGCGATGTGGCCTACATCGACCAGCCCGAGCGCCTGCCCCGAGCCCGGCTGGTGGAAACCCTCACCGCGGCCGAAGCCGGCCATGTGGCCCAGGTGCACGCCCGCCGGGTGGGCGAGACCGCGGTGCTGTTGGGCGCCGGCCGGGAGAAGAAAGGCGACCCCATCGACCACGCGGTGGGTATCGAGGTGCATGTCAAAGTAGGCGACGCGGTGCAGCCCGGCGCGCCCTTGTTCACCGTGCACGCCAACGACCCCGCGCGGCTGGAAGCCGCCAAACAGGCCCTGCAGACCGCGGTGCGCCTGAGCCCCGAACCGGTAGCGCCTTTGCCCCTCTTCTACGGCCTTGTGACCGGAGATGACGCGTAGACGACGCCTGGCCCTGTGGTGCGGCCTGGTGGGGGCGCTGCTGGCGCTGGCCGCGTGTCAGGCCCGGCCACCCATGCTGGCCCCCACCACCGCGCTCATCGCACCCCGGCCCGACGAAGTGCATGTGCTGGGGGTGGGCCAGGCGTTGGATGTGGTGGCCGAATACCCCCGGCCGGTGCGCGGGGGCAAGGTGTTCTTCTATGTAGCCTGGGAAGGCCCCCAAGGCTCGGGGCAGGCCCCTCTGCGGGCCTGGGACGCGGGGTCGGCCCAACGGGGCGTGGGCCGCTGGCCCCCGCCGGGCGAGCCGCTGCCCCCGGGGGAATATCGGCTGTGGGCCGTGGCCTACCGCGGGGACGAAACTTTCCCCTCGGCCCGGGCCCGGGTGGTGCTACTGCCGCCCCCGGCCAGCCCCACGCCGCAACCCCCGCCGCCCACCGCGTCCGCGGCCACGCCCACCCCAACGCCCCCTCTGCCGGCCTCGCCCCCCGCGGGGAACGAAAGCCCCGCGGCCGACGCGTGCTACCGGGCCGCGTTCGTGGCCGATGTCACCGTGCCCGACGGCAGCCCCGTGCCCGTGGGCGAACCCTTTGTCAAAGTCTGGCGCCTGCGCAACGCCGGCGTGTGCGTGTGGGGCCCCGGCACCCGGGTGGTGCGGGTGGTGGACCAGGGCCTGCACGCGCCCGAGAGCTGGCTGCTGCCCCAGGCGCCCATCTTCCCCGGCGAAACGGTGGATGTAGAAGTGACCCTGCAGGCCCAGGCCGAAGGCCCCCTGCAGGCCGCGTTCCAGCTGCAGGCCGTGGATGGCACCCGCTTCGGCATTGGCCCGGGCGACGGCCCCTTTTGGGTGCAGGTGGAAGCCGTCGCACCCACCGCGACGCCCACCCCTGGCCCCACGCCGTAGCCTTATTTTTACCAACATCTTCGCCACCCTGGTTGGCGGTGGCCGTTCGCGCAGCCAAGGGCTTCAAATCCCCCTCCCCAACCCTCCCCCTTCGTAAGCTTACTTTTACACATATCTTCGCCACCATGGTTGGCGGCGGGCCGGTGGAGCGGCCATGCGGCTCAAAATCCCCCACCCCAACCCCTCCCCCTTCGTAAGGGGGAGGGGCCGAGCGCGGCCCTGGCCTCTCGCAGCGGCCAAATTCCTGTTATCCGACGTAGGGTTGAACCCCTGGGCAAAACGACATAGAATTATACCGCCTTTAAAGATCAGGCGCACCAGGAGGAGAAAACCATGCCAGCCCCCATACCTTATGCTCACCGAGAAGAAATC
>Ga0256833_1001717_pt1 | contig 15838 bp, 10 predicted proteins | sample 356284metaG_FD_190535 | JGI IMG/M metagenome (GOLD analysis project Ga0256833, IMG submission 190535) | Hydrothermal vent microbial communities from Mid Atlantic Ridge, Atlantic Ocean - 356-284 | ecosystem: Environmental > Aquatic > Marine > Hydrothermal vents | place: Atlantic Ocean: Mid...
AACTGGAGCCGCCCAGGAAGGTGCTGTAGGTGAGGCCGGGCCCCAGATCGGTTGTGGCCTCGGGAGCGGCCGCTGCGGCCGAGCGGCAGGGAGCGAGGATGGTCGCGCCCTGGATGCGAGGGGGCGTGGCGGGGAAGGCGTCGGGCGTTTGCAGCAGGGGCAGGCGCACATCGCCCACGGCTGTGTGCGCGAGGATGGCGTCGGGCCGGGATGGGTCCCCGAGCAGGGCGACGCCATCGGCCCCTTCCACCCGCATCTGCACCTGGCTCCATGCCTGATCGCACATCCCGTGGCAATCCAGTTTCCACGCAAACCCATGATCGCCGGTGAGGATGAGGTCAACGCCCGGATACAGGTCGGCATAGCGCACGCCCCGCCAGACGGGGACATGGGGCCGCCAGCGGCTTTCGTCCGCGCCGATGAAGTAGCTGACCACCGTTTCCGCGGGCGCGAAGGGTTCGATGCGGGGGTGCGGATCCGCGTTGGGGAAGGTGATCCTGAGGTTGACGCCGCGGAAGGGCCCCGCGGCAACGGTCGCGCGCTTCAAACCGGTCGCGTCCTGGGAATCCTCCTGGGGACGCGGCTCCAGGAGGGTGATCCAGATGGCCCCGTCCCGCCCGATCCACATGGTCTGGCCCGGGCCGCCCCACACCTGAAAGCGGGCGTCCGCATCCCACTGACCCTGATTCTCGACAAACAGCACCGCACTGCCGTCAGGTTGCAATGCAGCAGAAAGAGGCGACGGCATTATGTCGGATGGTCCTGCCGTCACATGCAGCGCCGGCAGGATACACAACAGGAAAACAACCCATGCAACTGTCGTCAATACGTGAGAATGCGATCTCAAAACGTTCATAGTGAACCTCCGCAACATGAAGTGAGTGTTCTTCAATTTGACGACGGTGCAATGTCCGAGCGCTTGTCCCGTTCCATGCTGCGGTAATGCCCATGATGATGTCAGGGAAAGCGGACAGACAATGATATTGGGCAAGTCTGCGTCGTCATAGCGAAAGGGAGTCGCAAGTTGATGTCTTTTTTATTATACGCCTAAACAGGCGCTGAATCAATAGAATTATTAGAATTATTGTGGCGATTACCCATATCTTGCAAAAGCCGCGTCGGCCGTAGACTTTCGAGGTCTGCGAGACCTCGAAAGTCTGGTGGAGCAGTGGCAAGCGGGCATCGTTATCGACTTATGGGTAATCATCGCAATTATTTGTTGGAATTGGTGTGTTTGTTGAGTGATAGTGATTGACTACGCGCAAACACTCCAAACGCGTCGGTGTCCGGCGGCTGGTGTTTGACACGCTTCCAACTCAAGTAGGACACACCCAAATCCATTAGCCGCAAATGTCTGTTTATGTTATAATTTCTCCGTAATTTCAGCCGTCTCCACCGTTTCCACTCTGCCGGGAGTTTAATGATGCCGTATTCACGTATTCGGGAAGCGCCGGAATCCAGTTCTGCCGCCACATTGCGGGCAGTCGTAGCCGCCTTGAACGACGCCTGGCACGCGCCGCAACATAGCACCCCTACAGAAAAACGGCTGTCCCAATTCACACAATACTTGCCCGAGGCGATTACCAGAAGAGCCGTCGCCCGCACGGTGCGCAAACGCGCGTTGGCCCCCGCCCTGGCGCGTTATGTCAAGTCTGAAGGCCTGGCCCGACAGGCGGTTTCCCATTACGAGCAGGTGGACGGACGCATCGGTTACCCCGCCATCATCATCGGCGCGCCCAATGGCGGCGTAGCCTACCTGGCGGCGCTCATGGGCGCCGCCTTTCTGCCCGCCTATTTCCTTCTCAGCTTCGCTGATCACACCGAGCCAGATGACGTCGCAAGCTATCATGCGCACGGCAGCGACCTCATCGACACCATCCTGGCCGCAAATTCCGATTTATTGGCCATCAACCACTACGATCCCATCCACGATCGATTCCTGGTGGAGGAAGTCAATCACGTACGGCTGAAGCTGCTGGCAATGCCCGAAGCCTATCAGCAGTTTATCGAAAGACATCTGACTCGCGGTGGCGTCATTTTTTACATCGACAACAGCTATCCATGGCTGCAATATCACATTCGGGATCGCCACATGTTTCAGGTGGGCGGATTGGGAGGGTTCAACATACATGACTATCTCAGGGGCTCGAAGAAAATCGATGCCTGGTTGACGGCGCAAAAAAGTGAACACCGGGGCGGGTGGTCGCTGCCCGGCTACGATTTGATGGAAACGCCCGAATCCGAATGGGGTAGCCTGCCACAGTTCAGGGAGGCTGTCAAGGACTTCGCCGAAATCGGCGGATACCAATTCAAAGCCATCAATGGTGCGCACCCCGATGAGTTCAGCGCTTTGGCCTACACTGCTTATCTGTGGGAAAGCCGTATGCACGGTCGCAAGCCCAATGGCGTTCTGGTCGAATGCTTCAGCCAGATCAATCCCACGGCGGCATTACGGGCTGACCTGTTGCCGCTATGGATGCCATTCAATACGCAAGACAGTCTCGATTATTTCGCCAGTATGACGCCCTACATTCCCAAAAATCTGCCCGTGGGCCTATCTCTGTTGGCCAACTTTACCCAAACGCCCGATCTGCCTCCGGCGCTGGCCTGGAAAGAGGTGGGAGAAAAAATCGGGCCGGTGCATTGGATCGGCGTCCATCCCAAACGCTATCCTATGGATATCCCCGCCATTTTCGATTATGCGCCCGAGTTGCAACAATGGGTGCAGGAGCATCCGGGCCAGGAGCCGCGCCCGCATCTCTCCCCCGAAGAATTGCTGGAGATGATAAAATATCTCAACCATCACGGTTCCCGGCTGTTCACTTATCTGCTAAATAGCAGCGATGATGACGATGAAGAGCAGCGCATCGCAGACGACGCGCCGCTTATAAATGTTTATGAAATGGCCGAATAAAACGTCCTCCTCATGCTACAGTTCGACTTTGTGTAGGGGCTTTTTCCTAAAGAACAATGAAAGCGCTTTGTCCGCTTCTACTGGCGATTGCGGGGTTGCTGCTCGCCCTATCAGGCTGTGGCGGAGCCGGCAGGCCAGCGCCGCTCGATCACGACATCCGTCCAACGATCCATCTCCCGCCCACCTTTACTCCCACCGCCAGCCCGTCGTCCACAGCCTTACCCGGTTCCACCCCCACGATCGCCCCCACACAAACGCCGAACGCCACTATCAGTCCAGCGTTCACGCCCGAACCCACCGCAACCGCCGCCTCCAAACCCGTTCAGTCGCCCGTCACCATCAGCGATGACGCCCGCGTCCTGCAACATGCAGTCGACCCCTCGCCCATCCTGCAACAATTGGCTCCCCTTTACCTGGAGGCCGCCAATGCCAATATCGTCAGTTACGATGGGCGGCGGGCGATCATTCCCAGTCCCGCCTACACCAACGGCATCTATGTGCGGGACGCGTTTTACGCCACCCTGGGCCTGGAGGATGCGGCGCTGTTCGAGGAAGCTTACCGCTGGTTTGAGGCGGCGCAGCTTCCTTCGGGTCAGATTCCCACTGCTGTCGCTTTCGATCCGGCCGATCAGTCCCTTATCCCCAGGGATGACGAGAGCACCCTCATTTTCCTGATCTGGTCGGGATTATTGCAGCGCCAGGGTAAGAGCGCAAATCCAGAGGTGATCGCCAAAGCGCTGGACTTCGTCCAGAAACACGAGTTGAATGCCCGCTATCTCTCGCCGCCCGGCAATTTTCGCTACTGGGCCGATTGCTGGCGAGTGACGCTTTCGCAAGCCATCACCTACAATCAGGGATATTACGCGCTGGCCCTGCAAATGATGCTGGAGATGAAACAGGAGGGCGTGACGCCGGAAATGGCGGAGCGGGCCGCGACCATCTACCGGGCGCAATTCAAGCCCCGAACCGGGCTTTTCACCCTCAGCGATCGCTGGCCCGGCATCTTTTTGCAGGATAGCTCCGCACTCATGCCCGAGTTCCTGCACCGGCTGTTCTTCCAACGCGGCATGATCCCCAACGACGCTATTCCCATCATTCTGAATCACCGGCTGATCACCGCGGGCGTAGCGGGTGACAATGGCGCGTTACTGGGATTGAAGAACATCGCCAACGCCGACGGCAGCTTCGCCAATCCCCTGTTCTTCGAGTGTCCCACCTCGGGCAAGCCCGGAGATTACCAGAACGGCGGCAACTGGCCCTTGTGGACCAACACCGAACTGGCCCTGGCCTACAGCGTGCGCCCGGACGCATGCTATCGGCAGGCGCTGGAGACCCTGGTGCAGCGAGAACTGGCGGATGGGTCGCCCGAGGAATACTGGGAGCTCAGCGAAGATGCGCCGGGCCTGGTCAGCCCCAACCGCTCAGGGTACGCGTGGAATGCGCTCATCGTGCGGGCGCTAAGATTTTCGGGGTTGATTCACTAAACATTATCGAGCGTCAAAGCCGCCTCACTCGGAGGCGGCCAGCCGGAACACCTCGCCGTCCAGGTCCAGCACATACAACTCGCCCGCCTCATCCTCGCCAAAAGAAGCGATGTTCAGACCCGAATCCAACGCCGACTGAGACTGCCAGACGCCGCTTTCATCCCGCCGCAGAACGGAGATGCGCCCACTACAGAAATCGGCGTAAAAGTAAAGCCCCCGCATTTGTGGAAACTGCCGTCCCCTGTACACATAGCCGCCAGTGATGGAACAGCCCTCGGGATGTTGATATTCCCACACAGGCGGGACTTTGCCGCTGGCGTCGCAACCCTCGGGCGGATCATAACAGTGACTGCCCTCCAGGGTGTTCCAGCCGTAATGCTCGCCGCCAGGGCTGTCAGCCGGTTGAAAATCGATCTCTTCCCACTTGTTTTGCCCGACATCAGCGATATAAAGATCACCCGTGGCCCTATCGAAAGAGAATCGCCAGGGGTTACGCAGGCCATAAGCCCATATCTCCGGTCGAGCGTCCTCCCGGCCCAGAAAAGGATTGGCGGCGGGAATGGCGTACGTTGTCTCGCCCGTCACCTTGATGCGAAGCATTTTTCCCAATAGCGACTCCAAGTTCTCGGCATTATCCCATGGATCGCCCGCCGCGCCGCCGTCGCCCATGCCGATGTAGAGATACCCATCCCGCCCGAATTGCAACTGCCCGCCGTTGTGGTTGGCCGCAGGTTGATCGATGCGCAGTATATCGACGCCCGAGGCGGGATCGGCAACCTGCAAGTCTTCCGCCCGATAACGGGCGGTCACCGTAGCGCCATCGCCCTCTTTGCTGCTGTAGTTCACATAGAACACGCCAGTGTCGACGAAATCGGGGGAGAAAGCCATACTGAGCAAACCCCGCTCCGACGCAGCCGAGTCCACCAGTTGGGTGATATCCAAAAACGGCGTTCGGCGGATGCCGCCATCTTCCACCACCCAAATGCTCCCGCTCTTGGCGACCACAAAGAGACGCCCGCTGCCATCCCCGGCGTGGGTGAGATAGGTGATCGCCTCGGGCAGCGTGGTGACGGCCTGCAAACTGATTCGAGGCGGAAAAACGACAGGGATGGGCGTCGGTGTGGGAGACGATGTGGGAACAGTCGTGGGGACGAGCGTGGTTGCGGCAATGGTGACAGCGGGAGTCTTTGGAACCGGCGTGGCCGCAACAAGCGTCGCCGTGGGCGTAGAGGAAGGCGTCGGGACGGCGGGCAAGGTTTCAACGGGCGCAGGCGTGGGCGCGGGCGTCCGTCCCTGACATGCAGCCATAGACAACGCAAGCAGAAAAAAAAGAGGCGGAAAGAAACGTTTGGCAATAAAAGCAACAGCGTTCATAAGAGGAGTACGCATCGGAGGGAATGGGGGGCGATAAAAAATGATAGCAGATAACGACAGATTCTGCTATCGGTGATGCAACGAGGGAGCGCGTTTCAAAATTGGGGCGAAGCCCCAAATCAGACGTCTTGCGTCAGCGTCCCGCAGACTTTCAAGGTCTGCGAGACCTTGAAAGTCTTTTGGCGACGCACCCCGGATAGGCGGTGGATGATGAAAACGATGGAAACAGGCGCTGACGCATGTCTCACGTTGGCTTCGAGAGCGTCTCTGCAAACGACGCCAACGTTTATTTTCGGAGCAAGCGCCATGAGCGTTTGCACGCCAATAAGAATGAAAAAACGTCTGTGTCATTCTGAGTGACCAACGGGAGCGAAGAATCTCGCGTTTGCAGACGGGGAGATTCCTCAGTCGCTGCGCTCCTTCGGAATGACGTAAACATAACTTTATTTACGAAGCAGGCGAATGCCAATTGCCTACCATCCGCCCGGAAACCGTCGTGTAAAGCGTCTTGGTTTATGATACACTCAGAACGCCACCTTTTTTCGGACTCGCCTCTGGAGTAATCTCTATGAATCAACTGCTTGCCATCGCCTCAGCGTCCCGTACGACAAAGGCTTCGGCGTCAGACGCAACCGTCATCATGCGCCGCATCGCCGCCTTCGTCCTCTTGCTGGTATTGATGATGCTGGGGGCAATGCCCGCGGGCCGGGCCCTGGCTGCGGGCGGAGCCCCCGACCTCTGCCCGGCCTTGGCCCCGTCCACGGGCACCACTATCACCGTGACCACTGTTTCGGAGCTGGAGAGTGCGGTGAACAACGCCACCGCTGGCGACGTCATCCTCGTGGCCGACGGCGTTTACAATCTGGATGGCATCTACCTGCGCATCGACACGCCCGACGTCACCCTGCGCTCGGCCAGCGGACATCAGGATGCTGTGGTGCTGGACGGCAACTACATCACCACCGAGATCATTCAGATCATCGCCTCCAACGTCACCATCGCCGATCTGACGCTACGCGAAGCGTATGATCACCCCATTCACATCATGTCCACCGCCGACGGTGACGTCACGGGAACGCTGATCTACAACGTCCATGTCATCGACCCGGGCCAGCAGGCCATCAAGATCAACCCCTACGCCAGCGACGCCCAACACTTCCCGGATGACGGCGTCATCGCTTGCTCCCACATCGAGCTCACCGACGCCGGACGCGCGCACATCCGCGACAATTGCTACACCGGCGGCGTGGATGCGCATCAGGCCCTGGGGTGGGTCATCCGCGACAATCTCATCGAAGGCTTCTGGTGCACCAGCGGCCTCTCGGAGCATGGCGTGCACTTCTGGCGGGGCAGCCGCGACACCCTGGTGGAACGCAATCTGTTGCGCAACAACGCCCGCGGCGTGGGTTTCGGCCTCTCCACCAGCGGAACCGGTCGCGCCTACGACGACAATCCCTGTCCGGGAGCCAGCGGCTACGTGGACCACTACGGCGGCGTCATCCGCAACAACTTCATCTTCGCCAACGACAACGATCTCTTCGCCTCGGAATACGGCTTCGATTCGGGCATCGGCCTGTGGAACGCATGCGGGGCGCGGGCGCTGCACAACACGGTGGCGTCCACCCAGGCGCCCTTCTCCTCCATCGAGTGGCGATTCGACAACACCGAGGTGGACATCATCAACAACCTGGTCACCCACAACCTGAGGGACCGGGGCGGAACCGCCACGCTCTCGGGCAATCTGCAAAACCAGCCCCTGAGCGCGTTCGTGGATGGCGCGGGCGGGGATTTGCATCTCAGTGCGGGAGCGAGCGCGGCCATCGATCAGGTGAGCGCACCGGCCGATGTGAGCGATGATTTCGACGGCGAGGCCCGTCCCCTGGGCGCGGCCTCAGACGTGGGCGCAGATGAGCGCAATCCCGATCAGCTCTATTTCCCCGTCATCTTCATCAGCGCCCGCGCGGCCAGCGATGTGCAACTCGCCTGGCGTATCGACCAGCCCTGGCAGGCTTTCCACGTCCATCGGGGCGTTTCGCCCTATTTCGAGCCGCAGGGCGCGGGCCTGGCCACCCTCAGCGCCCTCCCCTGGCAGTGGATCGACCCCGGCGCGCTGGGCGATGCGGGCGAGAATCACTACTACCTGGTGCAGGGAGAAGATAACGACGCCATCATCAGCTCGCAACGCGTGGGCGAATTCGATTTCTCCCTGGTTCCGGGAGGAAATTGATCCATGCAAACAGCCGCCACGAATTCCGATAACATCCCCAAACTTCTGCTGGCCTGCACAGCCGTTCTCCTGTTGGCGCTGCTCATCGGCGCGCCCATCACCGCCGGGCCCGTCACGCCACAGTCGCCCGCGGCCCTGGTCGCCTCGCCCTACATCGGCGAGACCGCGCCCGCGTCCGTGGTCGTCGCCTGGGCCACCGACGCGTCCGGCAGCAGCGAGGTGCGATACAGCCAGGATACGAGCTATTCTCAGACAGCCGCGGCCACTTCCTTCGCCCGCGACGGCAAATACTGGCACTCGGCCGCCATCACAGGCTTGAGTGCAGACACTATCTATCACTATCGCGTCTTCACCGGCGGCATGGACCTGACCCCCTGGCCCGACGTCACCTTTCGCACCGCGCCCCCTGCGGACGCCACGCAGGTCACCTTCGCCGGGCTGGGCGACAGTCGCCCCGGTTCCGCCAGCAGTTCGCCCAGTCAGGCCGCGCTGGATATAGCCGCGCAGATGGCCCAACACACCTTCGCCTTCGCATTGCACACGGGCGACATCGTGCACTCCGGCGGCATCTGCACCGGAACGGACAGTTCCTGGAATCAGTATTTGCGGGGCTATTTCGACGTTTACGAAACAACCATCCGCCAGACGCCCCTTTATCCGGCTGTGGGGAACCATGAGCTGAACAACGGCTCCTGCGGTTATCAGGCTTACACCGATGTCTATCATCTGCCCGAAAACGCGCCCTCGGGCGATGAAGAACGCTACTACTCCTTCGATTGGGGCAATATCCACATCATTGCCCTGAACACCGAACAAAACTTCGCTCCGGGCAGCGCGCAATACAACTGGCTGGAAAACGATTTGCAGAACACCGACCGCCGCTGGATCGTGATCTTGTTCCATCGTCCGGCCTACAGTTCCGGCAACCATGGCAGCGATAGCGACGTGCAGCAACACCTCGTTCCTCTGTTCGAGCAGTACGGGGTGGATGTCGTGCTGAACGGGCATGATCACATCTATGAACGCACCTGCCCCATCAAAAACGGCGCCTGCACCACCGTGGATGACGGCGGCGTGGTGTATTTCGTCACGGGCGGCGCAGGCGCGTCTCTGTACAGCGCAGGAAACGCCTGGTTTACCGCCTATTCCGCCAGCAAACATCATTTCATGAAGCTGGCGGTGGATGACTGCACTATGGATATCCAGGCCATCGATGACGCAGGCAATGCGTTCGACACGTACAACATCGACAAATGCCTGGGGAATTTCGCGCCGCAGACCAGCCCCAGCATCGTCAACAACGCTCAAGATGTGCAACTCTCCTGGCAACACGTCACGCAGGACAGCAATGGGAAGAACGTCACCGTCAGCAAATATCGCATTTATCGGGATGCGACGCCCTACCAGGGAACGGCCGCGACCCAGGCCGACACGGTGAACGGGCCCTTCTCCACCAGCACCCCCGTCACCTGGATCGATCCCAACCGCGTCGGCGCCCCGACCACGAATTATTTCTATTACGTGCGCTCGGTGGTGATGGACGGCGTGCGAGAGATCCTCTCCGGGCTATCCAATCACATTGGCGAATTCGACTTCGCCCTGACGCCGGGGACAAGCCAGTAAGAGGCTCGTCATCCGCAAAACGTCGTAGGCGTCTATAAATTACTTCCCTTTCTTGCCGCGGGATGGCCCCCCTCAATCCCCCCGCAAGCGGAGGGAGGACTTCCGGGAAACTGCCGTTGGAAACGTAACAGAATGTTTCAGTTGCCCGAAAACCTCCTCCCCCGCGACGGGAAGTTATTTTTGGATCGACTGAAAAAAGATTGATCTCACGCAAAGCCACAAAGGCGCAAAGAAAAATACCAGGGTTTCGCCAAGAAAGACTGGCTGAACCCCCATCATTTTCGCTGCTTCCTCGACTGCTGTTACTGATTCCGACCTTTTTTCAGGAGAGCCATTTTTAGACGGTCACACAGTGAACCACGCTTTACGCTTTACGCCCCCATCATCCCACCACACTCTCATCCTCAGAGACCATTCATGCGCCAGCACACATTGCTACACACCACCATCGCCCTGCTCCTGTTCACCCTCCTGGCCGCGGGCCTGAGCCTGCTGTTGCCCGCGGGCGCCAACGCGGGCCCGCCCGCGCCCCTGCGCCCGAGCGCGCCCGCCGCGCCCGGCGGCGTCACGCCCGGCCAACCCTTCACCATGGCTTTCCCCCGCCTGGGCATGTGGTGGCCCGATCCCGAAAATCAATCCCTGGACGACATCGCCCGCTACGACTGGATCACCCTGTTCGACTACCAGGCCGAATACGTCGATCCTATCAAACAGCACAACCCCGACATCCTCATCCTCGATTCCACCAACGCCTGCGAGCTGGGTTATCCAGATGACCCCGAACTGCGCGAAATGCCCGCGGAGTGGTTTCTCACCCAGGTGGGCAGCACGCTTACCCAGGACGTGAATGAGACCGAAACCATCTTCCACGTGGCCGCGGTCACCGTCACCGACGGGACCGCCACCTACGATCTGTTCGTCAGGGACGACGCTGCGGTCATCGAAGGCGAGAGCGTCAAGATTTTGGGCGTAAACAAGGCCGCCAAAACCCTGGCGGTGCAGCGGGGATACTACCGCCCGGCTTCGAGCCACGCCGCCGGAACTCGCATCGCCGCACACATCAGCTTCTGGCCCGGCACCTGGGTGATGAACCTGAGCACCCTCTCGCCCACCGCGGTCATCAGCACCAGCACGGAGCCGGAGCGCTGGGGAGATTACAACGCCCGCGCCGGCATCGACCTGCTCAGCGATCCCCGCTGGGACGGTCTGCTCATCGACCGTTCCGACCCCGACCAGAGCTGGCTGGTTCCCGGCTACGCCCGCACCATCGATCCCGACCAGTCCAACACGCTGCTCAGCGATTACAGCGCCTTCGATGCGGCCTGGAACGAGGGGTTACGGCAATATGAGACGAAAATCCGCTCGGGCGTGGGGGATGATAGGCTTATCTTCGCCAACTGGGGCATGACCAACTACGACCTGCTCAATGGCAGCAACTTCGAAGGCTTCCCCTCCGACGATCTATATGGCTGGAGCCCGTGGAAAAACACCATGTTCGGGCCGAACAATCCCCATCGAGGCACATATTTCGAGTGGATGGCTCAGGCCCGGCAGCCAAACATGACCATGATCGAAACCTACGAGATCGACGAGTACCACGAGGATAACCCCTGCGACGAGCCCGATTTCGTTCCCAATTACCGCAAGATGCGCTTGGGACTGGGCAGCGCCCTGCTCAACGACGGCTTCTTCAGCTACGAAATCGGCACCAACGGCCACGGCAGCCTCTGCCTGCTGTGGTTCGACGAGTATGACAACGCCGGCGCCGGCCGCGGCTATCTGGGCCAGCCCCTGGGCCCGGCCGCCCGCATGGACTGGCTGCCCCTGGGCGACAACCTGATCCAGGGCGGCGATTTCGAGACTCAGACCGATATGGACCACTGGGACCTGTGGGCCGACGTCGACGAAGGCTATGAGGCCAGTATGACGCAAGATGCGTCCACATCGGCCACGGACGCGGCATCCGTGCGCATCGACATCACCCAGACCCAGGGCACAGACTGGCAGGTCTCATTTCAGACCGAACCCGTCGAGGTGATCTCGGGCACGGAGTACACCCTCAGCTTTTGGGCCCGAGCCGATCACGACCGCCCCATCGGCGTCTGGGTGCAGCAAAACCAGGATCCGTGGGATGATTATCTCACCTACGACGAGGTGAGTCTGACCGGCGAATGGCGCCATTTCGAACTCACCTCCCTTTCCGCTGGCAGCGACAGTCAGGCCGTGCTCATATTTGGGCTGGGCCAGGCCTTGGGCCAGGTGTGGCTGGATGATGTGCAACTGCGCCCGGGCAGCCGCGAGGTGTGGCGGCGGGATTACGAAGGCGGGACGGTGCTGGTCAATGGCACGAATGAAGCCAAGACCATCCCTCTGGAGCGGACCTATCGCAAGATGGCGGGCAATCAAGACCCGGCGCACAATGATGGCAGTCTCACCGCGGAAGTGACGCTGGCCGCCAGCGACGCCATCATTCTGCTGCGGGCCGATATCTACCTGCCCATGATCACCATCACCGCCCTCGACGCCAGTGATCTGCGCCTGAGCTGGGAAAACGACGGTTCCTACCAGCGCTACCGGGTCTATCGGGATGACGCGCCCTACTTCACCCCCACCGATCCGCCCAGCGCCACCCTCAGCGCCCCGCCCTGGCAATTCGATGACGCCGGCGCGCTGGGCGATCCCGCCATCAACCATTTCTACAAAGTCCTGGGCGAAAAGACCGACGGCTCCTCCACCCTCTCCAACCACACGGGCGAGTTCGATTTCGCGTTGGCGGCTGGAAATGGACGATAGAAAAACCTGTTGGGAGAGGCTACGAAAGCGACTAAATCCTATCGTCCATCGCCTAGGGCGTCAGGCCCGGAGCCGGTGCACAGCGAACCATAGAAAAATCGCAATGCCTGCCAACAGCAGAACAAACCCTGCGAGCAGCCATCCGCCCGAAGGCGATACATCGGCCCGGAAATCAGTGAGGGACACCGCGTTGGGTCCGAAATGCCAGATATAATCCTCCACCTCGCCGTCAGCCGCCGGGCCTGTGGCGCTTTGTACGCCGGTGCTGCTAAGACGGATGCGGACCGCCACCGACGTGTCGCCAGGCCCGAAAGTATTGGCAGGGATGTCGAAATAGACGCGATGCGTTCCCGCGGCCAGAGGCATGGCTAAGGCATTGCCGCTGGCGTCCCGCAACGTCACCTCGGTCAATGTGCCTAAGCCAAAGTCCATGAATGCTTGTAGATAGCCACTGCCGCCGCTGATGGTGACCTCCATGCTGCCGCCGTGACCGCTGGAGACGGTTCCCTCACTCCAACCGCTGCCAGCGACGCCATCCTGTCGCGTCACGCCGTCTTCCTCGCTGCCATCGCCGGAGGCGTCGGCAGACGGCTGGCCATCCGGCTCGCTGGCAACCGTCGCCCCCAACATCAACGTCCCCACCTGATGACGGGCGCCATCGGAGGCGTGCGTGGTCTTGTAAGTGTCAGGGAGATCACCGAAGTCATAGACCATAGCGTCAGTCGGGCCAAAGTTGTCTATCCTGAAAATGGCGTTGGTGTCCGAAGTGACGCCGTAGTGCAGCAATCGATAGACGCCATCGACCAATGTATACTGATTCCAGGGATCATTGGCGTCGGTCGTCACCTGATCACTCAAGAAAGTAAAACCGACGTATTTGTAAGCGCCAGTCAATTCGTCAAATGTCTTGCTGTCATTGGGACAATTAGCCCATGGGAAGAAGTTAGCTTCCACGACCTCGATGCTGGCGGGCGTCCACTGCCCCAGCGGCAACGCATTGACATCCACCGACAAGGGAATTTTCGACAGCCACATATTGCACACAGTACTATCCTGCGAGTCGGCAATGAGCCAATAAGCCAGCACCTTTTCTCCCGAAGGACTGATGAACGTACCATTATCCCGCATCAAATCAGCCTGGAGCGTCTTCCCTGACAAGTTTCCCAGGGAGGGCGCGTTGGGATCGCCATTTTGGAGGATGTTGTAAAAGCGCCCATTGAGATCAGTGGTGGTGCCGCTGTAGACATGCCCATCTTCATGGCCGCCGGTTGCAGACCATTGACTGGGCTGATTCGTCATAAATGGCCATGCTGTGTTTTGTTCATCAAAAGTGCCGGTTTCAAAGCCCTCATTATCCGTATCGAATGTCCAATAGGTTGAAGTCTGAGCCAGGACAACGGCTCCGAGCAGAAAAGTGATTGCCAGCAGTAGAGCAACCAGCGCGAAATTCTTCTTGAAGCCAGACATTTTCCACCTCCTGTTAAATAATGAATGGATTGTGACGTGACAATTTATGCGCATCCAACACAAGCAAGAACAATAACGCCAAGACTATCTTTACCATAATCCCGTTGAAAACACAAAACTGGGCGATGATACTCATGAGTCCGTGGCAACATTGGCAGACGCATGTTCCAAAAATAAACGTTGGCGTCGTTTGCAGAGACGCTCTCGAAGCCAACGTGGCCCGGCGCTCAACCACGTAATGCGTAAAGCGTAAAACGTGAGGTCTTTACGCATTACGCCTCACGTTTTACGGGGCGTGAGCCGTCCTTCCAGATTGGCTTACTCATTTTCATCCTTATTGGTGTGCAGCCGCTCATGGCGCCTGCTTCGTAAATAGAACGCAGATGACGCAGAAAAATCACGATTTTTTTGCCGCCAGCGCATTGGCCAGCGGTACGGCAATGCCCACGACCAGCGCCAGGGCGAAGGCAAGCTGCCAATCGGCCACGCCCGCCCCCTCGAAAATCAACGTCCACAGCCAGGTGACCAGCGCTGTCACAAAGAATCCCACCACAAAGGTGACGACGAAACCGATGAGCACTCGTTTGGCGTCCATATTTCCTCCTGCACGGGCTGAAGCAGGCGCGGGCGCTGCAACATCAGGCCCGCAGCAAGCGCGATAAATAGGGAAAACAACACCCTCAGTCTATCACACTGTGCGGGCGCGGAAAAGTGACGCATTTCCAAAGCGTACAATTGCCATCCATCCCATTCTGCATGATAATGACAAGCTAATCGCCAGACCGCACCCCCATCGCTCCCCCATCACATCATGTCCGCCGACGCCCTTACAAAACTTTATGTCGAACTGACCACCGCCTGCAATCTCGATTGCGTCATGTGCGTGCGTCGCACCTGGCGGGATGAGGGCTACGGGCCCATGGATTGGGCGCTCTATCAGCGTCTCATCGAGCAGCTTCGCGCCTTTCCGACCCCGCCCGTCATCCACTTCGGCGGCTATGGCGAGCCCATGACCTATCCCCGTTTTCTGGAGGCCATCGAGCTGGCCAAGAGCATCGGCGCCCGGGTGGAGATGACCACCAACGGCACATTGCTCACGCCCGACATGGCTCAGGCCCTCATCGACCTCGACGTGGACAAGATCATGGTCTCCATCGACGGCGTCTCGCCCGAAGTCTACGGCGATATCCGGGTGCACAGCGATTTCAAAAAGGTCATCGGCAACTTCGTGGAATTGTTTCGGCGCAAGGTCTCGCAGCGAGGTCGGGGCCTGCACAAACCCATCGTCGGCATCGCCTTCGTGGCCATGAAACGCAACATTGCCGATCTGCCCCGTCTGCCGCAATTGGCCCACTTCATCGGTGCATCCGAGATCAAAGTCTCCAATGTCGTGCCCTACTACCCGCAATTGGCGGACGAAATCCTCTACGACCGGGCGCTCTACTCCCTGGCCTATCGCTCCTCGCCCGCCATCCCCGACATGAGCCTGCCCAAGATGAATCTGGATGACGCCACCTATCCCGCGCTGAAAGAAGTCTTCGATTCCACCGTCAGCCTCAGTTGGAAACAGAGTAGCCTCAATCGCTACAACGATTATTGCGAATTCACCCAACAGGGCTACGCGGTCATTCGCCGGGACGGCGCTGTGGCGCCCTGCCTGGAACTGATGCGGGATCACACTGTGTATTTGCTGGGCCGCCCCCAGCATGTCACCCACTACACATTGGGAGACGTCAGCCAACAATCGCTACGCGACATCTGGGAATCGCCCGAATACAGCGACTTCCGACGCCGGGTGCGGGAATTCCCCTACTCGCCCTGCCTCACCTGCGGCGGCTGTGAGCGCTTCGAGGAAAACTTCCAGGATTGCAACGAGAACAACGTCTTTCCGGTGTGCGGGCGCTGCCCCTGGGCCCAGGGCTTTGTGCAATGCCCGTAGGGGGGAGAGGGATGAGG
>Ga0256833_1001718_pt1 | contig 15836 bp, 14 predicted proteins | sample 356284metaG_FD_190535 | JGI IMG/M metagenome (GOLD analysis project Ga0256833, IMG submission 190535) | Hydrothermal vent microbial communities from Mid Atlantic Ridge, Atlantic Ocean - 356-284 | ecosystem: Environmental > Aquatic > Marine > Hydrothermal vents | place: Atlantic Ocean: Mid...
GGCTACCGCTACGTTGTTCGTGTCTATTACGTTTACGTAATAATCGTTTATTACCTGTCCTGTCAACGTATCTCCCCACTCAGGGTCAACATATTTATATGGCGTATAAAATATCTGGTCATAATATATATCTAAAGGTACGGAACGATAATACTCAAAACCCTTCCTAAAATCATAAAACTGTACACTGTCACTTGAAGGCATACTGTTAGTTGCGTCTGTGGCTACTATGATCCTTACCCCTTCAACTGTTCTACCTGGTGGTGGCCCCTCTCTTACTTCACCATTGCGAATTATTTTTACTGGTTTTGTTTCTCCCTGTCCGATTACCAGCACTGAAAAACTGTCTGGATTGGTGGAATCCACTATTGCAGATATTGGGGTACCTTCCACAGCGCAGAGGTATTTGAAACTCAGATTGAAAACAAAATATACCAATAAAGTTACCATAAATACCTCCTTACTTCATTTTACTTTCCACTCTAACATTATTTCTTATTGCCTATTATAATACAGCATGGGGGGGGATTGTCAAGGCTAAAATCTGTGCATTATTTAAGTTATTGTATTGCAAAATATTAAGTGCATAGTGAGTTCAAATGGCATAGTGAAAATGTCTAAATTTTCGTCAGATGCCCAACAAAGTACTATATAATTACACCATAGTCTTTGACAGAACACATCAGGAAAATTATAATCCATGAGACTAAATCAGAGGAGGAAGTATGAAAATAGCCATAGGTTCTGACCACAGAGGCTATAAACTCAAAGAGCAACTAAAAGAGTATATGAAGGAAAAGGGAATAGAATTCATAGACTACGGGACAGACAGTGAGGAGTCAGTAGATTACCCTGACTATGCTATTAAAGTTGCTGAAGCAGTTGCTAAAAAAGAATGTGATATGGGAGTTCTAATATGTTACACGGGCATAGGTATGTCCATAGCAGCCAATAAAGTAAAGGGCATAAGAGCCGCACATGTGGTTGCACCTGTTTATGCGAGAATGACAAGACAACATAACGATGCCAATGTGTTGTGCCTGCCGGGTGGATTTATTTCAAAAGAGGCGGCCATAGAAAGCCTTGAACTCTTTATTTCAACGGAGTTTGAGGGAGGCAGACACAAGCGGAGAGTGGATAAAATAGTAGAATACGAAAAAAGACATTGAAAAGATTTCTTTTTCTGGTTGGTGCTCGGCCTCAAATAATAAAATTTGCAGCTCTTTTTTCTGAAATAAAACGGCATAGATTAAAATACATCCTTGTGCACTCAGGCCAGCACTATGATAAGACTCTTTCGGATATTTTCTTTGAAGAACTCAACCTTCCTGAACCGCACTACAATCTAAAAGTGGGTTCTGGTTCACACGCCTCTCAGACAGCTGAAATCATGCTTGCACTACAGAACGTTATAGACAGGGAAAAGCCAGATTTTGGTGTGCTATTTGGAGATACAAATACTACCCTTGCAGGCAGTCTCTTATTCTCCCAAAAAAATATACCATTCGCTCATATAGAAGCAGGACTGCGGAGCTACAATAAGAATATGCCTGAGGAAATAAATCGTATAATAACAGATAGACTCGCCCTTATCCTCTTTACGCCATCCAGACTCGCATCAGAAAACCTTAAAAAAGAGGGTATTATTGAAAATGTTTACGAGGTAGGAGACCTGCACTTTGACCTCTTTAAAAAGGTTGAGCATAGAATTAATAATAACCCTGCACCGAAAAAGCCTTATGTATTCCTTACAGTTCACAGGGAAGAAAACACAGAATCACCTGAGTTTATACAATCTCTACTTAATGCCCTTGATAGAGAAAAAATACGTTGTATATTTCCAGCGCATCCAAGGACCCACAATCTGGTCAAAAACCTTAAACTTAAACACATTGAAATAATAAAACCACTGCCCTATCTTAAGACACTAAATTTTATAAAGCATGCTGATATGGTAATTACCGACTCTGGAGGACTGCAGAAAGAGGCCTATTTTTTGAAAAAGAGAGTAATAATCCTGCGAAAAGAAACAGAATGGGGTGAAATAGTTAAAAGTGGATTTGCAAAACTTGCCGGAAGAGATATTGAGACTGTGATAAAATTATTAAAAACCCCATGGGAAGTGGGCAAATACTTCAATTACTATGGCACCGGAAATGCAGCACATAAAATTGCTGAACTTCTTGTATCACTATGAAGATAGTTTTCCCTCTCCTCTCGCTTGAGCATCACGGTGGCACACGAGATATTGTAGAGATAGCCAATTACCTTGCATCAAGAGGTCACAAAATAGTTATTTATGTGCCAGAAGATCGGTTTACAGAACATTATCCTGTTTCAAAAAAGGTACAGGTCAAAAAGATTTCACAATCAGGTAAAGGCTTTTTTAATCAGCTAAGGATCCTTTTATGGTATACCTTCAATATGGAAAAAGCTGACCTTTACGTAGCGAACTTTTTTCCTACCTTCTATCCTGTATTTGTAAGGAGTATTTTCACGAAAATCCCATTCGTCTACTTTGTTCAGGACATAGAATCAAGATTTGTGAGGTTCCCTTTAAATGCTTTTGCCATCCTCACATATCTTATCCCTTCGCGTAAAATAGCCCTCTCTACATACATTAAAAACTCACTGAAGTTTGGATACATTGAAGTGGCGCGTGCTGGTGTATCCAACGTGTTTTTAGAAAAACCTGTGAGAGAAAGAAACTTCAATTTTCCACTGACCATAGGACATATATACAGAAGAGAGCGGCTAAAAAATTCCCGGCTTTTCTTAAAAGCACTGCCCGATATATTAAAGGCCGGTTTCAAAGTAACTATTGTGGCAAATGCCCGGGATATACCATTCAGGGACAAAAATCTTAAAGTTATTCCTTATGGTAATTCTGAATATCTGAGAGATGCTTTCTATGATAAAATAGATATTTTTATTCATACTTCATTAGTAGAAGGCTTCGGTCTTCCACCCCTTGAGGCAATGGCAAGAGGATGTGTGGTGATGCTTACCCGATCCGGTGGTCCCCCGGAGTACGCAAATCATCAAAACTCTATAGTAATTGACAAATACAATCCTGATGACATGGTATTAAAACTGCTTCAAATAAAGCACAACAATGAATTACTGAAAAAACTCTCCCGTAATGCGATTAAAACAGCCAGATTACATCCCATGCTACGCCTCGGCAAGGAGTTTGAAAAAGCACTCATAAAATTGAGACATTTTAATTAAAAGTATATTCAGCGGGCATAAAATCGCACGCTAAAGAAATCTATTTCATCTTTGAAACTGCATCCATAGCAGCATTAACTATCGGATAAATAGTTGGAGCAGGGGTAAGCCATGGATGAGTGGCCATCTGCAGGGTCTCCAGTTCAACTGCAAGAACCCTCTTCTGTATTGCAAGTGAAATAATATTTATGATCTCACCTGCACTTTCACCACCTGCAACCTGACCTCCAAGAAGTATCCCGGAATATCTGGAAAATATCAGTTTTACCATTACATTTTTTGCTCCCGGAATAGCACCGGGGTGTTTATCCACACCCTTTGCCATGCCTACAACTATATCGTAACCCTCCTCTTTCGCCTTTTTCTCAGTAAGACCTGCTGCAGCAAGGGTAAGTCCGTCTATATATGTTGAAAAGTTAGCTATTGTGCCTTTATTTTCTCTTATAACCTTCAGAGAATACAGGTTGGCTCCAGCCACTCTCGCTTCCGCTGTTGCTGTGGAGGCAAGCATAACGGGTGTGTGCCTTCTCGTAAAGAAGCATCTTTTTTCAGCACAATCACCCACTGCAAAGATATTGGGGTCAGATGTTCTCATGTACTCATCTACCCAGATGCCACCACCACGCCCGGTCCACAATCCTGCATCTTCAGCAAGATGGGTATTGGGTTTAGCACCTATGGAGAGGATAACCATATCTGCTTCTATTACATCTCCACTGGAAAGCCTGACTTTTTCTACTTTATCGTCTCCTATAAACTCTACCACCTTTGTGCTGGTATAAAGTTTAACTCCCTTATCTTTCAGTTTTTCTTCCGCAAGTGTGCAGAACTCATTATCAAATGCCTGACAGAGAATGTGCGGCATGATTTCCACAACCGATACATTAATACCCTCAATCTTTGACAGTTCATCGGCAAATTCTGCTCCAATAAAACCTCCTCCAACAATCACAATACTCCTGGATTTATGGACCTCTTCTCTCAACATTCTGAGATACTCCAGGTCCTTCTTTATTACATACACCCCTTTCTTCTCAGATCCAGGAATTGGAGGGACAACTGGAACAGAACCTACAGCCAGAACGAGCTTATCATAGCCTATCATCCTGCCATTGTCAAGTTCAACCTTTTTGGCATCTCTATGAATTTTAACAACCTTGGCAATTATTTTATCAATATTGTTTATCTCAAGAGGTTTGTCCGGCAGAATATCTTTGTCCACTGATTCAAGCGTCTTAAAGACATATGGAATACCACAGGGAATAACACCTGTCTTCACATCTCTTATAAGCACTATACTTTTATCCGTATAGTATTTCCTTGCAGTAACTGCACTGATAAGTGCCGCTGGTCCACCGCCTACTACAACTATATCATATGCTTCAGACATTCTTGACCTCCTGTTGACTATATAAATATATTTCTCTATGCACGAATGGTCAATCATTTCAATAAACATTTTCATTATGATTTTAAAACTAAAATTCATCAAATGCAACTCTTATGATGCACAGACGGCACTTGAGTTTTCCCTTGCCTGTCATTATAATATTTTCTACAATGGAACAGTATTTATATGAAAAAATCCTGCGGGAGTTCTACTATGAGCATGTGGACTATTTGATAGTTGGAGGAATAGCTCTCAATCTTCATGGTGTTCCACGAGCCACCTTTGACCTTGATATAATTGTAGCATGGGATGAAGAAAACATCCGAAAAATAGAGAAAATTTTAGAGAAGTTAAAATTCAAAAGCATGGTTCCTGTTACGCTCACCGAGCTAAAAAGCAAAGAAAGGAGAAAAGAACTGATACGCAAAAAACACATGTTTGCACTGAATTTCTATAATGTTGACGACCCCCTTGAAGAAATTGATATTCTTATAAAGGATGTATCAGACTTTAAGAAACTCTTTGAGCGTAAGAAGACCATAAAAATTGATGATTTTAAAATCTACCTTATTTCCCTGGATGACCTGATAAAATTAAAGCGTAGTTCCAGAAGACACAAGGACAAAGAAGATATGAAAAACCTTATGCTTGTCAAACATATCAGGGAAAAGGAAAGTCATGAACATTGAAGAATTAAGAATAAAAAATTATATGAAACTTTCAGCAAAACGCAAGTTGCGTTTTCTGCTTGAATATAAATTATTCGTTAAAAAGGCAACATCCAGCAATGACAAAAAACTTCTTATTATGCTAAAAAAGAAAGATAACTCCTACAGGGACGAATTCCCTCCCTCCATTATGAACTCAGAATAATCTGCTATATTTAACTTCCTTGAACTTCCTTTGATAACTGCATTCCTTCCAATAAGCGAACCTTCAAGAACAAAGCTTTCTATATAAGCACCACCATTAACAATGGTATTTCTCAGGATGGAATTTTTTATCACAGCACCATCATTAATGGTAACGTAGGGACCTATTATGGAATACTCTATTTCAACATTAGAACCAATATAAACAGGTGGTATAATAAGCGATGTGGGAAAATCGTAAGTTCTTGTCTTTTTTGAAAGGAGAATTCTATTTGTTTCAAGGAGAGCATCTACCTTACCACAATCATACCATCCGTCTATAAATAATGGTTTCGGCCGCCATCCTTTTTTAAGAAGAATACTCAGGGCATCTGTAAGCTGATATTCACCACGTGTCTTTACATCATTTTCCACTATATAAGACAGTGCATCTCTGAGGGAAACAGCATCTGTGATATAGTAAAGTCCTACAAGTGCGAATCTACTTTTGGGTTTCTCAGGCTTTTCCTCAAGTTCATATATAAGACCATCTCTATCAAGCATGGCAACTCCAAACCTCTTCGGATCATCAACCTCCTTAAGACCCAGAAAATCCTCTCTCTTACTCACGTTTTCAGTTAGATCTGCCTCAACTATAGTATCTCCAAGAATTATAAGGACATCTCCTTCAAGATAGGTTGAGGCTGTATAGATGGCATGCCCCAGCCCAAGTGGCTCCTTCTGGACTACAGCGTATGTTTCTTTTCCTGAATAGTCTTTTACGAAGCGTTTTATTCTTTCACCATCAGGGTTGATTATCAGCACTATATCATCCACATATTCCATGGGTATTCCATCAAGTATATGGGCAATTATGGGCTTACCTGCAACGTTCAAAAGTGGCTTCGGATGAAGAAGTGTATGGGGCCTCAATCTTGTTCCTCTGCCAGCAACAGGAATTAAAAGCCTCACCCTGAAAGCCTCCTTTTTAGCTCACTTATCCTCTCTATTGCAACAGCATCCTCTTTATAATACTCCGCAAGATACACACTCACATAGTCCCCAAGATAAATAAGATAAAAAAGCCTCTTCAATACATTATCACCTTCAGCCTGTACGGTGAGGCTTCCAGAAATAGAATCTCTTGTAAGGTCATCTGTAAATACATATCTGAGTTTAACTCTTTCATGCAATGTGCCATCATCCAGGTAAACTGCGAAGAATTGTTTTAAAAGGTTTTCAGGATGTAAAAGCCCTGCTATCTCATTATGATTCATTTCACTCAATTCACTTGAATGTGCAAATGCCTTGGCATTCTCGTTTATCTGCGCTCTCCATCTCTCAGCAACCGGTCTGTATCTGCTCTGAGTGTATATCAGAGGTATCCTGTTGTAGAGCTTGTCTGCAAGTTTCCTTGCAATGTTCTCCTCTTTCTCAAACTCTTTCTGAAGACCTCTCAAGAAATCGCTAACACCCCTCATATTATCAAGAAGACCTTCAGGTAATATGCCATTATCAACAAGAAGTTTAAGAGAGAGTGTGAAGAGGTACCCAAGGGCGGCACGGGGAGGATAGCCCTCGGGCACCTTTATCACCTCAAAACTATCCTTCTTTGCTCTTTTCTCAAGTTCTCCACCACTGGTTATGCAAACAATCTTTGCCTTCTTTGATTTTGCATCCTCATAGGCTGATAGTGTTTCTTCCGTGTTACCTGAATAACTTGTTGCAACAAAGAGTGTACTTTCGTCCACAAAACCAGGGACAGAGTAGTCCCTTACCACCCAGGAATACACCTTTTTATCCTCAAGTATAACCCTGCTTATCAAATCACCAGCAATTGCAGACCCTCCCATACCGGAAAAAACTACCTTATCTACCCTGAAATTCAGTTTAACTTCAGGTGATTTGAGGGCTTGCTCAATATGTTCTGGCATTTCTCTAATATATTCAATCATCTTTTTCATTAAAAAACCTCCTTTTTATCAATCTTGCAGCATTTTCTGGAGCATTGCCCGAAAGATTGTTTTTAATTCTTTTATATTCGGCTTTAATCGTGTTTACTCTGTCATTATCAAAGAGAAGTTTCTCAACTTCATGGGCTACTTCCGAAACATCTATTTTCTGAATAAATTCCTTTACCACTTCTCTGTTAGACATAATATTCACGAGGCTCAAATAATCCACCCTCTTCACCATGCCACCTATAAAGTAGGATAATGGAGAAAGCTCGTATAGAACAACCATAGGCTTTTCAAGTAAAGCCCCTTCAAGCGTCGCAGTTCCAGAAGCGACAATGAGAACATCCGAGGATTTCATCACAGACTTTCCTCTTCCCCTTACTACCCATAGATTATCATCATCCTGTACCCCAATACCATCTGGTACCAGCGAAAGAATAAAAAAGAGGTCCCTGTGCTTCTTCTCCAGTATTTTCTTTACTTCCATCATATAGGGAAGAATTCTTTTAACTTCCGAATACCTGGACCCCGGAAGCAACCCCACTATTTTTTTATTTTCTGGAATACCACTTAACGGTTTTATTTCTTCTTTCAGTATGGAGTCGTACACAGGGTTGCCCACATAAATGGCATCCACTCCTCTTTTTTTCCAGAAATCCACCTCAAATGGGTATATAACAAGTACCATGTCAAAATATCTTTTAACCAGCTTTGCCCTGAACCTCCACCACCCCCATATCTGAGGAGCGATGTAATACACATTCCTTACACCACGCTTCTTGAAATAGCGTGCAAGAAGGATATTGTATCCGGGATAATCCACAAATACAGCCACTGATGTTCCGTTTATGAGAGAAAGAATTCTTCCTGTAAGTTCAGAAAAAAGCGGACCTTTTTTTATGAGTCCATCAAGCCCAACAATATCATAATTCTTCATGGAAGCTACAATCTTAACTCCTTCCTCTCTTAGTTTTCTTCTTCCTATACCCCAGAATGTAAGGTCCGGAATATTAGCTTTAAGGGCTCTGACCAGGGAAGCTGCATGATAATCACCTGATACCTCACCAGCAGATATAAATATTTTATTCATTCTTTTTTCCTGACCATTAAAATAATAAGAAAAAGAACCACACCTATTATTGAGATAGTCAGTCCGTAATAAAACCAGAGGGGTCTGTATCCAATAACTATCTTTCTGCTTCCATTTGTATGAACTTTTAAAACATAATCAGAAATCAATTCAAACTTGATGTTTTTCTTCTCTGAAGATATATAAAGACCGGGTATATATCTTAGAGGCAGATACAGTACTGAATCAATTGAACGGTTATAGATTAAATACACCCCATCTTTGTAAAAAATACTCGGTTCATCCGTATCCATAACTGAGTAGATAAATACATTGTTTTTCTTCTCTTTAAGAGCAAGACATGTGGTATCCTTTACAGGCGTAAATGACATAAGATAGTTTACATCAAGTCTCAAAAGTTCCTTACAGGCTTCATCGGGATTTTTGTTTAAATAAAAGCCCTGATAAATCAAATTCCTCATTTTATCAGTATATACTGGTTCAAGCTGAGGGGCCACATAACCCAGCACATTAAAGGCCGGCAAAAAATACGAGAAATTGCCGTGAAAGAAAGTTCCAAATATTATCGCTGTATTCAGTATCTCAGAATTTTCTTTTCTAAATAATCTATCAAGCCCTTTGATATCAAGAGGGACACCGACGATGCGAGTCTTTCTATAAGATTTATAATAACTCAGTGCGTTCATAACCCTATCCTTTTTCGCATACGAATAAAGCGTATTTGAGAAAATCAGTATTTCAAGCGATAAAAAGGCAATAAACATTTTTTTTCTTTTTCGTCTTGCAACAGTAAGCAATAATAACAGGAAGCTCCATAAAACAAATGCTGCAATATTTGATCTATCCTTAATATTAAACAGATAAAACCATTTCTCATGTAAGGCCAGCATTGTAAAACCCAGATACCATAACCAGAAAATCGGGAGCATAAACAGTATTGTAAAATCCCTCTTTAAATTGATTTTTTCTGAAGCCTCTTTAAGTCCCATCACCATCATTATGGAAACAAAAGGCAGTATTCCTCCCCACCATCTTATATGCCCCCTGACTGTATTAAGAAGGGGTACTTTACTGAGCAGGATATAAAGGGGATTATATTTTACTATCATAAGAAAAATGCCAAGGACAGATATAAACAGAAGTTCCTTTCCCTTATGTCGCCAGATTTTTGCGGCAAAATAGTGAAAAAGGCCGAAAAAACCAGTGATATAAAGATATATCTCACCATTTGTAGAAGTATTCTGTAAGGGTGCCCTCAAATAAGGTAGAGGTATAAAGAAAAGTGGAAAAGAGATAAAGGGATCAAATGAGCCCTGAGCCATCCAGGAAAATCCCTCATGTGATACAAACTTTCCAGAAAACCTTAATAAAACAAATGGTAATACCTGCACTCCTGCCATTAAAAATCCCATAAACATAGCCAGGAATGTCCATACAGTTCTTTTTACACTTCTATTAACTGTGGAATAAATCAATACTATGACCGCATGCATCATTGCTGCCTGAGGGTGAAAGGCTAAAAAACAGAGCATAAATACCAGGGCAAGAATGGCAAAAGGAGAGTTGTTATCTTCTGTTTTCCCTACCAAGTAGAGAGAATAAGGAAGAAGCATAAATGGAATAATCAGATTCAGATGAATGATGTGCACAAAAATAAACGGTGAAAACGCATAAAAGAGAGCAGCTATGATTTTATCTTCTGTGTCTTCCAAATATAGTGATGAAAAAAGGTACTCTCCAGCAAATCCCAGAACAAAAAGTAGCACAAGCTCAATATAATAAGCCACGAACTGGTTTTTGAGGAGCAGGGTTATAAACGTTAGAGGGAAAAAGATACCTATTTGCCCATGAGCTATAAGGGGAACACCTAAAAGTGAATAGGGATATACATATGGCAATCTACCGGCAAGGATTTCATGATGAGAAAAACTTCTGAAGGGTACTTGCTGAAAAAGGTAATCCACATCAACCATTACACTGTTTAAAAATATTCCCTGAAACAGAGAAAAAACTCCCAAAACTATGGGAAATAAAAGAAGTATTTTTTTAAACCTCATTATCTAAAGGCTACCAGTACTCAATTATCCTGTCAACTGTAAAGGACCTGAAATCTTCCCTTACATGACAATACGCATCAATCTTTCTACCCCTGAATGCGAGTGGCTCTATAACACGCAGCATCTTTCCATTGTACGGTGAGTTATACCTGATTGTAACCTCGCCTTTCTCCCATGCTATCTTGAAAATTTCGGCTACTTTGGGCATAACTTTGAAGTTGTAGTATCTTGACTCAAGGAAGTCACTTATTGTTTTAATCCCCAATGCCTCAAGTTTATCCATTATTTTAAGCCATATTTTCATGGCTAATAGTGCATCAGGCAAAGCTCTATGTGAAGTTCCAACCTCAATGTTAAGCTTACGGGCAAGGCGAGTAAGGCCTATACTTTTAGGTATTCCATCAAACACTGCTCTTGACACACACTGAACATCTATAAAGGGATTGTATACAGGAGTCCTTCCCGCAAGCCTCAGTTCTTTATTGAGCATACTGAAATCAAGGGAAAGATAATTGAACCCTATTATGATACTGTCCTTAAGGAAATCCTCTATCTTTCCAGCCATTTCGTGAAAATATGGGGCGTTCTTCAATGCACTATTGGTAATACCATGCACAGAAAAAGAATGCTGACTTATAGGTATATCAACTTTAAAAAGTGAATGAAACTTTTCTCTTTTTCTATTTTTTCGCCATTTGACAAGGCCTATTTCAATTACCCTATCCCTGACAAAATCTATACCTGTTGTCTCAATGTCTAGGGAAACATACGTCTGTTCTGAAAGAGAACCCTCAATTTTCTTCCACAGCATCTTTGTCACCAGTAATCTCCTTCAAGCGCGACTTAAGCTCAAGTGCATTGAGCGTATCCCCTTCAATAATAAGCTCAGAACTTGCACGTTTTAGAACCTCAACCTTCAGAGTATCCGGAACATTTTTACCAAAAACAAGGTTGTAAAAAGAATCTATCCCCTCGTTTTTTAAAAGACTTATAGCAAGTTCACCGAATGCGGCTGTCCCTACACTATCATAAGGCGGAAAGATATCCCTGAGCACAAGTTCTTTTTCCCCTTTTTTGCCCATTGAATCATAGGATTTAGCTATAAGCAACAGTGCAAGACGCTTTTTATTTTCCGACACACCCTGAAGTATGTCTATAGCACCCATGTACTTCCCCATGCTCATCAGTTTTTTGGCAAGCAACATCTTTTCAAAGTCAGTACCTTTGCTCCGAATAACATTAACAAGTGAGTCAACAATAAAAGTATCTTTTTCTTTTAGAGCTTCAAGAAAAGTTTTGAACTCTACTTCATATATTGAATCACTGGCTAAAGCTCGCCTTTTTAAAAGAACGGAGAATGCACTATCTATTTTGCTTGCTGTCATAAAATACGTAAAAACCTCATCTAAAAGGCTTAAAACCATTGAATTGTGCGGATACTTCTTTGAAAACTCAAGATTGAGTTCCACGGGACCTGAGTACTCTCCAAGCTGTAACCTGCAGTATTCATAAAGATACTCCGCACTGTCAATATCGCTGCCTTTAAAACCAAGTTGTAACATCTTCCTGAAATTTACCATTGCAGAATCCCATTTCTGCCATTTTACAAAGATCTTTCCAAGGTTATAATACACCCTCCGCCTGAGAGACCTTTCTACCTTATTCCCTGCAATATAGGCCAGCATAGGTTGTGCAAGGTTATAAAGATTCTCCTTTATGAGTATACGTGAGTAAAGATAGAGTCCCCAGAAGTAATATGAAGAGGTATCATGGAGTCTTATTAAATGCTCCTTTGCAATACTATCCAGCTCAAGTTCATATGCGCTTCTTCCAAGCTGAAAATGTGCATAGTCATAGTGACCGGTATCAGGGTATTTTAAGTACTCTTCCCATACCTTCACGGCACCTGCATACCTTTTTAAAAGCACATAAGAGGTACCAAGATAGAAGAGAGCTATCTTCCTGTCCCGTTCCTGCATGTGCTTAATTGACTCGTCAAGAACATTTACAACATCTCTGTACTTTTTTTGCTTGAAATACATTTCAGCAACCATAAGCGCAATTTTTCCAAACTCTGGCTTATTCATAAGAATATCTTTGTAGTTATTATAAGTTTTGACAAGGTCCTCACTTCCAAGCTCACTTTCCACAAGGGCCTGTAAAAGCACAGAATACACATCATTTTTTTCAACATGTTTTACCACTGAGTTGGCTTTTTCATAATCTCCGTTTAAAAAGAGAAGCGTGGCATAAAACAACCTTTCTATGTTATTAAACTCAGAAAGGCCTGACATATAATACAGAGCAGAATCAGGCATTCCCATTTTGTAGAACACATAAGACCTTATATACAGAGCATTATGCCCTGATATATTGCCGATAACCTGTAGTGCATCTTCATATCTTTCCTCCGACACAAGATAAAGGGCCTTAAATATTTTTTCTTCAGGTATTGCGGTATTGAATGATTTTGCAAGTTCGTAAGTTGAATACAGACCATCATCGTAATATGAAACATACAACATCCAGGGTTCAAGTAAAACACTGTCATCCCTGGATTCTGCAAGACTCAGGGCATTTTCAAGATAGTACTTAGCTCTTGCCCACGAATTTTTGTATGCTTTTATAGTCCCGAGAAGGTAAAGAGCCAGAAAAGCCTCTTTTTTATTTCTGACTGTGCTGTAAGCTGCATTTGCCATCTCCTCTGCTCTATCCACATTGCCTGACTTTAGCGAGTATATAGACCTTAAATAGTATCTATAAAAATTGGTTCTCAGATCCCTTCTTAAGGGGTAAGGTAATACCGACAGCAATATTAAAATAGTCCTGATCATAATTCAGTATTTTAAAGGTTTATTCATGAAAGAAAAAACAGGTAAAAGAGAGGCATAAGACCACTACATATCTTTACGCTTTCCACATGTGAAGTTATATAATTTGCACATGTTCATAGGTATAACCACCAAAGAAAACGAGCGGGATTTTTACATAACTAAAAAGATACCTGAACTTGTAATAGAGCGTGGAGCCTTTCCCTTAATGCTTCCTGGCTATGATAATGAACTGTACATCAAAGAACTTTCAAATACTTTATCTGGTCTCATACTTGCAGGTGGCGGAGATGTGGACCCGGCGCTCTACGGAGAACAAAATACCAACTCCAGAGAAATAAACTTAAAAAGGGATATTTTTGAAATAACCCTTGTAAAAAGCATGTATGCACTGAGAAAACCAATTCTTGCAATATGTCGGGGAATGCAGGTTGTCAATGTGGCATTCGGCGGGACACTGATTCAACATATAGATGGACATTATCAAAAAGAACCACGAGATAAAACCACCCACAGAATTTTTATAAGACAGGGTACAATTCTTTATGACATTATTAAAAAGGATAGTATAGAAGTAAACAGTTTTCATCACCAGGCTATAAAGGATATTGCTCCGATGTTTAGAGTTTCCGCTGTATCTCAGGATGGTATAATTGAGGGTATTGAACATTTAGAACACCCTTTTCTGATTGGAATACAGTTTCATCCTGAATACATGCACGAAAAAGAACCTTTTAAAAGGTTATTTGATGCCTTTATTGGAGCCTCAAAATAATATTTTTTCTGCCCTTTACCTCTTTGATAAAATAAAAGCCCCGCCGAAATACTCCATTTTTGCATCTTCTTCCAAGTATATCAAAAATTACTCTATTTTTATAATCCTTGTTCACTTCAAGTTCCAGCCGCGGTCCTTCTTCACCAACACCTGACTCCGGTACAAGCCATCTTGTAAGGTTTAAAAATAGAATAGAGTCTGTTGCCTCTCCCCAGCCATTGTAAATATTGGAATTTCCAGGTCTTGCGGTTCCATCATCACATGGAGAAGAGTCTCCAATAGCAGCCACCCTGCCCCTACCATATCTTGACACAACGCACATGCCATAAGAGGTGCCTGGATAGTAAACAACCACTTTTACATTTGAATTGTAGGCCGTGTTTATTCTCATAACGTCTCCAGCATGGAATGCAAGTGAACTTACATCTCCTTCAGGTCCATGAATGATGTCATAAAGGTCGGATAAATAATTAAGTGTTGAGGACGTCTCTGTCACACTATTATAACTCTCTCCTGCGACCTGAAAGTGAAATCCAAAATACTCCTCCGTGCCAAACCTGTTCCATATCCTCGGAGAATCCCAGCCATTACTGTTTCTATCAGAGGCATAGTGGTCTGCAACGATAAATAACCCGCCACCATTTGCAACAAAATTCAGTATCGCATTCCTTTCAGATACTGTAAAGGTATCCTGCGGCTCGGGGACTATAAAGACATCATAATTAGAAAGGTCATAAGGATTGCTGTTATCACCATAGGATATGGGATAACCATAAAGCGTGTGGACCGTATCACCGTACTGCATTTTCAATTGATAACCCCATGAAGAGATTGCGCCATTCCAGTCTGTAGGTGAGGTGGGCCAGTTGGGATAAGGGATTGGCCAGTTGTCGTCTATAACCCAGTCTGCATTGCCTGCATCCTCATCTTTGGTGAAATCAAACAAAATCTTCGCACCGAATAAACGAGATGCCACTAAAATAAAAAGCACAAGCCTCCGCATGTGTATATTATAAGGGAAACAAAACAAACACAAAACGCCATGCATCAAATTACGCCCAACCATCTCTTTCAAAACCATTTCTAACCGAAAGTGAGAACAATTTAAATAAAATCAATGTTCTTTTTATAGTCAATGAGCGCGTCTTCAACAGGTCGTGGCACATGAGAGCCTTCAATAACCCTTTTAAAAGGTATTAATTTCGCAGGTTCTTCTGTATTTTTTGCCGATTTTTAATTTAGAGATACTTTGAGGAAACTATTCTGCCTTCTGTAAGATTATTTTTTGAGGAATAGCGGAGACTTGACAAAATGAGTCTAAAGTAATATAATAGAATTGTAAAAAAAAAAGGTTAAGGTAATATGCGATTAAGGAGAATTATATTAGTGATTTTACTAATAAGCGGAGCAGGACATAGTGGAGAATTCATAAAGAGTTATTTACCAGACAGCAATGCAGTTGCATTAAGTGCAGTAGAGAATGGAAGAGGTGGATATACAGTGCTTGTAGGGGTTAAGTGGGGAACCTGGCTTACCAATTTAAACTATGGGCTGATGGAGGTAGACAGTACAGGAATGTTTATAAGGTATAAAGGTATATTTCATGCAGGCAAAGTATGGGGTAAATACAGTAAAGAAGTAGCAGATTCAGGG
>Ga0256833_1001719_pt1 | contig 15826 bp, 14 predicted proteins | sample 356284metaG_FD_190535 | JGI IMG/M metagenome (GOLD analysis project Ga0256833, IMG submission 190535) | Hydrothermal vent microbial communities from Mid Atlantic Ridge, Atlantic Ocean - 356-284 | ecosystem: Environmental > Aquatic > Marine > Hydrothermal vents | place: Atlantic Ocean: Mid...
ACTGATGGTCAAATCAACTAGAATTATTTTGATGGTTATATTATTATCCTTTTTAATTAAAGGAATTTTTTTAGTTGGAGTTTTTCCAATTTTCAAGGGGCAAGACGAATCAAGGCATTATAACACAGTACAATATTTAGCCACAAATAAATCCAGTGATTATAAAAAAACGGTATCTGCTGATGGGAAGGTTGTATATGATAATCCAAAGCAAGATAAGCAAGATTTATCAACCTATAGATATTCCGAGGAAATAAAAGAGGCAGCCTTATTAACTCAACACAAACAAACTAGGGGGACCTATTATGATAAAATAAATTTTGCAAATTCCAAAAATGGTATTGGTGAGGTGGAATTTAAGAGGTGGCAGCATTCTAGAACCCAACGTAATTATCCGCCAGATATTGCACACAGTGCTTTTGGAAAAGGTGGATTTAGTTTGTATCATTGGGTAGTCTCTAAAATCGAGAAACTTCTAAGTCAAAAAAATATATTCATTCGTTATAATGGCATTAGAATTGTTTCAGTGTTGCTAGGTACCACAACTTTATTATTAGCCTATAAAATCTTTAGATTAACTAGATTCTCCGAAAAGCAAAGTTTAATTTTAATGGCAATAATTTCTTTTCAACCAAAATTGGTAACTTATTTTACGAATATTAATTATGATGTTTTATTAATTCCTTTGTGGACTGGATTTATTTTTGTGGCAGTTTTAGTTCTAAAAAAAGGTTGGAATATTTGGCGAGTTGTAATGTTGGGATTAATATTAACGGGGGCTGTAATGACTAAGCCGTCGGCCTTGCCGTTGCTAGGACTAGTATTATTTTTGATTGGAATGACTTTCTATCAAAAACTTAAAAAACAAAAAATAAAAAAAATATCTTGGCTAGCAATAATTATCATAATGGGGGCTGTCGTTTGGATTGGTTATTTATTACTAAAAAAAGTTGGCATAGTGGCACTTTTTTCAGATAAATATTTAAATAGTCTAGGAAAATATCTGAGTTTAAGTTTGTCAAGAATTGATGGGTCCTCCAGCAATTATTGGGGGGCAATAAAATGGAGTGTAAGTAATTTAACAATGGTTTATGTAAAATTAATTTGGACGATTGAGTGGATAGCGTGGTTTGGATTAGGACTATGGATTGTTATGCCACTGATTAGAAAAATTATAAAATATTTTTCAAAAATTAAATTTTTACAAACTTGGAAAAAGTGGGTGATTATAAAATTATCAAATTGTCCGATAGGGCTGTCCCTTAAAAAATGCCCAGCGATTTCTGTTGGTGGTAATGTTTATTTAAAACTTAAGAAGCAATTACAGGGAAATAAATTTAAAGGATTAAAAAATCAAAAAAAATATTTTTGGTTTATGTTGTTGGCAATTATTTTTTTACAGTTAGCTATTAGAATTGCCGATTGGAAAGTTTTCACCGGAAGTGGTAATTTAGCACTAGGAACTCCCGGGAGGTATTGGTTGCCGAATATCGTGCCACATTTTGTTTTGCTAGCGATGGGGTTAAAAATTGTCACAGGCTTATTCAGAAGTAAAAAAATACGAGAAAAATATTTTGAGTTTAGTTTGCTAGTTTTTTTAATTTTGATGATTTTATATTGGTGCTATGAAGTTTTTGATATTATAATACCGAGATTTTATTTGTAGTTCCTACAAATATATGAACTAACTACAAATCGGATTATATGTAAAATCATTAATCTATAAAATTTGCGTACCGCCGCACCCCTTTATAAAAGGGGGCAACTTGAAATTGATGGTTTTGCGTATAATCTGAATATTATTTTTATGGGATGCCCCTAAATTATGTGCGAGCCAAATATCAGGTTACTTTTATAACTATTGACATTTTTGACAATATGTAATAGAATAATTACAAAAAGGTAACAAATTTGTAAGAGTAGTTAAATATTAATAAATATACATGAAAAAAAGAGTTTTATTCTATAAAATTAAAAAATATCTTGAGCATAAAAATGCTCTAGTTATTGTTGGTATGAGGCAGGTTGGTAAGACAACTTTGATGCAAGCTCTATTTAAAGAGATCAGTAGTTCAAAAAAGCTATGGTTTGATTTGGATAACCCCTTAGACCAAAAGATTTTTGAAAATGAGGATTATGAAAGTATTTATGAGATTTTGGCCGAACAAGCACGATTAAGTAGCAAGAAAGAAAGGCTCTATGTATTTATCGATGAGATGCAAAATTTTCCAGAAATAACAAAAATTATTAAATTTTTGATAGATCATTATAAGGTGAAGTTTGTAGTTACTGGCTCGTCGGCATTTTATTTGAAAAATTTATTTCCAGAGTCATTAAGTGGGAGAAAATTTTTGTATAAATTAGACCCTTTAAGTTTTAAAGAATTTCTTTATTTTAGGGGCTTGGTGTCGCTTAAAGATATCCTCAATAAGAAAATTGATTATACTATAGATAAAAAAATTGATTTTGTTAGATTTAAAAAACGGGAAGTTGAGTATGAAGAATATTTAAGGTTTGGAGGATTTCCCGAAGTGGTGTTAACAAAAAATATTGATACAAAAAAAGAGATTTTGAAAAATATTTTCGCATCTTTTTTTGAAAAAGACTTAGTGTTGTTATCTGATTTCAGTGACATCAGAGAGATTCGTGATTTAATATTGTTGTTAGCCCCAAGAGTGGGGTCTAGAATTAGTATCTCTAAATTAGCAAGTGAGTTAAGGATAAATAGACCAAAAGTTTATAGTTATTTGGAGTTTTTAGAGGGGATATTTTTTATTAGATTTTTGTCAAAATTTTCTAATAATATAGGCCGTTCGATTGTTGGTGGTAAGAAAATTTATTTTGCAGATACTGGGATCTTGAATGTAGTAGGTAATGTAAATGATGCTCAGCTTTTAGAAAATGCTGTTGTAAACCAATTGGGTCAATATGGAGAATTATCATTTTACAACAAAAGAAATACTAGTGAAATTGATGTTATACTAGATAAGAAAAAGTGTTTTGAAATTAAACTAACTGGAACACAAAGCGATGAACGGAGACTTCAAAAAATAGCTAAATCCATTAAATTGCAAGAAGCATTTATTGTTAGCAAAAATTTTAGAGAAGATATAGTAAATGTTATTTACCCACAATTTCTATAGACAAATGTTGTTTTCGATTAATAGACCTCTTCGGAAAGTACTTTCTACTACAACTTCCTATTTTTGATAAAATTTACCTCAAACTTTTTCAGCTTAGCTACAGCTAAAACTTCCAGCCCTAGGCTGACCAATCGTAAATTAATAGCTCTAGAAATTTAATTGCAAATCTCTATACTTACAACGATTGGCTGGTCAACCTTTGGTTGGCAAAAGTTGTTCAGCAAATTTTATTCAAAACTAGAAACTTTCGTAACAAAATTACTTTCCGAAGAGATCTAATTAAAATATTTAATAAAAATGAAGTTCAAAAATTTTAAAACAGAATATATTTTATTAAGTGTGTCAGTTGTAGGGGGAGCTTTGATTTTTGGGAGCTTTTTAAAACAGTTAAATTTTACAAACACCTCTCAACAATTAGAAAGAGGTGGAAGGGTGGAAATTGTTGACGGAGATGTCATTGAGCAAAAATTTATTTCGCAGAATAACAGGCTTAATAATCTAAGAATACTCTTCGGAAATAAAAAGTTGCAGGAGTATAATTCTGTTAAATTTACCTTAGCCGATAAAAATTGTCAAAAGAAAATCAGCGAAAAAGTATTAAGAGGAAAATATGATTTTGACTCAAAATACCTGTATAATTTTTATTTTCCCAAAATTAAAAATTCCAAAAATAAAGAATATTGTTTAAAAATAAAATTGGAAACAGAAAAAAAATGGAGTACCTGGCGAAAAATAAAAAGTAAAATTTGGAAAAACAAAAAAATTAAAATGCAAAAAGTTAGATTATTTGAGGATGTTAGCGAAAATAATTCTAATAAAATTAGCAAAAATAATTCCAATAAAATTAAAAACTATATTATAAAAAACAAATCAGGCAAGATAGAGGGCGAGGGACAATTTCCAATATTTTTTCAAACTAGCTATAAAAACAAAAATATTTGGCAAGATTTAAACCAGTTAAACCAGCGGATGTCTCAATATAAACCCTGGTTTTTAAAAGGCAAATATTTAACAATAATGCTACTACTAGTATTTATTACTACGGGATACACCTTAAAATGGCTAATAAAAAGATAAAGAAAAACAGGTAGAGGTCTGGAGGTAGAGGCAAGGCCTCTACCTATTGTCTAGTTATAGACAAATAGCATAAATATGATATTCTATACAGGTAGAGGCAAGGCCTCTACCTAACATTTTAAAAATAAAAATTTATGTCAAAAAGAGGAATCGTTTTTGAGGAGGGAATTTATTATCATATATTTAATCGAGGAATTGATAAGAAGGTTATCTTTCATGATGAGGAGGATGTAAAATATTTTTTGGATAGATTAATAGACTTTAACAATGACAAACCAATTGGCGGAGTTCGACGACAAAAATTTCATAAAGATAAAATAGGTAGAGGCAAGGCCTCTACCTTGGTAGAAATTGTTGCCTACTGTTTGTTGCCAAATCATTTTCACTTGGTTTTGAAGCAAGTTGGAGAGGAGGGGATAAGTAAATTTATGCAACGTGTTTGTACTGGATATGCAATGTACTATAATAAAAAATATAAGAGAAATGGATCACTATTTCAAGGGAAATTCAGGGCTAAGAGGTTAGATGGTATAGATGCTTTATATAGATTGTCAGTATATGTGAATTTAAATTATAAACATCACATGATAAACCCGCATAAAAAAACAGTCGTTTCTGGGCTTGATGAATATTTAGGAACAAAAATTAATAAAAGAATATGTAGCAAAAAAGAGGTTGAGAAAATTATTGATAGCATTGGCGGGGTGATGAAATATAAAAAATATGCCAAAATACATTCAAAAATTTTTATCGAAAATAAAGATATAATAACTGCAAGCATAACTTTTGAAGAATTAGAGGAATGATTAAAACAGGTAGAGGTCTGGAGGTAGAGGCAAGGCCTCTACCTGTTATCTAATGTCTAACTTAAAAAAATATGGAAATTGAAAGTAAAAATCAAAATGAAAATCAAAATGAAAATGAAATAATAGAATTAGCGAATCTGCCTAAAGATAAAAGATTGAAAGATTTTTATGGTATGAAAAATTTTGCGCACTACATTGGCGCTGGGGGAGAAAATTTAGTTAAGGCTGAATTATTATTACGAGGAGTTAATGTGGCTAGGCCAGTGGTTGATAATAGGGTTGATTTAGTAGTTATCGGAAATATGGGGATACAATCTCTACAGGTGAAAACTGCTTTTCTGGATTCCGGACGAGATAGGTACAATTTTAATTTGAGTTTAGTTGAAAAAGGTGATAAAATTGTGTATGTCTTCGTTTTAGTAGAAGCAGCGGGAAAATATAATTTTTTAATAATTCCAGCCGAAGAATTACAAAAGGAAATTGCGCAGGGAAGTATTTATTTTAATAAAACCGTTGGGAGATATCGAACTATTATTTATTTAAGAGAAAGAAAAATATTTCTAGGAAATCTTAAAAATGATTCAACTAGGTTTTTAAACAATTAGGATAGTTTAGTGACAGGTAGAGGCAAGGCCTCTACCTGTGCGGTGTGAAAATAAATTAAGATAGAGATGTGGGAGAGGAGGTAGAGGTCTGGAGGTAGAGGCAAGGCCTCTACCTGTGTGATTAAATTTATTAAAATAAATTAGATGTTTAAGAATATAGAGGGTAAAATATATAAAGGGTCTAAAATTTTAGGAAATAAAATTGGTCTAGATTTGCCGTATTTTATTAAAAATGGTTTTTGGGTAATGATGAGGCAGGTGGTTGGTTCTATCGGAGGTCTCTTGCTTTCGGTTGTTTTTGCGAGATTAGCAACACAGGAAGTGTTTGGACAATATCAATTTGTATTGTCAATTTTGTCTATTGTTTCTATTCTATCTATTCCAGGCTTAAATACAGCTTTAGTCCGTTCTGTTGCTAGGGGGTATGATGGTGATTATAGAAAAGTTGTTAGAATTAGTTTTCTGTGGAGCTTATTGGGAATTCCCGTACTTTTGGGTGTCGGAGGCTATTATTATCTATATCAAAGTCACCCACTGGGAATAGCTTTAATGATTTCCTCAATATTTTTTCCCTTTTTTTATGCACCTAATACCTGGGATAGTTTTTTGCAAGGGAAGAGTAGATTCGATGTTTCTGCCAAATACAGTTCTATTCAAATAGCCATAAACACAGTTGCCACCATAGGAATCATTTTTTTTAGTAGAGATAATTTAATTCCAATAATAATAGTCTATTTGATTTCATATACATTTTTTAATGGATATTATTTTTGGAAAAGTTCAAGATATATTAGTAATAATAAGAAAAGTAAAGATGTCGTTAAGTATGGTTGGTTTTTGACGAAGGTAGGTGCTGCTGGGTTGTTAATTGATTATATAGACCGTATTATTCTAGGTGTAGTTAATATAAAAATATTAGCCATTTATGCAGTAGCACTTAATCTAATTGTTGCTATAAAAAATGTTATAAAAGGTTTATTTGCACTTACTTTTCCTAAATTCTCTAAGACAAACGCAAAACCATCAAGAAAAAATTGGTTTGTTGTAATGGTGTTTGCCCTATCCGTGACATTGGCGGTATATATGTCTGCAGATAATATTATTATACTATTATTTACAGAAAATTATAGGGAGGCTATACCACTCCTTAAGGAAGGATCGTTTTTGATAATATTTTTTATGATAAATAGCTTATTCGGGTTTAGAACATTTTCCGGTAAATATAAAAAGAAAATTTATGGAGTGAATTTATTGGCGCCTTTAATTACTATAGTGTTGTCCTTCCTTGTTCTATTTGTAACTAAGGATTTATTTTTATTTGTTCTTGCAAAATTGTATTTAAGACAAATATTAAATTTATCTTTTTTTATTTTTCTTAAAGATCTTTAATAATTCTTAGGTATTTTTTTGCTGCATGTTCAAGTGTATAGGAACTATCAAGATAGCTATTGTGAGCAGATTTACGAAAATTAATATAATTTATTCTGGGCATAGCTATTATTTTTTCGAGATATTTTTTCCAGGCTAGTTTCGTCTCGCAAAGATAGCCATTATAATCGTGGATAATAAAGTGTTTATTATCACCAATATTGCTTGCTAATGTCGGAACGCCACAAGATAAATATTGTTTTAATTTAAATGCAGACTTACCTCGATTCATTTCAGTATCCAAAAGAGGCATAATTCCAACATCGAATGAGCAAATTTGCCATTGCGTTTTTTGTTCGTTTTCCCAGTCTATATTTAAGGGTGCATATATTTGAATGTTTTTGTTATCTGCAAAATAAGTAGTTATTTCAAGAATGTCTTTTTTAGTCCCTAGTCCTAATAATGATAGACGTAGGGGGTGGCTTATTTTTTTAATTATTGGAAAAAAAATTTTAAATAAGTTTTCACGATGAACTTTGTACATCCCAATCCATCCTATGGTAAAGATAGTATTATTTCTTTCAAATTGTATGTTGTGCACATCTGGGACGGGCGTAGTTATTATATGTATATTTTTATTAAATTTTTGTGCATAGTTAAATAAATTTTCTGAAGCAACAACGACATGAGAAACTTGTTTCATGAAAGATTCGATAATGGAAGGGTCTTTTATGATATACATTGCATCATCAATATCATAGATAGTTTTTGTTGATTGTTTTATAATCCAGAATATTAATTTTTGATAACCACTCGGATCACATATTTTTTGAACAATATAAACATCTTCCTTGTTAATTTTTAAAAGAACTTTATATAGAAGAATAAGAAATGGAAAAAAAGACTTCCAATGAGGCATGTAGAATTTTGTTTTAACATTAGAGATGTTTTGAATTTTTTTAAATAAATGTTTACCTCGATAACGTAGGCTAGGCGCTACCTTCGAATATGCAAAATAATGTATAGTCATACAATTAAGTTATTTTTTAAATATAAATAAATATCCAGTTGTGTATTTGTTTAAAATTTTGTTATTTTTAATAATTTTTAGGTTGTCTAATTTTTGCACTAAATCTAGTATAGGATAAGTTAAATATCCCAATAGTCTAAATGGTAGGAGCAGAGATTTATTAAATGTTTTTAGCATATCGCTTAAAACTGTGAAATAATTTCCCACAAGATAAATTTTTTCGATTTTAAAACCCATATCCCTAGTCATGCTAATCCATTTATCTTTAGTCCATCTTTGATAATCATATGGGTCTCCATGAACAGGGTATAGAAACGGCATAGAGACAATAAAATAGCCACTCTTTTCTAAAACTCTATAGCATTCTTTAATCCCTTGCTCTGAATTTTTAACATGTTCAAATAATTCAGTTGCTTTTACAGTATCAAAACTTTTATTCTTGAACTGCATTTTTTCTACATTGCAGATTACATCAGGTTTTAGTTCTGGAGTAATATCAGCAAAGATCCACTTGTCAGTTTTGGGTGGAATAAATTTACCGCGTTTTCTTCCACCGCCAATATCCAAAACAGTGCCTTGAAAATATTTAGTATTTTTGTTAAGGTATTTATCTAATAATTTTCTACGATAAGTTGTTCCTAGGTAATATTGCAAAAAAAATGGTAATTGCATAAAGTTTATAAAATTATATTTAATTAGTAGACCTTTTTAACTCCTTGGCTGGAACACCAACAAGAGTAATATTTTTTTTCGGAAATTTTTAGTGACCACAGCGTTTGCACCAATCTTAGTATTTTCTTCAACTATTATGTCTCCTAGTACTTTTGCTCCAGCACCAATAAAAACGCCGTTATTAATAATTGGGCATAAAGTATTTTTCATATTATTTCCTATAGTCACCCCCTGCATTATAGTTACATCGTTACCTATTTTTGCATTTGGGTTAATTATTATTTCGCCATGATGATATATTCTTAAATTATAGCCAAAACTTAAATCAAGAGGTAGATAAATTCCATATTTAACCATCATTCTTCTATATATAAAAATAAGAATAATTTTAATGGGACTAAAAATTTTTGGAGTTTCATTTATAAATCTGTTCCATAAAACCATTTTCATTCCAGGATTTTGGCGAAGACGATGTATCTTTTGGATAAAAGATTTAGATTTATTTGTATTGGTAAAAGAATGTAGATCTTTTTTGAATTTTGAGTACATATAAATTTAGTTAGGAAAATAATTTAACATACAACAACAAATAAACAATTTTCAACAAATATTATAAAAAAACAAATATAAAATATTAATAAAAATGTGTTAGTGTTATAGCAATTAACATTTATGTTATAAATTCTTTAAATTTCAATTTGTCATTTATTTTTAAAATTTGAGTAATAATTGAAATTCCCCATAAGAACATCACAGTTCCATGAATATCTGGCTCATTTAATCCTTTTGTTATTTTTGCTCCATAATAAACATCATTAGCCTTATTTTTGTAGAATGAAAATCCTCCAATATTTGGAAAATAGTATTGTCTGTATAATTTTATTCTATTATAGCAAAATTGTCTAATTTCCATGTATCGATAGGTACTCTTTGTTAATTCATTCGCATATTTTAATACATATATTATATTAAAATTGTCACAAGCATGAGAGTCATTTGTTACAGACAAACAAGTGTCGATAAGTTTTTTGGGATAATTAAAATCTGTTTTATTAACAGCTTTGAGGCCCGTTATTATTTTCATTGCGCCATTTATTTTTTGTTGAATACTTGTGTGTCCCTCATACCAGCAGCCATCTATTTTGTGTTGTAGACTGTTTATCCAATTTATAGAAAAATTAATCAAATCATCTTTATTGTCTAATTCGCTATTAGCTAAAAAGAATAAAAGATGGCTAAAATGACTTCCCGCTCCCCATGGGTTGTGCCATTCTAGTTTTCTTAGGTATTTTGCTATATTTTTTTTTGTTTGTGGAAAGTTCACAAACAGAGTATTTGGTTTTTGGTTAAGTAGATTCAATGCGGAAATGCTTTGTCTAGTTTCAGCAGTCTTCGTTTGTTGACCACTAATGTTATTAAGATTTACATTCTTTATAGCTGAAATAATGTTTATTAGGCTAGATTTTTTGTGTATCAACGGGTCAAAAAAGAACCCCTTGTCATCTTGAAATGATTTTATAAATTTCGACATAGAATCTCTCCTCTTCGTGGGCAGTCGTTCCAATAGACCAAGCGTATAATATATTTTTACTGCGAATACAGTATTTCCCAATCCCCAATTTGTGGAATGGTTTTGAAGGTCATTAGACAAAGAATAGCGAAAAAAACCTGGTTTGGCCTCTTCTTGTAGTAAATCAAGAAAGTAAGGAACTTTATTTTTTAATTGATAAAGCCAGTCTATTTCTTCCATATAATATTAGTTATGGTAATTAAGGCGGTTTGTATTTTATGGCGTAGTATTAGCATATTCATATATATAAATAATATTTTTTTCGAAGGTGTTATTTCCTTTGGGAAATATTTTTTATTAATATGTATATTACGAATAAATTTTAAATAAGATTTACTGATTAAAGCTATGTTATATTTGGGCAGTCTTTTTTTATAATCAAAATAATTTTTTACAACCAGATTTATTTTTTCAATAGCTTCTTTGGGGGTGTTAAAAATTTCCCCACCTTTTTTTATTAATTCTGGATGACCACCATCATTTAAAACTACAGCAGGTAATCCACAGGACAAAGCTTCTATTAAAGAGTTTGAACAAGGGTCATTTTTGCTGGCTGTTATAAAAATATCAGATTTCTTTAATTTCCGCGCTAATTTTTGAGAGGAGAGAGGTTTAATATATTTGATATTTTTAAATTTAATAGGTGAATTTCCGATAAATGTGAAATTATATTTTTTAAAATCTAAATTTTCATCTAGATATTTATAGGTATCAAAACCCTTGTTTATATTTGCAGACCAGCTTGTGGCTATTAAATTTATTTTTTTAGATCGGTTCAGTTCAGTCTTGTCACTTGTGTTAAATATTAAATTATTTGGAGCATTTGGAATTATAGTTTTATTTTTTGAATGTATATTAAATAGTTGTTTATTTTTATTCGAAGACCATTGGGATTGAAATATAATTCCATCGGAAAAAATATAATTAAATAAATATATTATTCTATCAATCAGAACATCTCTATCCCTAATAAGTGATATTGGTCCGTCTACACGATATATGATTATTTTTTTTGGATATTTTCTTTTAAGTTGGTATATTTGCTTGAATAGATATTCAGCTCTGAAAGGGTAGCTATTAAATAAGATAATATCAGCATCTTCTAGGCTATTTGTGTAGACATTAAATTCTATAAATTTTTCACGCAATGCCTTCAAAAATTGATTTCCTCCACCCCAAGGTCCATTCTGGAATTTGAATAGTATATGTATCTTCATGTTAAATATTGGTTATTAAGATTGATAAAAGATTGCTATAATAATTTTTTATATATCTTGTGGTAATATTGTTGAGTTATTTTATTAATTTCATATGCTTTTATTTTTTTCGACATTTCTTGTCTTAGGAATTTATACTTTGATTCATTTTTAAATAAGTTGATGGCGGCGCTAGAAATGGAAGCAAAGTCTTCATTGTTGACCAAAAATCCTATTTTTTTTGAGAGTATCAAATCGGGGACCATGCCAACCTTGGTGGAAATTAGAGGTATTCCAGTTGCCATAGCTTCTAGAAGAGCTTTCGGCCCCCCTTCTTCACGGGATGCAATAATATATAAATCTATAACTTTAAAATAGGTAGCGACATCCCCAGCCCTTTTAAGATATACATGGGTATAGGGTATTCCAGCTTTCTGTAATCTATTTATAACATAACCTCTTGCTGGGCCAGTAAGCATAATATGAATATCTATTTTTTTAGCTATTTTTTCTACCGCATCACAAAAAACATCAGGACCTTTAATTAATTTTGGGGATGTTCCCATTCCCCAACCATCACCATCTTTTTGGAACGAGCCTATTATTTTTTTATTTAGCGGTAAATTTAATTTTTTTCTAAGTATTTTCTTTTTTTGTGCTGTTATTGGGTAGAATTCATTTAAATTAACTCCAAGTGGTATCAATATGATTTTATTTTTATCTAATCCATGAGCAATTAATTTCTTTTTAGTAATTTCGCTTGCTGTGTGAACATAATTTACAATATTATTTAATTTTGGAATTTTAGTGATTCTATCTTTGTCTGTGTCAACTATATGAAACCAGGTTAGAATAATTTTATTAGATTTTGATATTTTTGCGATGCCCTTATTATTAATAAATGTATTGGCGGACATAAAATGGAGTATTTTATTTCTAGCGCCGATATGGGTGATAGAAATTTTAAAAGATATTTTATCTTTCAAATATTTTTGTATATTTTTACTGTCCTCATTAATTGACCAATTAACAGATTCGGTAATCAAGATTACTTTTTTAGAGGTGATAAAATTTGTACAAATATCATATGCGAATTTAATAATTAACTTTAATTTATTTACTTGATCTGACAATCGCATACAATTCTCCAAATTTAATATAATAACTTTCTATTTTTAATCCAGCTTTATTTATTTCTTCCTTAAAATTTTTCTCTGTGTATTCAATAAAGTGAGTAGGATCAAGCCTGTATTCCATCTCAATTTCTTTTTTATAAATCGATAACCAATCCCTAGTAATTAATGGTACCCGAATAAGTATTTTAGGGGCTATTTTTTTAATTTTTTCTAAGAAAATAATCCTATCGTCTATATGCTCCAATACGTTTGATAATATGATTATATCAAACTGCTCATTAAAATCAAATATCATAGCATCACCAATTATGTATCTTAAGTTAGTGTTAGCATATTTTTTTTGGGCCGCAAGAACATTATTTTTGTCAATATCTATACCCACAACGATTTTAGCTTTTTTAGAGACATCATAAGATACAGAACCATTACCACAGCCGATATCCAAAACTTTATCAAAAGTGGAAGTATTAGTTGCAAAAAAATTATGGTATTTTAGAATTTTATGTTTAGGATGAATTCCATTATGTAATCTGACAACCAGTGAACTAATAGCTTTGTAAGAAAAATTATTTAACCAAATAAAAATTTTTAATAATAATTTATTCATCTTTCTTGAAAATTAATAATATAGAATGACTTGCAAATGGAGCTGTAATATGTGAAATAACAAAACCAATTCCCTGCAGGAATATATTTTGTGAGTCATATAATTTTTGCAAAAATGATTTTGTTATTGCAATTTCGTCTTTCAATCCTTTCAGACCATCGAAAGGGATTTTTTGTATTAATTTAAAGTTTAAGTTTGCTAAATCTTTTTGTACATTTTTATTGTTTAATGCAAATTGATAAAAATTATTTTGATCAAAATCATTAGGGTTGAATAAGGGGTATTTTTTAAATTTTGCTTTTAATCTTCTTAAGGGAGACATGTAAGGGAAAGTAAGGAATAAATAACCACCTGGTTTTATAACTCGGTACATTTCATTGATTATATTATTATAACCATTAAAAAAATGCTCAATAACACCTAATGACCAATAGCCATCAAAATAATTATCGGGAAAATTAATATCCCTGACATCTCCAGATGTTATTTTAAGACTGGGCATACAGGCGTTTATTTTTGACACAGTCTTATTGGCATAGTCTATCCCATAGGCATTATAGCCAGTCTTTTCTAAAGAATAAACAAATTGTCCTTTGCCACAACCACCTTCTAATATTTTTTTCGTCTTGCTTGGTTTTAAAAATCGTTTGGTTGTTTTTGAAACGAATCTATCATTTTTTCCTGTTTTAATAGATTTTTTTAAATCTTTATCATTCCAATGTTGATCCCAAAATTTAGAGGTTGCCTTTTTGTTAACAAAGATTAATCTTTTCTTTTCTTGATCAAAGTATTTTGATGGATAATTATTTTTCATTTAATTTATACAAATTAATTTCTTTTTCAATGATTTTTTTTAAGTTGTAATTTTGAACGATATATTTTCTAGCATTTTGTCTAATTTTTTCTTGTAATGTGCTATCTTCTCTTAATTTTATTATAGCATTTCTTATTGATTTAGACGAGGTATCACAGAGATAACCATTTTCTTTGTGTGTTATTACATTATTAATGCCCTTTACATCCGTGGCTATTACCGGCAGTCCACAGCTCATTGCCTCAAGTATTGTTTTTGGATTGCCTTCGTAAATAGATGGTTGAATATAGATGTCTGCATTGTTATAAAATTTAGGTAATTGAGAATTCGGAATTTTGTCAATAATTTTGATAGTTAAATTATATTTCTTTCGTAATTTTAGTATGTTTTGCTTTAATAATCCAGTACCGACGATAATAAGTTTGATATTTTTTAGTCCTTTCAAAGCCTTTACCAGATTTATGATATTTTTTTCTGGGTGGAGTCTTCCAACAAAAAACAACCTAAGTGTATCATCTATTGAAGTAGTATTTTTAGCGTAGCTAAATATTTTAGTATTTATTCCATTGGGTATAATGTTCATACTTGTGATGGCATATTTTTTTTGTAAATATTTTTTTTGTTCCATAGTTGTTACGATAGATATGTTTGAAAATTTATAACTCGTATATTCTAGTAGTCCGATTATTTTTTTTATAACTATATTTTTTCCAATAAAAAATAAGCTTTCTGTATAACCAGTTCTGAGGATAAGTTTTTTATTAAATAATATTTTTATCAAAATGGCCGTCCAACTTCCTATCATTTGATTTGTTTTAACAAAGCTTGTTTTTTTGAGTTGTTTTTTATAGGTAAGTGGGATGATAAGAGAATAGAACAAATTATTAAGGTTATATTTTTTAGGTAAAATAATTATGCTAGAGGGTAGTTTATCTTGAAATTTAGCATCATCTTTTCCATAGGTAATAAAGTAAATTCTATCAAAATAAGTTAATAGAATTTTATAAATATCTAATTCTCTATCAATACTTCCATTTTTAACCCAGTCCTCAAGGGATGTGTTATAAGTAAAGACAAGCGTTAATATTTTCATTTTGGCATTTTTTTATTTATTAGGAGTTGCTTTACCTTATATGGTATAAGCAAAATAAGCAATGACCTTAAAACATACCAGAGGTATATTTTTTTGTAGTCATATTTAAAAATGGCTAGTAGTCGACCCTTGATGGCAAACCATTCTTGTTGATGGGGATTTTTTAATGAAATACTTTGATTGTTTATTCTGTATAGTAGAGATACTCTTGGCAAGTTGCCAAGATTGAAGCCTTTGCCAACAACTCTTAGTATAAATTCATAATCTTGAGCTTTTTTAATTTTTGTATTATATAGATTTTTAAAAACTTTTTTGGTTCCAAAAAAAGTACTATGTATTAAGAAATTTCCTTTAATAAGTTGTTTTCGAATGTCTTTTTTTAGAAGTATTTTCTTTTCTGTTGTTTTTTTTCCCTTACTATCAATTATTGCATAGTCTGAAGTAATTATATCATAATGATTATTTTTTAGATAGGAGATTTGTTCAGTAAGGCGATGTGGAAGTGAAATATCATCACTATCCATTCTGGCGATAAATAAGCCTCGAGCTTTTTTTATTCCTATATTTAATGACTTTGTTAAACCAACATTTTTTTTGTTCTTTAGCAAAACAATTCGAGCATCTTTTTGGGCATAGTTCTTAAGAATAGAACTGGTTTGTTTATTGGAGGAATCATTAATAATAATAAATTCAAAATTTGTAAAAGTTT
>Ga0256833_1001720_pt1 | contig 15807 bp, 13 predicted proteins | sample 356284metaG_FD_190535 | JGI IMG/M metagenome (GOLD analysis project Ga0256833, IMG submission 190535) | Hydrothermal vent microbial communities from Mid Atlantic Ridge, Atlantic Ocean - 356-284 | ecosystem: Environmental > Aquatic > Marine > Hydrothermal vents | place: Atlantic Ocean: Mid...
TCCCTGTTCAATCATTGCAAAAGATTTTGAGCCAAGACCTATATCGTAAAGAAATTCCTGGATATCCTTTCTCCTTACCCTTTTTCCATTTAATCTGTATTCCCCTTCGCCCTCCCTGTAAAACCTCCTCATTATTTCAACATACCTGTCTTCGCCTTTTTCTGGATTTAGCTTTTCAAACTTCAGTGAAACCTCCGCCATTCCCATTGGAGAGAGGTTATCAGTTCCTGCAAAAATAACATCTTCCATCTGACCACTTCGAAATGCTTTTGGGCTTTGCTCCCCCATAACCCATATCAAAGCCTCTGCAATATTGCTTTTACCACTTCCATTTGGGCCTATGATTGCAGTAATTCCCTTTGAAAAATCGATTGTTGTCTCTTTCGGAAATGTTTTAAAACCATGAATTTTTAGTGACTTAATTATGTACATATTTTACTTAACCTTTCCCATTCCTCAAGTAATCTCTCAATTTTTGTTTCAATCGTTTTAATTTTATCACTAACCTCTTTCAGTTTTATGTAATTATTAATAATGTCTTTTGAATATAAGGAGTTCTCAAGTTCTTCTTTTTCCCTCTCAAGGGATTCAATCTCTTCCTCAACCTCTTTAAGCCTCCACTTTGCCCTTAATAATTCATTCTTTGAAATACCTGATTTTTTTCTTACTTTTCTATCTTTTGAAACAATATCCTTTTTTGCTTTAATTGCAGTTTTCAGGCCTTCACCATTTTCTTTCGATATCTTTTCAAAATAATACGAAATACCACCATCAAAAAGTCTCATTTTACCATCTGAAAATTCTATCACCTTATTTGCTATTCTGTCCAAAAAATGTATATTGTGGGAAACAACAATTACACTCCCACTAAAATTCTCAAGGGCATACGAAAGGGAGTTTGTCAGTGATAGATCAAGATGATTTGTTGGCTCATCAAGTAACAAAAGATCGTAATCCTCAAGTAAAAGTTCTGCAAGTTTTAATCTGCTTCTTTCACCACCAGACAAAAATTTTACCCTTTTTTCAACCATCTCTTTCCTGAAGTAAAAACGGGCAAGGTAGTTTAAAACGCTTTCTCTGTTTAGAAATGGATCTATTTGATTTATAATCTCAAACACACGGCTTTCTTCGTTTTTAAACACCACTTCCTGTGGAAAGAAACCCACTTTTATGTTAGGAAAGACCTTTACTTCACCAGTTATTGGCCTGGTTTCCCCAATCAGGGTTTTAATGAAAGTGGATTTTCCACTACCATTTCTACCAACAACAGCATACTTTTCTCCCCTTAAAACAAGAATATCGATCCCTTTTACAACAGGCGTACCATAACCTACAGAAAGATTTGTACACTTTAAAATGTTTCTTGATTTTTTAAGGGGTTCTTTGAAAGTCAGATTTAATCTAATATTTTTGAATGGTTGAGGATCATCCAATTTTATTTTCTCAATCATTTTAAGCCTTGACTTAGCCTGATTTGTTTTTTGACTACCAAGATTTTTTCTTACAAACTCCATGTCTTTTTTGATTTTTTCAACCTTATTCTTATACTCCCTGTTTGCCTTTCTCTGTAATTCCTCTTTCTTTTTTTGATAAAATTCATAATCACCGGAGAAAAAAAATGCCTTTCCATTGTTTAATTCAATGATTTTTTTCACACATCCATCAAGAAGATAAGCATCGTGGGTAACAATTACAAAAGGCTTTGTCATTGAGATTAGATGATCCCTGAACCATTTTACAGTGTATATGTCAAGGTGGTTTGTCGGTTCGTCAAACAGGAAGAGTTCTGCATCAGATAATATTACTCTTGCAAGTAAAACCCTTTTTAATTCCCCTCCACTTAACTCAGAAATGATTTTTTGCTTCAAATGACCTATGCCAAGCCCTTTGATTACCTCTTCAACCCTTGCCCTATATTTAAATCCTTCAATTTTTCTGTATTTTTCAAAAATTTCCGATATGTGTAGCGGGTCTTTTATCAAACCCTGTTCAATGTTTTTGATTTCCCCTTCAATCTCAACTATAGACAAATTTCCGGAATACACAAAATCGTAAACATTCTGTTCCTTTTCAAAGTTGTTTATCTGCTCAACAAAACCGATCCTAAGGCTTTTTTTTCTCTGAATTTTACCATTGTCAGGCTCTTCAATACCTGCAATTAATTTTAACAAAGTCGTTTTCCCACTTCCATTTGTTCCGACAAGACCAACCCTCTCGTTGTAATTTATATTAAAAGAAAGAGAGTTAAATAAAGTCCTCCCACTATAACTTTTAGTCACATCTTGAAGGCTGATAAGCATCTATTTTAAAACCTGATATGGTAGGAATATGTAATGCCTGCAAAGTTTCTATCGTACTTTCCCGTGTTGTCTGTTAATTGCAGGTACCCCTCTCCAATAGGGCTAAATACATATTCCTGACCAGAAACTGTGTAATCTTTGTAATTCTTAAAGAATATCCCAAAGTCAAAACCGTTTCCATTATATCGATAAGAAACACCAAGCGAAAGCCAGAACATCTCACCGTTTGCAACTGCGGGATGCCAGTCATCGATAGGAATGACATCTGAACCGTATTTCATAGCACCCATTATTTTTATCTTTTTGGTTGCCACATATTCAATTGAAAAACCGTAAACCGACATATCATCCCACTTCTTAGCGTAACCTCTATCAACAATTGAATCATTATTTACCGAGTAATCAAAGGAGATTACAGAATTATCTGAAGTACTTAATTTAAGATAATCAACCTCAATCAACCATCTATTGGTTGGTCTGTAAGCGAGGCCTATTGAAAATTGAGATGGAATCCTGAAACCTGTTGAAAGGGTTTCATCTAAATTACCAAACAATCTGTTGAAAGACTCTTCTGCATTGTGAAAACCAACCTCCGTAATCTGCTCAAACTTTACCTTTTGATCTTTAAAGTCAAACTCTCTTTCTGATTTGTAAGAAATTCCAACACTCCACTTTGAAAGAAAATCATACTGAATACCCATGGTAAAACCTGTATCATTCTCAGTTTTATCCATTACTCCTTTTACTTCAAAATAACCAATCAATTCATTTGTGCCGCTTAGGTAATCATAATACGGGGATTTAAAAAAGTTTGAGTATTTAAGATAGGTTGCACTAACATCTATTGAAAACCCAAGCCTCAGTCTTTCAGATATTAGATAGCCAAGCCCTAAAGAAAGTTCATTTGTTCTTACTTCATACTGACTTGAGAAAAACCTTCCAGGGAAAGAATTGCCCCATTGGTCGTTCTTAAAAACAGGGGTTGTTATGCCAATTCCAAAAGTAAGTTTTTCTGACAAAGGAAGGGTGAAAAAGGCACTGACCGGTATATTGATCTTTTTAGCAGCATCGTACTTGGTACCATCCTGAGACGAATATGAAAGATTCGGAAAGATAAACGAAATATTCGCTTCAAGGTCTCTGGTCTGAACCCCTGCAAGCCCTGCCGGGTTATAAAAAAGGGCGTATCCACCCTTTGCAGAAGCAACAACCATTCCGCTTTTGGCAACACCCTTTCCCCCCTGGTCAATAAGGTACATATCGTTTGCAAACAATGTTAAAAACGAAAACACAAAAATTAAAACAAAAACTCTTCTCATTCCTTTTGCTCCTTTACTATCTTTTCTGTATCTATAGCAATAATGTATTCCTCATCTGTTGGAATAACGAATATATCAACCTTTGAGTTATCAGTTGATATCTTTCTCTCTTTTTTACTTCTCTCATTGTTTTTTTCATCGTCAAGTTCAATTCCCATAAACTCAAGCCCTTCGCAAACTTTTTTCCTAACATAGGAACTGTTTTCCCCGACACCTGCCGTAAATATAAGTGCATCAAGTCCCCCAAGTGCCGCAGCGTATGCTCCCACATATTTCCTTATTCTATAACAGTAAATATCAAGCGCCAGCTTTGCCCTGTAATTGTTGTTCTGTACCTCTTCTTCAAGGTCTCTTACATCGCTTGAGATACCTGAAATACCAATCAACCCGCTGTGTTTGTTTAAAAGCGAATCAGCCTCCTGTTTGCTTAACTCCTGCAACTCCATTATGTAAAGTATTAAAGCAGGGTCAATATCTCCGCTCCTTGTACCCATAACAAGACCTTCTAATGGGGTAAACCCCATTGAGGTATCAACTGAAACCCCGTTTTTTATAGCACACATACTTGCACCGTTTCCTATGTGAGCAGTTACAACCTTTAATTCTTTAATGTCCTTGTCGTAAAAACTCTTCAACCTTGAAAAAACATACCTGTGGGAAGAGCCGTGAAAGCCATACCTTCTTATCTTGTATTTTTTGTAAAAGATGTAAGGTATCGGGTAAATGTAAGAATGCTCAGGCATTGTTGAATGAAATGATGTATCAAAAACGGCAACATGGGGTTTATTGGGCAGAACCCTCTGGGCTGCTTCAATACCCCTTAAATTCGGGGGGTTGTGGAGTGGTGCTAATTTAAAATTCTCTTTTATCTTCTCTTTAACCTCATTTGTAATAAGGCAGGATTCTTTAAAATCCTCCCCACCGTGCACCACCCTGTGCCCGACAGCATCAATAGAATCGTAAGAATGAATAACCTTTAACTCTTTATCAACCATCAATTGAAGTATTGCATCTATTGCCATTGTGTGGTCAAGTATCTCTCTTGTTATCTTTTTGCTTTTTCCCTGAGATGTTGTAATAGACAGTATTGATTGAGCCATTCCAATCCTTTCGACCGACCCCTTAGCGAGTTTCTCCCTTGTTGATGTTTCAATTAATTGATACTTTACAGAAGAAGAACCGCAGTTAAGTGTTAAAATCTTCATTCCGACACCCTCTTTCCTTCTTCATCGTATTTGAAAAACCCCTCACCGGTTTTAATTCCAAGTTTTTCCTCACGCACAAGCTTTCTCAAAAGAGGACAGGGTCTGAATTTTGCCTCCCCCAATTCTTTGAAAAGGGATTCAAGCCACTCCAGAACATAGTCAAGCCCTATAAAATCGGCAAGTGCAAGAGGCCCCATTGACATATCAAAACCAAGGCGTATTGCCTTGTCTATATCCTCTGCAGTTGCAAGGCCTTCCATTAAAACATGCATTGCCTCGTTTAAAAGGGGAAGAATAACCCTGGTAGTAACATAACCGGGGTATTCAAAAACCTCTATGTACTCTCTTCCAAGATCAGAGAGAAACTGTTTTGTCCTTGTAACAGTATCTTTTGAGGTTTTAAGCCCTTTAACAACCTCAACAATAGGCACCTTGTAAACCGGGTGAATAAAGTGAAGCCCAATCAGCCTTGACGGATCTCTTAAAATTTTTGAAACCTCTGTCACACTTATTGTGGTTGTGGTCATAATAAGCAACGCTTCAGGGTCGCTGATAAAGTCAAGATTGGAGATAAGCTCTTTTTTCTCTTCCTCACTTTTCCCCTTTGATTCAAAAAATATAGCGGCATTTGCAAGATCGGCCTTAACAGTTGTTGTTTCAATTCTGCTTAAAACCGCCCTCTTCTCGCTCTCTGTCATTCCCCACTTTTCAATCTCCCTGTCAATGGAAAACTCAATTCCTTTTAAAGCCTCTTTCAAATTTTCATCATCTTCATCGTAAATTATGACATCAAGGGCATTACGCGCAACAGTCATTGCAATTCCCTGGGCAATTGTCCCTGTTCCAAGAATTGCTATTAGATTCTGTTTCATGGAAATTTCCCCCTATAAGTTCTTCATTGAAATTCTATCACAAATCATTGTTTTTAGTGTTTAATTAGCAATATTATCTGTGAAAAAGTAAAATTTAAAAAATACGACATTATTACTTCAAGAAAAACAAGAGTATATATCTATCTTATTGAAAATAAAGGATATATTTTGCACAATATCCTGTGCAATCTGACAACTTTTTTGAGTGCTCTAATAAATTGGATTTTTAAACAGAGTTTTCCACAGAGAATTTCACAGAAAATCTTAAAAACTACAGTTTTTTAAACTTTTCAAGATAAAGGGATATTCTTTTCAAAAATCCAATGGATTCATCTGTTTTGTTTGCGGCATTTAACAAATGAGTTTTCAATGTATTGAAACTGGTCAGAGAGGCCTCTATTTCGTTTTTCAAAGAAATTATGTTGTGGATTATCTCTTCTGCTTTCCCTTCAATCTCAAATGCCTTTAACCCTTCTGAAATAATATGAAGGTACGAGAAAAATGTGTTTGGAGAAACAGGAAAAACCCTTTTTGACACGGCATAAGAGTAAAGTTCTATGTGTTCTACAAACATTGAATACCATACACTTTCAGAAGGAACATACATAAAGGCAAAGTTTGTTGTATTTCCTTCTGAGGTTAAAACTTTTATGTACTTTGAAGAAATGTCATCGATCATCTTTTTTATACTGTTTTCAAATCTTTTATCCTTTGATTCAATATAGTTTTTAAACTTATCCAGTGGAAATTTTGCATCTATTGGAAGAACAGTGCTTTCGAGAAAAATAACTGCATCAACTCTGTCTTTTCCGATTGGGAATTGAAGACTGAATCTGTTTGTCGGTAATGTATCTTTCAACAGGTTCTCCAGCAGTATCTCCCCAAAGATCCCCCTCTGCTTTGGAGGTTTAAGAATATCCTGTAACTGTTTGATTTCACTTGATATTTTTTCAAGATTTTCTATTTTTTCTGTCATAGCACCTATCTTACCTGACAGATTATTTGTTTGTTCACCAAATGTTCTGTTAATATCATTTATAGTTTGTGTAATATTCTCCATTAAATCTTTCGTTGTTTCCGTGAGGGATTGATTAACCTCGGCTATTGTAGCATTCACCCTTTTCTCAAGTTCTGTTAATCTATTTTTTGTTTCAAAAAGAGAAGTGCTGCTGCTTGATTCAAGCTCTTTTTTAGTTCTTACAATCTCTTCTTTTAATTTACCCAGAACATCTACTATCTGTTCTCTTGTGTTAGAAAGGTCACCAGAAACATTCTTTAATAATTTGTTCTCAAACTCAAGATTCAATGCCGAGAGACTGTTCTTTATTTCGTTAAGCATGCCTGAATAAAATAAAAGTTGCTCTTCAAGTTTCGCAAGCTTTTCAAGGTTTTCGTTTTTGCCTGATTTTATGAGAATTGCAATTAACAAAAAAAGAATCAGGGTTAACAGCACAAAAACAACTATTATTCCATATTCAACAAATCCCATTTTTCCCTCACTTTTCTATTTCATCTATACGGTCAATCTTTGCGACAATTACGGCATCGACAGGGGCATCCTTATGTTTTATCAATTGAACTGCTGCATCCCCTTCAATTGTAACAATTACCTTTTCCCCTATACCCACTCCCACTGTATCAAAGGCAACAACACTCTCCCCTGTGAGGTTTCCCTCTGTATCAAGAATGTCAAGGACATAAAGGGGATAACCTTCAAGCCTTTTGTTTTTTTCAGTGGATATTATCTTTCTTGAAACAATACCTATCTTCACTTTGACACCTTATCAACCTTTGCTATCACCGTTGTATCAGTGGGCACAATCTGAGGAAGAAAACAATGGGAAGCCTCATACCCCTGAACAAAAACAACTATCTCACCTTCCCCCACTCCAACACAATCCAGGGCAAAAAAGGGATCACCAGAAGGATTGTAATTTTTGTCTATCCTCTTCAAAGCAAGTATCCTCTTCCCTTCCAGAGGCTTGTTTTTCACTGTGCTCCATAACTTACCGACAACTATACCCAATTCCATCGTCAACTCCTTGAATGAATTATAACAGATTAAATCATCTCTTTCCAAAATCATACTCTTTGTAAAAATTATCTTACTTTTTTGGAAAAATTCAACAAATATTGATTTTAGTCAATTTAAAACAAAATTATTACTTTAAAATAAGGTTTAATATAAGACCCGCTTTTCATGCGGGAAAATTCAAAGGAGGTCTTATGGCAGGTTTCATTGATAAGATGCTTGAGAAAAAGTATCTTTTTGTTTCCTTCTGGTTTATCACCATCGTTATGGTTGTGGCTTTAATTGGTTTTACAGCAAATATGGTAAAAGAGGTGCCACCTATTCCCGAAAAGGTTGTCTCTGAAAATGGAGAAACACTTTACACCTACAACGATGTTGTTGAGGGTAAAGGGTACTTTCAGGAATTTGATTTAATGGATTACGGCACAATGCTCGGAATGGGGGCATACCTCGGTCCGGATTTCCCTTCTGAGCTTTTACACAGAAGACTTGAATTCCTTTATGATTACTATGCAAAGAAAAATTACGGGCAGCCTTTTAAAGAGATTGAAGACGAGGCTAAAAAAGGTGCGGTCAAGGCGCTTGTTATCAAAGATGTAAGGGGAACAAAATTAAGCAATAATACAGTTGTTCTGTCAGAAGCATCAAGTGAGGCATTTAAAAACAATGTAAACTATATTGTAAACTTCCTTGTAAATGGCAACAAAAAACTTGCTTTCCCCGGCGGAGTTATAAAACCTGATGAGGCAAAGAAGATAGCAGCATTCTTTGACTGGGGTCAACTGGCTGCATCAACATACAGACCGGGGACAAAGGTCACATGGACAAACAACTGGCCAGCAGAGCCTCTAATTGACCAGGATGTAACCTGGTCGGCAATAGTATGGTCTTTATTCCAATTGCTTGCCCTGTGGACTTTGACTATTTTTATACTTTACCTTGTTTATCAGCACCTATTTAACAAAGAGGACAAACCTGATGCTCCCGTTGTTTTAAACTCTCTTTATCCATCTCAAAGAAAGTTGTTCAAATACATCCCCCTTGTTGCTTTGTTCTTTGTTATTCAGGTGTTTTTAGGCGGATACATCGCACACATATACACGGAGCCAGCTAAAAACTTTGTTTTAAGCCAGTCAATACTCCCGTTCAATGTTATGAGGGCTTTGCACATCAACATAGCAATTGTGTGGGTTGCAATTGGATGGCTGGTTGGCGGTATGTTTATCGCTCCACTTGTGGGAAAGGAAGATTTGAAATTCCCCTGGCTCGTTGATGTTCTGTGGCTTGCTTTGATTGTGGTTGGTGCTGGCGGATTGATAGGCATTTACCTTGGAGCAACCGGACACATGAGAGATGTATGGTTCTGGTTCGGAAATGAGGGAAGAGAGTTCTTAAACCTTGGAAGAGTTTGGGATATAGGGCTTGTTGTGGGCCTTGTTTTGTGGTTTTTTATGGTTTTCTCAACAATAAGAAAGGCCAAAGAAAACAATGTAATGGTTGGCACAATTATATGGTCGGCTTTCGGTATCGCAACACTTTACATGGCTGGCATGGCTCCAATCCATAAGATATTCCCCAATTTCACCGTTGATGATTATTACAGGTGGTGGGTTGTTCACCTGTGGGTGGAATTAACATTTGAACTTTTCGCCGCTGGTGTGCTTGCCTACCTTGCGGTTATTCTGGGATTGGTTTCGAGAAAATCGGCTGAAAGGATAATGCTTCTCGAACTTGTGCTTGTAATGATGTCAGGAACACTTGGCGTTGCTCACCATTACTGGTGGCAGGGGCTTGGCGAATACTGGGTTGCAATAGGAAGTATATTCTCTGCACTTGAACCTGTGCCATTAGTGCTTTTAATGGTTGAGGCTTGGAAAGAGTACAGCCATATTAAAGAAAAGGGAGAAAAATTCCCATTTACCATTCCGTTCCTGTGGTTAACAGGCTCTGCATTCCTTAACTGGTTTGGCGCAGGATTCCTCGGCATGGTCGCAAACCTTCCGATTGTAAACTACTACTCACACGGAACATACCTTATCATGCCTCACGGCCATGTTGCATTGCTTGGTGCATTCGGTTATATATCAATTGCATTTCTCTACATTGTTGCAAGGTCAAAGGCTGCTGTTGACGGTACTGAATGGGACGATAAGTTCAGCAAAATCGGATTCTGGCTTGTAACAATAGGAGTTTTGCTTTTTGCAATACCAACTATTGTTATAGGGTTGCATCAAACCGCCGTTGCAAAAGAATTGGGGTACTATGCTGCAAGGTCGAGGGAAACCATTGAGCAGATAATCACCTGGTCATGGATAAGGGTTATCCCTGATTCAATGATAATACTCGGGGCATTAACAGTATTCTTTGATTTATTCAAAAAAACTTACCTTGCAAAAAAGAACAAGTAAAAAAGGGGGCTTTGTGCCCCCCTTTTTTAGTCTGCTTTGAAAAAAATTTTTAACCAAAAACACATAAAGTGCTATAATTTTTTTATGAAGCGATTAAGTAAAAAAACCATAACAACCCTCGATAATCTTTACAATTTTGTGGAACTTTTCGTTGCCTATATACTTCTTGCTTCTGCAATTGGACTGGTCATCTTTGCCATTTACGAAATATTTGATGAATTTTTACATCACTCTGATACCATAAAGGCAGTTATTACCCTTATACACCATATTTTGCTTATAATGATCATCCTTGAGATACTGTGGACAATAATCAATTACATGAAAACCAAAAAATTGTCTGTTGAGGCTTTTATAATTATAGGGATAATATCCTCAATAAGGAAAATGCTTGTTCTCGGCGCATCTGCAAGTACAAAAACAGAGATAACATACAAATTCGTGAGTGTTATAACCTCTGAAATGCTTTTTCAGGCATTTATTGTTTTAATACTGGTTGTTTCAATCTTTATTTTAAGAAAAAGCAGGCTTTACTTAAAAGAGATTGGTGAGGAATAATCGGAGGTAAAAATTGGGAGAAAAGAAAGTTGATGCAAGGGGACTGGCTTGCCCTCAACCTGTTATTATGACAAAGAATGCTTTGAGCAGTATTGATGAAGGCATTTTAACAGTCTTAGTTGATTCAATTGCCTCAAGGGAGAATGTTAAAAGGTTTGCGGAATCACAGGGGTGCACCGTTAATGTTAAGGAAAAAGGTGATATTTTCGAGATTGAGATTGTAAAAGGCTTTACCTGTGCCATACCTTCACAAGAGGAAAAAGACTCTATTAAAAGCAATAAGGTTGTGTTTGTTTCTTCCGATGCCATTGGTCCTGATTATGAGCTTGGCAAGGAATTGATGAAGGGTTTTTTAAAAACCTTTCTTGACCTTGACAGAAAAGACCTTCCAAAAAAGATGATCTTTGTTAACAAGGGAGTACATATTACCTGTTTCTGGGAAGAAACAATTGAACACCTTAAAAAACTTGAAGAAATGGGGGTTGAAATATACTCCTGCGGAGCATGTTTAAATTACTTCAAGATCACGGATCAATTAAAGGTTGGAAAAATAGGCAACGCGTTTGATTCTGTTCAATCTCTCATGCAGGGAGATTCGGTTGTCAATCTGGGGTAAAACCATAAATGGATAAAAGGAAGAAATTAACGGCTTTTGTCAAGGCTGCCGGGTGAGCGGGGAAATTAGGTCCGGGAGACCTTGCTGAAATAATAAACGGCATTCAGTTTAATGTTGAAAACAGGAATATTGTGGTTGATATGAGAACAAATGACGATGCTGGTGTTATAAGGGTTCATAAAAACAAATGCCTTGTGCAAACTGCCGACTTTATCACCCCGGTTGTTGACGACCCCTATCTTTACGGAAGGATTGCAGCGGCAAACTCTCTAAGCGATGTGTTTGCAATGGGAGGGGATGTTTTAACCGCATTAAACCTTGTAATGTACGATTCATGCAATATTGAAAAGGAAGAAATGAGAGAGATTCTTAAAGGCGGATTTGATGCAGTAAAAGAGGCAGGAGGAATTATCATTGGGGGACACACTGTTGAAGATAGCGAAATGAAGTACGGCCTGTCTGTAACCGGGATTGTTGAAGAAGAAAAGATTGTCAGAAACAGCAATGCAAAAACAGGAGATAAAATTGTTTTAACCAAACCACTTGGAATGGGCATTATAACAACAGCAAACAAGGTTGACATGGTATCCGAAAAAACAATGGAAGAGGCTTCAAAGATAATGGCTCACCTTAACCTTTACGCAAAAAATGCAATGGTTGAGGTTGGAGTATCCTCCGCAACAGACATAACAGGTTTCGGGTTAATAGGCCACGCATTTGAAATGGCAAAGTATTCCAATACTTCCATTGTTTTCAACACAAAAGAGATTGATTACCTTGAAGAGGCACTCTACCTTTCCTCAATTGGAATGGTTCCCGCTGGGAGTTACAACAACAAACACTACACAGAAAATGCAGTAAAATTTGAGATTGATTTAAAAGATGAAGAGAAGATGATATTCTTTGATGCACAGACATCAGGGGGATTGCTAATTTCCGTGCCATCTGAAAAGGCAAACCTGCTAATTGAAAAGATAATCGAATATGGCGGTATATACGCAAAAGTCATAGGAGAGGTTGTAGAAAAACAGGAAAAACACCTTATATTCGTATGAGCAATCAGGCAAAATCAGAAAAAAGTTTCGAAATTATTGCACCTGCCGGAGACATTCAATCCCTCGCTGCTGCTTTCAAGGCAGGGGCAGATGCCATTTACTTCGGTTTTAAAGGGCAGAATGCAAGGGGAAGGGCAAAGAATTTTGAAAATGAAGAAGTATTGAAATCCATTGCATTTTTAAGAAAAAACAGGGTAAAGAGTTACATTACCTTGAACACAGTTATAATGGAAAATCAACTAAATTTACTTGAAAAAAGACTTGCTATTCTTTCCCTTATGCCACCTGATGCAATTATTATTCAGGACCTTGCAGTGCTTGAATTAGGAAGGAAAATTCTTCCACCATCAGTCGAGTTTCACGCATCAACCCAGATGGGGATCTGCAATCTGGACGGGCTTAAATTTGCCGAAAGATGCGGTATAAAACAGGTTGTTCTTGCAAGAGAGTTGAACTTTAAAGAATTAAAACATCTATCTGAAAACACAGAACTAAAACTTGAAGTATTTGTGTTCGGTGCAATGTGTTATTCAATTTCCGGTTACTGCTATGCCTCTTTGCTTGAGAAAAACAGAAGCGGGAACAGAGGGGTATGTGCACAGATTTGCAGGCAACAATTCAATAACACCTACCCTTTTTCAATGAAAGACCTGAATCTCATTGAAAAAATCCCCGATCTGGTTAAAGCAGGGATAAAACACTTCAAGATAGAGGGAAGAATGAAGGGGGCAGACTATGTTTACACAAGCGTCTCCGCCTTAAAGGAGATCCAGAAGGATCCATCTGCAGAAGGTATAAAAAAGGCCAAAAAGATACTTAAAGAATATCCGTTTTTAAGGGAAACAGGTAAAGGCTATCTCTATTTTCCGGATAAAAATAAGGTTTTTACGGAAAATAAACACTCTGTCCAGATTTTTGTAGGGAAGATTAAAAAGATAAAGGGAAAAACAATTGAATTAAACACAATTTCAGGTTTTGAAAGATCAGGGTTAAGAGTAAAGGCTGGAGAGAAAGGAGCCACAATTGTTTCGGTAAATAAAAACAGTCTGACCCTGTCATCCGATTTAAAAGCAAAGATTGGAGACAGGGTTTTTTTATACCCGAACAGCGAATCTGTAAAGGGGATAAATGGGATTGTAAATTCAATTTTGAGAAAACCATTGCCTGTTGAAGTTAAATTGAATATAACCGTTGAAAAGCAGGGTTTTAGGTTTCAGGTTGTATTTAACAATAAAAAAACCTTTTATTTTGAAGTTGAGGCAGAGGGGGTGGAAGCAAAAAGCAATCCATTAACAAAAGACACCCTTTTGAAGAAATTAAAATCAAACGAATACATAATCAAAGAGTTGAATATCAATAAAAACAATTTAATATTTAAGCCTTCTGTTTTCAAAGAGTTAAAAGAAAAACTTAAAGAAATAGCTAGGAAAGAGAAAGAAAAAACATTAAATTACCGTGGGGGAATACACAAAGAATACCCTGAATTTCAATACTCCACTCCACCATCTGGATTTGTCGAATTGCCTCCTGCCTATTACAACAATCTGGATATAAAAACTGAAAGATTTATTGCAAATAATGTTGGGCAATTGATATTTGACGGAGAAAAATTCACCGGGAAATTTATCCCTGTATGCAACAAAGTTGCCTCTTACTTTCTGAAAAATAATTTTAATGTTAAAGGATTTATCAGACCATTCGAGTTAAAACCTGACAGCTCAACCCCACACTTTATAGCAAGGGTAAAACCGGAAAGAATACCGTCTCAATTCTCCATTGAAAAAAAGGGAGATATCTTTTTTATAAAGAAAAAGGGAAAATAAAATCAAAAACCATTACTCTTTCTCTTTAACCCTCTTCAAAACAAGGTCAACCCCTGTTATTGCCATACTCTTTTTATCCCCTATCTTTAAACCTGATGACCGGAAACCTCCAACAAGGTAATCACCCTTAACATCAACCATAATTTTCATCCTGGCCCTTTTTATCTTTTCCGTTTTTAAAATATCTCCCTTTAATTCAACCTCAATCACATAATCCCTGTTTAAAACTCCTAAAAAGTTTGAATAGATTTTACCCTTTGTAATTATTGCATCCCCTACTTTTCCGCTTATTTTACCTTTTTTGTCAATCCTGATATCAAACTTCAATTGTTTCTGCTTGCACCATGTAACGATTATCTTGCCTTTTCCCTTCCAGTGTCCTTCAAACCTTTTTAGATCAAGGGAATAAACAAACAGAGAACTAACAATAAAAACAAAAGATAAAACAAAAGCAAAGCGTTTCATTTTAAGCCTCCAAAAGGTGTTTATATCTTTTTTTACGAAGATGAAACACTTTTGTTTATACAATCACTCCATTCTTATGCAAACTTCCAAAAACTTTCTGGTAAATAAAAAATGCAAAAAGAGAAATCAAGCCTATTACCGCAAACGAGCCCCATAACATCAGAGGGTTTCTTACCCCTTCAACTGGACAGTATTTTGAAACAAGCATTCCGGCAATCCACCCACCTAAAAAAGAGCCTACAGCCACTTTTATATGGGCAAAACCAAGGTATAAACCTATTTTGTCTTTAGGGGCTATTGATGCAACATATTCCAAAAATCTCGGTTGAAAAGTCATTTCTCCAAGGGCAAATGTCATTATTGCAATAATTACCCCTGTCATAGTAGGGAAATTGCCCATAATTATCATTGATACAATACAAATTGACAAGCCCAAAGCCATTGCCTTTAAAGAGGATAATCTTGAAGTCAATTTTGCAACAGGCAATTGAAATATCATAATCATTCCCGGATTTATTGCAACAAGCCATTCCATAGGGGCAACAGGAGAGATCTCCCTTTGAATGTAAAGGGGCATTGCAAGGTATAACTGCCAGAACATTATTTCAAAACCTGCGAATATAAGTATAAATAGCAAAAATCTTACATCCTTAAACACAGCAACTATACCTGAAATCACCTCTTTAACAGAAGGTTTATCCCCTGTTTGGATACTGGAATCTTTAAATTTAAAATAAACCATGGTTAAGGCAACAAGAGCCATTAAAGCGGAAAAGGTGCATGCAACCTGCATTCCAAAACTCTGCCACTGTAATATATCCTGAACCTGCAAAGGGCTAAAACCTTTCATTTTCTCAAGTGCCCCCCTTACTATCGGGGAATCTATTGAATAAGGCGGCAATGTTTTGACATAAGACTTTATTGCTTCAAAATCGCTTTCCCTCAGCCAGCTTCCAATATTTAACCTCATAGGCTTTACAATTACCTTGCCTAAAAAACCACCAATATTTACAATCATATAAAAAATAGCAAAACCCAGTTTACTCTCTCCTTCCGGGGATAATTTTGCAACAGAGCCTGAAATTGTTGGCTTAACAAAAGAGCCCCCTATTGCAATAAATACGAGAGAGACAATAGCCATAATTTTACAGGGA
>Ga0256833_1001721_pt1 | contig 15802 bp, 8 predicted proteins | sample 356284metaG_FD_190535 | JGI IMG/M metagenome (GOLD analysis project Ga0256833, IMG submission 190535) | Hydrothermal vent microbial communities from Mid Atlantic Ridge, Atlantic Ocean - 356-284 | ecosystem: Environmental > Aquatic > Marine > Hydrothermal vents | place: Atlantic Ocean: Mid...
CTATCCCAGGGGAATGAACCTCGACAAGGTTGAAAGCGAGACCGGTCGCTGGCGGGCCTCGCCCACAACGAAATTCTCCCGTCTTCTGGTGGAGACCGATGTTCCCATAGGGCTGCTGACGAACGGTGACGATTGGAGGCTTGTGTACGCTCCGCGGGGAGCGACCATGGCCACGGTCACCTGGGACGCCCGCTCGTGGCTTGATCGTCTGCCGACGCTTGATGCCTTTGTCTGCCTGCTGGATGCCCGGCGCTGGTTCACCGAATCCGAGGACAGGAGCCTGCTCGCGATTATCCGGGAGAGCCAGGACCGCCAGGCCGACGTGACCGACCAGCTGGGTGAGCAGGTCGGCCAGGCGGTCGAACTGTTCGTCAGAGCTCTCGACGTCGCCGACAGGGAAACAGGGGGACGATTGCTCGATGGAATACCAGAGGCCACCGTTTTCGAGGCTTCCCTTACCCTGATGATGCGCCTTGTCTTCCTCCTGTATGCGGAGGAGAACCGTCTGCTGCCCCACGGCAACCCCTTCTATGACCAGTCGTACGGTGTGGTGCACCTCTGGAAGGAACTGTCCGCCCAGCGTCGGATCGACCGGGAAGGGATGCGGCAGCGTTTCGATGCCTGGGACAGGTTGCTGGCCTTGTTCCGGATAATCCACGCCGGCTGCGACGATCCCGATCTCAATCTTCGCGCCTACGGCGGCCACCTGTTCGACCCCGACGCCTTCCCGTTTCTCGAAGGAAGACGCCCGGGAAGCACCTGGCAGGACGGGGACATACTGGAACCTCCCAGAATCAACAACGAGACGGTCTGGCAACTGCTGAAGGCACTGCGAATCGCGCGGGTCGGAGGGCGGCGGGGCATCCCGCAACGGGTCTCGTACAGGACCCTCGACGTGGAACAGATCGGGCATGTCTACGAAGGCCTGATCGAATCCACGGTTGTGAGGGCGGGCCAGGAACCGGAATGGTTCTGGCAAGGCAGGGAAGAACTCCGGGAACGTGACGATGGCTGGCGCGTGGTCTTCGATGCCCCGGGCCAGCCGATACGACCGCTTGTCGAGATTGATGACCTGGAGGGTGACGCCCTCGTTTCCTGGCTGAAAGGAGTAACCGGAAAGACACCGGCTGCAATCCGCCGGGCACTGGCAAACCAGCGGCCGCCTGACGAGACCGACAGCCATCCGCCTGAGGCCGACGACGAGGAAGATTCCGGGGACGAGCCTGTCCCGGAAAGGGTCCGGAAGGTAGCGCCTTTCCTTGCACGGCCAGGGATCATCGAACCCGGCTCCCTCTATGTCATCGGCCAGGGAGGATTCCGGAAACGGCAAGGGACGTACTACACGCCGACGTGGGTCACACGCTTCATCATAGAGCGTACTCTGGACCCCCTCGTGCATGACGGCGATGGGGAAGCGCGCCGTGTGCGGAAACCCGAGGAGATTCTCGCCCTTAATGTGTGCGATCCAGCCATGGGATCAGGCGCGTTCCTGGTCCAGGCGTGTCGCTACCTTGCCGAGAAACTGGTCGAGAGCTGGGAGCTGATCGAATCCGGCAAGCCTGATGTGCGCCTCACCGTGACAGGCGAGGTTTCCAGAGGGCATCCCGAGGAACAGCTGGTCCCGGAGGACAGGGACGACCGGATGGCTCTCGCACTGCGACTGGTCGTCAACAGGTGCATCTACGGCGTGGACATCAACCCGCTTGCGGTGGAGCTCGCGAAGGTCAGTCTCTGGCTGGCGACACTCTCGAAGAACGAACCGTTCACGTTCCTGGACCACCGCCTCAAGTGCGGGAATTCCCTCATCGGTGCCGGTCGGCTGGAACATGCGACATATCCCGCAGGCAATATCGACGCCCCCGTGAGGGACCAGTGGTCGTGCTGGAAGCGGGACAATGCCCCGAGGGATGTCAGGAAGGCGCTCAATGCTCTTCACAGGTTTGTCATCAAGGAGGCAAGGGAAAAGAAGGCCGGGGTCCGGCCCCTTCCGTTCGGCGAGCCGCCGCACATGGAGACGGTAACCGCCCACGCCTCCCGGATCCTCGACGAAATCGAGAGGATGCCGGTCCGCGATCAGGATGCGAAGGAGGAGCGGTACCGGGCCCTGGAACGCGATGCCGGCTTCCAGGGGCTGCGCCGCATGTTCGACGGCTGGTGCGCCCTCTGGTTCTGGCCCGTGGACGGCAACACCTCCGTCGCGGATGTACCCACCCCGCACGACTGGGAAGTGTACCGCTGGTGCATGTTCCAGGACGAGAAGGCGCTCCTCGACGAGAAGCATCGCCGTTGGCGGAACACAGCAGCCATGGTTTCCAGCACGGAGAGGTTCTTCCACTGGGAGCTCGAATTCCCCGACGTCTTCACTGGGGAACGTGGTGGATTCGACGCCGTGTTCGGCAATCCGCCGTACGTGCGGATGGAGTTTCTCAAGCCGTACAAGCACTACCTCAAGACGCATTACCGCTGCCACACGGACAGGGCCGATCTCTTCATCTACTTCTACGAACGGGCGATCGGCACACTGCTGCGCGAAGGCGGCATCATGGGATTCATCTCGTCGAACACATGGCTCAAGACCGGGTCCGGGAAAGCCTTGCGCGAGTACCTCCAGGAAAAGGCCGCTGTCCGGGAGTTCCTCGATTTCGGCGACCTGCAGGTCTTCAGGGGAGTGACCACGTACCCGGCGATCATCATTGTGGAGAAAAAGGAGCCGGCATCCGACCACAAGATCCTCGCCGCTGAGGCGGAATCCCTCGAGGACACGGACCTCTCCGGCCGTCTCAAGTCCGTCGGCATCCTCGTCCCGCAGAAGGAACTCGATCCGGCGGCCTGGCGGTTCGAGGACAGGCGCATCGCGCGGCTGCGGGAGAAGATCCTCAGCGCCGGCATTCCTCTCAAGGAGTACTGTGGCTCACCACTTTACGGAATCAAGACCGGCCTCAACGAGGCATTCGTGGTGGACAGGGAGACCAGGGATCGCCTGATCGCCGAGGACCCCAAAAGCGAGGAGATCCTGAAACCGTTCCTGGAAGGGAAGGACCTGAAACCCTGGAGGGCGGAACCGCGGGACCTGTGGCTCATCTATACCTGGCACGGCATCGAGATAGACCGCTACCCGGCTATCCTGGAGTACCTCCGTCCATTCCGGAAACGACTCGAGGCTCGCGCCACGTCCCACGCGCATGCCTGGTATGAGCTTCAGCAGCCGCAAAGGGCCTATGTATCAGGTTATGAGTCCCCCAAGATTATGTGGCCTGAAATCGCCAACGACCGCAAATTTGTTTGGGATAAAGCGGGGCGCTGGTACCCAAACAAGACAATCTTTGCGGTACCAACGAATGACCTTGCTCTTTTGAGCATTCTTCATTCTGATGTTATCTGGTACATGATTCGCGGTGCGTGCTCCTCGCTCCGCGGAGGGAAGTGGAGGTTCCTCTTGCAGGCCATTTATATGGAGGAACTGCCGATTGTGCGCGTGGATGGAACAGCTCGCAAGCGACTACATGAAATTGCCCGTGTTATGTCTGGCAACCCATCAGAGACGAACCATCAGCTTGTGGAAGAGTTGAACGACATCGTATTTGATCTTTACGGGTTAACAAACGAAGAACGACGCCTTGTAGAAAAGGCGGTCAAGTAGCGGGAGCGGGGATAGATGCTCATTCCTCGATGAGGTGTTTCATTCTCGCTGGATCAATGCCCGGGAGTCCTACTGCCGAGTAGAACCTTGTGAAACAGGACTGGAAGGCCTCAGCGAAAGGAGCGTCCAGTACGGCAAAGCGTTCATGCCGATCAAGCGCATCCTTGTAGGGTATGCTTTCAAGCTGAAGGAAGTCGCAATACAGATCTGGCATGTCAAGGAAGCCCGGGAGGAACCAGTAGCGCCCCTCCGGCTGCAATCTGTTGTCACGCACGGGGGATTGCATCATCCTTCCCAGGGATTTCAGTTTCTTGTCCTCCGAGTTCCCCTGGGGAGGGTATGTTTTCAACAGCTCTTTTGCTGACACCGTTTTCACGGTCAGAATGTACTCGGCACGGGGCTCCTTCTTTCCCGGCTGGATCGCCAGATGGCAGTGCGGTGTGAGGACCACCCGGAACGATCCGTCTGCTTTGTGCCTGAGGATCTCACCGAGCCGCAGTTCGTCTGACACCGGCGGATGGATGTAGTATTCCACGCCCTCGACGGTTTCGACCTCCGCCGGATCATCAGCTACTGGATCCAGCCGCCCGATCTGCATGGCTGCACGTCGCCTGACCAGCCGCTCCAGCACCGAAGGTTCGGCAAGACCGTTCTCGTGCAGACGCTCCCAGTTTCCTTCGAGGAAATCCCAGAGATAGGACCCGCTTGCACGATCAAGATCATCATGCAGCTTCCTGGCAATCCCAGGGATGCCAGTGGTCAATAGCTCCTCCAGCTTTGCAACGATGTCTTCGTTACCCCTGCTCTTGTCCGCGAGTTTGACGAACGGGCCTTCCTTGAACGACTGCGGTGCGGAGCCATCAGTAAAGGCTACGATTGGACAGAACCGTTTGCTGCGAATGCCGGAGATGATATCCCCCGCTTTTTCATCCTCTATTTCAATTCCCTTTTTGTGCCCGGGCCTGTCCCTGTAAATGTCGGTGACGATCATGTCGTACCTGCGCGTCGCGACACGCTTCATCGCTTCGGCAAAGTCGCTGCAAGGTTCCCATTCGAGGCTATATCCGCCAAGGGAATCAGGCAGGGTTTCCAGCAGGAGATCGAGGTTCTCCTTGTCGTCTTCCACGAGAAGGATGTGGAGGGTTATACCGTGATCCGTCATCGTCCGACCCTCCGCTCGAATGTTGCCTCGAAGCATGCCCCCGGGAGGCCGCAGTCATCGCGGTACACCAGTTTTCCGTAGGGTTCGATAACCAGTCTGGCAATGTACAAGCCGAGCCCCATGCCGTTCGGTTTCCTGCTGAAGTACGGTTCGAAAATCCTCGAGCGGTCCTCCTCCGGCACTCCCGGACCGTCGTCCGAGAACAGCAGCCGGAATCCATGCTCCAGCGTCTCCAGCCTCACCTGGATATGTCCCCCGCGGCCGGCCCCTTTGTCGCGGACAAGCCAGAAAATGCTGTTGTCGATCATGTTGGCCACGATCTGGCCGAGGCATGCTCGTGACATCTTGACGCGGACAGGGGTCTTCGGGGCGATGATCTCGTATCTGATCCCCTGTTTCTGGAGGAGAGCTTCGTAGAGGCGGAAGTTGTCTTCTATCTCGTCCCGCACGTTGAATGTCGTTGCGCGTCCCCGTTTGGCGGGTGTTTGCGGTTCCAGGCGCTGGCGGAGATTGTGGATCTGTTCCAGCCATCCTTTGATGGATTCGAGCCGGGGAGTAATTTTCTTCTTGCCCTCATTATCGAGCAGCCTCTCCAGGTCCTTTTCCAGCACTGCAAGCTGCCTGTTGATTTTCCCGAGCGGAGCCCCGATTTCGTGGATCACGATATCGACCATGTGACCCAGACCGGCAGACATCAACAGGCGTGAGTAGACTTCCTGGACCCTCTCGACGCCTGCCTTGATCTGTTGCTCGGCTTCCGTGATCAGGCGGGTTACCGGGTGGTCCTTCCCGAGCTCGCTCCGTGCGCGCTGGACCGTCTCCCTGAGCTCGAAGGCCTCGAACAGGGGATCGGTGCGCTCGATCCGTTCTTTCCTCGGCCGCAGGCGATATCGTTCCTCTTCCAGCAGGGACAGTACTTCCTTGAACCATTCCTCCAGGGCCGCGTGGGCGGTGTTCATTACCATCCCTTCGCGCGTGCTCCTGTCGCGCAGTTCCGGGTTGTGCTCGCGGGAGATCCGCACGGCGGCGATGACCTGGTTGTTGGCAAGGTTCTTGACGGGGTTCAGCCGGCTGCGGATATCCAGGTTGAGCCAGTCGTTTCCTTTCTGCCCGTACGGATAGACCCGGAACCCGTCGCGGTAGATGCTCACGCCGCAGTACGTATCCAGCGTACGCCGGATCTCCCGTATCCCCATGCCCAGCCGCTCGCTTATGGGCTCGAGGCCTTCCCGGTCGCGGTCCCAGGCCCTTATCTCGACCTCGAAGGGACCGCATACCGGTTCCGAATCCCTCTCGCCAAGCTTGTGCCTCGGGAACTTCCTGTGCCGCTTGCCGTCGACCTGCAGCTCGCCCGTGAAGAAGCCCTTCTCGTCGACCGTTCCTTTGAGAAGGTACTTGGGTTTCAGGATGAGCTCGGGAGGCTGGACTTCACCGGAGAACTCGGGATGTGCCGGGATGTCCAGGAAAATGTTGAAATCGGTTACATCGTTGAATGGCGAAATGAGCCGGGAGAGTCTGGCATGCAGCTCCTCGTAATCCTCCTTTTCCCAGACCTTCCGCAGTTTTTCGAGGGTCAGGCGGGTTCCCCGTTCCAGATCGGGAAGCGGATGCAGTTCGTAATCGATGGTAATCTCATCGAGGTAGCTCTCGTCATCGAACCGCCCCCACTCGAGCAGGACGAAAACACCCTCGTTGGCGCCTTCCGTCTTGCTCTCAAGCATCAGGGATTCTGCCAGCCGGGCTGCGGCGAAACGCCCGATACCTTTGGCGCCCTGATAGAGTCGTCCTCCCGGTGACCTTTCCTGTTTCCTCTTTATTACTGTTCCGGGTTCAAACCACGCCGTAAGAACCGTGTCCAGATCCATCCCTGTCCCGTTGTCTACGACCACGATCCTCTCGGGTCGCTCGGGGTCGCTTCCCTCGAAACGCACCTCGACACGGGTCGCGTCGGCATCGTACGCGTTCTTCACAAGTTCGACGAGAGCGACGGGTTCGTCGCTGATGAGTTCGTCCCCGATCAGCCCGATCAATCGGGCCCGGGGACGCATCTTCGCCGAACCGCTTTTTCTTGTTCCCTGTTTCATCCTTGTTTTCCCGGCATCAGAGCCCTCATGACCAGACGACTATCATTCATCGATCTCCACGATTATCCCTGCCTTCTCGAGAGCATCAAAATGGCGAACGAACTCGCCTACGACTTCCCCGTCAACCATGACGCCCATCTCCATGTTCTCCGAGAGTCCCAGCCAGGTCAAATTGGCCGAGGTAAGAAGCATGGCCTGGCCATCGGAAGCGACGAGTTTGATGTGCAGCTTGGCCATCGGATGCTGATCCTCGGTCGGCCAGGTGAGCAGCCTCGGAGCCGGGGCGTCCGCCGGCCAGGTCTCCCGCATCAGCTTCGCGTTGGCAGGATCATCATGCAGAACCATGGTGACCCTGACACCTCTCTCCGCGGCCTCGGAGAACCGCCTGACTAAGTCTTTCGCTGTAAGCGCATAGCCAACTACCAGGAGATGGTCGCGCGTCCGGTCGATGATCCCCCGGATGACCTCCGCTGTGGAACGTGCCCTCGAACCCGGCACTACAGGACCTGTCCAGACCATTTCGACGCTCGGCACTTTGCGTTTCGCAAGACGGGCACCTTCGGCAATGGCAGAAAGACAGAGGGCGAGACATGTCCCCGGGATGACCTCCTGCCCGCCGGCCTTGCGCCATTCCTCCAGAAGAAGGGCAAGCCTGTTCTCGAGCATGGCATTCGAGTCGGCGACGCGTCGCAGGACAAGAGGACTTGTTCCTGGTGCGAGCGTACCGTCAGCGAGTGCGGAGGCGACCTTGTCGATGAGACTCTTATCCGTCGACCAGAACTCCGCGAGCAAATGCCGGAGGCCGTCGATTCCCGGGGAACTCATGAATCAGGCCCTCCGTCAGGACTTCCACACAGGGATTCGGGAAAGAAGGCAAGCGAGGAACCCGCGAATGTCGGAACCACCAGATTGCGGTCGAGCAATCTGTTCCCGCGTTCACACGACGTTTCCGACACCATCAGGCAGGCGTGGCAGGCCGCCCCATTCAGGATCCCGTGCTCTTCTGCCCGGTGTTCCGCGCAGAGCGGATCCGAGGAGCATACCGTTGCACCCCTGAGTGCCGCCCGCATGAGCGGGCCAAACCGATCCGGCTCCCCCAGTTCCACCAGACCACCAAGACTGCCTTCCGAATCCGCCACCGCTGTATACAGAAGAATACCAGCCATGGGCTTATCGGGGTTCGATGAACAATATATCCGTTCCCGGATAGAGCTCGCGGAATAGCCGCAGTCGAGCGACAGCTGCCTGATGAGCATGTGGGCTATGGAATGCAGAAGGACGTACCGTATTCCCGGGAACGCCGCATCGGGTAGTCCTCGCTCCTTGCGCCACAAGGCGTATATGCGTGAGAGATTCCCCGAAAGCGTTTTCACCTCATCACGGTTCTCCCATGCCTTGATGGCATCCTCGTGGAACTCGATGAAAATCCCTTCGCCCTTAGTCTCCACTGCAGGGAGCCAGTCCAAGGGTCTGCGGCTCAGTGGAGCTATCTTGATCTCCGCTGCACTGTCGTCACCGGGTTCTCCCAGGGCATCTATGCGGGTAAAGCCGAGAATAGCGCGGACTTCCCTAAGACGCGTTGCCTGGACGACACGCGCAAGCCATGATCCCAGTCCCGGAGGCAGATCCACCTGCCTCGTCTCGAACTCAGTTTTCCCTGTACCTGCCGAAGGTTGCCGGAAGGCCAGCCACTCCTCCCACAGCAGATCTGTTACCGTGCGAAGGGTGCGATTCCTCCTCTCCTGGAGGGCAGACCAGATTTCTTCCGCCGTGAACCGCTCCAGTTCGGGGTAATTCCCCAGCTCGAGGAACATCTCCACCTTCTCGAGGGAGTCGAGCCTAGTCATATGCCTTTCATATTTGCCCACGGCTTCCTGGACGGGATTGACCCATGGCGGTATGGAGAGAGCACTGCGCAGGACCGGGAACCACGCATTGCTTGCTCCTCTGAGAAGCGGTCTCGGCTCTGCGTCGCATCCATCAGGATCCACGTCGTCCGTTCCCAGCCATGGTCTGCGGGCCGTGCAAGGCCCGATGGCCGCAGCCCGCTGCTCACCGAAGGCGTGTCCCATCGGACGTCTGGCTCCGCAACCTTCACATACAACGAGCAGATCGGAAATGGAGCCGGAGAGCCCGCGGTCCACGAGTTTCAGCGGGCCCTGGCAATCCTGGGCCTGATCTCCATGGACGTAGGTCAGCCACGGGAAATCATCGAGGTGGCCATTCGGGCAGGCGACAATAAAACGGGAAGGAAAAGCTACGGCGTTCCCTTTTCCAGGGCAACGCGTCTCTTTGCAGAGGAACCTTTGTCTTTTCTGTTCCCAGACAAACGCCTGCCACGGGGCGAGGCGTCCGCAACGCGGACAAACCAGCCAGGCCGGAAATATGATCGTTGGGACGCCACCTACGGGTTGTCCGCGATGGTCCACTCGCGAGGCCGGACGATAGAATGCGTGCTTGCCAAGGGCTCGCAGCAAACGGGGCTCGTCTATCAACTCTTCATCAAGCGGGTTCCAGTAGTCCAGTCCTGCGATAATCACGGAAAGGGTCCGGAGGTCCACGATGGAGCCAGGCCCGAAGGTCGTTATTATCTGGCTTGGCCTTATATCTCCGATGGTGCCCATCCTCGTCACTCCTCCAGAAGGTAGAGTGCTGCACCAGGTTCCACCTCACGCAGCGATGTAGGTGTCTGCCAGAGGCCATCCCCCTCGCTTCCCGCTGGCTGGAGCAGCATCGCAGAACCTTCTGGCGGTTTCCTGTACGGGTTCTCCCAGGAATACCGGAGGTTGCCTCGTTCGATTGCCCCGACCCACTCGTCAAGGATGGCATCGAGTTCCCTCCTCACGGCTTCCTGGAGGTCAGACCGGCCGGGATCGAGATCCCGCACTCTCGACAAGATGGTTTCGACAATCGCGGCTACTTCAGGTGAACTCCTCGACAATCTTCCGGCTCCATCCTCTTGTTCCATGCCCGGAATACCCAGCCTGCACATGGCAACCATCGCCCCGTGAAGCCCCCGATCCCTGGCCCTGGAGGAAAACGGCGTTACACTTGTAGCTTCTACATGCCGGTAGAGGGTGGCATGGTAGATACCGAATCTCTCATAGTGCGAAATATCTCTCGGACGGGACCATTTGTAGACGGTGACGATCAGTCCAGGATGTTGACGTCCAACCCGGCTTGTGGCCTGGATGTATTCGGATGTCGTCTTCGGCTGTCCGGCTACCACCATCAGTCCCAGCCGGTCCACATCGACGCCCACCGAGATCATGTTTGTCGCCAGGAGCACATCGATGGGGTATGGACTCGAACGTTCCGGCTGGAATGGCAGTTCGAGACGGCCAAGGAGGAAGGGGATCTCGGAAGAATCGATCCGGCTCGTCAGTTCCCTGGTCTCGTAGATCAGCCTGCGCTCGAATCCATATGTGTTCAGCAACTTGAGCCGGGATCGGACGTCATCCTCGACAAGGCGGAGGGCGCCCCCCAGCTCGCGCAGGCTGCTGAAATACCCGACGAGAGTCATGTACGGATCACTGGCTTCCGGGTTCTCCTTGAAGACCGTCCGCGCTGCAGCAAGCAGAACCGCGTAGACCCGGACCAGAGCCGTCTTCATGCTTTTCCCTGGCGAGAAGATCCCGAGGTAGAGTCGCCCGGAAGCATTCTCGAGCGGCTGGGCCTTGGAGAAGTATGAGTCGTCCGCGTCAAGACCTGGCGGAGGAAACACCCTGAGCTGCCTGTTGAAGAGGTTCTTGACCTGCTCTGTTGCCCGCCGGATGGTTGCTGTTGAGGCGACGACCTTCGGACGGACAACAAGGTCTCCCGATCTCCAGCTGCACAACCAGTCCACGGCCGTCTCATAGAGACCTACCAGGGTTCCAAGGGGACCGGAGATCAGGTGAAGCTCGTCCTGGATTATCAGTTCGGGGGGAAGCAATCTCTGAGAGGGTTCCACTTTCACGGCTTCCAATCCGCGAACGGCATTGTGCTGACCGGGGTGCGGCTCCGCAGGACTGAGGAATCCGTGCCGCGGGCAATACCTGTCGACGTTCCCGAAAAGCGCCTGGGTTTCACCCTTCCATGGCATCCTGGCGAACTTGTCGACCGTGGCTATCACGAGCGAAGGCACCAGCCTGTAGATTTCCTCGTCGACAACGACCACCGGGAGCCCCTCGCCGGAACTATTACGGAACGTGAAATCGCATTCCGGATTTCCGCATCCGACGAGTGTCCTTTCCACGGAACGATTCGCTCTGAAGTTGCGATGGGTAATGGTGTTACCGCACCATGGGCAGGATACCAGCTGGACAGGATTCCCGGTTGTTGCGGCATTGTTCCGGGCAAGATCCGACAAAGCGATCTCGGAATCCTTGAAACTGTTCGGGGTGGTCCCGCGGCCAACCCACAAGCCGATGCGGAAAGGTTCCTTCCCCCAGCGCTCCGGGTCGCGTCGCCTGATGATTTCGCAGGCGCAGACAAGCGTGGAGGCCCTCTGGAACTGTTGGACCGTGAGCAACCGGAGCGTGTAACGCATAAGGACGGCGGTGCCTGCATCACTCCTCATGCCCTCGACGTCCCCTCTCAATCTGCGAAGAGCGAAGACAAATGCGGCAAGGCCCAGATAGGCCTCCGTCTTCCCCCCGCCGGTAGGGAACCACAAGAGATCAGTAATCCGGCGGTCCTCGTGGGATGGATCGACGATCCCGCGGATATTCAGAAGTATGAATCCCATCTGGAACGGCCGCCATTCCGGTCTGGGCGTATGGCCGGGCAGATCCCCACCCGTTTCCCTGGAAGCCACAGCGCGCGTCGAATGGATCCGCTGGAGGTACATGGCTTCGTTGGCGAACCTGAACGCCTCGAGAACCGTAGCGTTCTCGCGGATGAGTTCCAGGCCGGCCTTCATCCTCTCGACGGCTTCGCGGCACGATCTGAGGTGTTCCCGCCCTGTCGCCTGGTAATGGCCGGGAAGTCCGGCGATACGGGCTTCATTCTGTTCGATCCATTCCTCGTAACCCTCGATAAGCGGCATCAGCATCTCGCTGATCGCGGAGCCGCTTTCGGCCTTTGCCAGATCCTCCATGAAGAGATTGGCGTCCCCTCCGGCTTCCAGGGATACGACCCTGGGCACTTCCGCCGAGGGTATCAGGGCTGTGCGCAGTAGTCCTGCCCGTCCGCTGTCCACGTGGTCCCATTCGACTGCCACTCCGTGCCCGACAGCGAATTCCAGGGTGTTCCTGAAAAGCAATGCGTTGCTGGCGGCATCAGCGTCACCCATCCTGCCGACATCAAGATGTCTGGCAAGAAAGGGATGGTTTCCTTCCTCCGTACCCGTCACATCCAGCACGGGCTGGAAAAGCCAGTAATCGTCTTTGCGGCCTCGGGTATCGGGTACTTCTTTCCTGTTGACCAGGAACACGCTTACAGCCCGGAACCCCTTCTGCTCGTGGACTATCCATTCGATGCACACCCCTGGTTCATCAGGGCACTCGATGCGATGCCTGCCACCCGCTATTGATACATCAATGGTGGCTTCGAAGGACACCGGGGCTCTCTTCCATTTGCCGGTTGTGCTTCCCCCTTCCTCCTTCCCGATGCGGGAATACTTGCCCCAGCGGGCCTTCACGCGTATCTCCTGAACCTCCTCGCCCACGAGGAACGACATTCCTATGGACGAAGGGTTCAACGACTGCCCAAGAGGTGCGCCCCGTTCCGCTTCTCCCGTTTCCTCTTCCTCTTCGAGGGTTTCCACGTCGTCATCTTCTTCGGGATCTATGCCGGTACCAACCGGTGCGAGCATGCCAAGCAGATAGCGTGAAGTCGGGGCCTCTGACAGTTCTTCCGTTTCCCCGCCCACCGGTCCAAGCAGCTCATGTTCAAGAAGCTCGACTATCTGTTGGCGTGCTTTTTTCGTGGGTTCCTCGGGCATAGACTTCACCTCGCTACAGCCACAAGTTCCACGTCGACGGCACGCGCGGGACTTCTGGCGATTATTCCTCTTGTGAAGAGCGCGGCATCCGCCTCGGCGAAGGACTCCGCAAATGCCTGGGCCATCAACGGGGGTACTGCATTACCGATCAGTCCGAACGATGCGACCATCGACAGACCTTCGAACCTGAACCAGTCGGGAAAACTCTGGAGCCTTGCGGCTTCCCGCACCGTGATTGTCCGGGGCTGGCTGTAATGAATAAACTTGTAGCAGTCTTTCTGGAGATGGGCGGTCACCGTCCAGGCTGGCCGTTCAGGATCCAGCTTGTGGAGCTTGTCCTTGAATTTGTCCGTGGAATACTTGATGAGCTTGTGGCGCGGGTTGATTTCCCGTATGGCTTTCTGCACGTCCGGATCGGCGAACCGCGCCCCGGGCTTCATGCGTGCAAAAAGGGCCACGTCATCGGGGTTGTGCCACCGGCAGATATGGTCGAACAGACGGCCGCGGAGTTCCCTCGGCTTACCGGCGCGCATGAGGCGCTGGTAGGCGGTTGCAGGGGACGACGAATACCGCATCTCCCGTTCCCGATGCCCGTGAGGGACCTCGGGCAGGTCATCAAGGGCAGCTGACACCGTAACCGTCGGCTTCTCTTTCGGCGGTTCCCAGCCTTCGATTCCGAGATCCTCGCGGTAACCGACGAGAACGAATCGACGGCGATCCTGGGGCACACCGTATTTCGAGGCGAGGTAGTTATTGTGGACGAGTCTGTATTTCATGGGGCGGCCGTCATCATCACGCAGATTCTCGAAGCGGTTGATGATGGCCTTGAATGTTTCGTGGCTACGGATAGTCGGGACATTCTCGAAAAGGAACCAGCGTGGCGCAAGCACCTCCAGGAACAGGGCATAGACCTCGAAGAGCATGGTTCTCTCGCGGTTCTTCTTCCTCCAGTACGCCTTAAGGTCACCGCCCGATTCCATAAGGGCACGTATCTTGTTGCGGCCCACAACCGAGAAGCTCTGGCAAGGCGGGCCACCGATGAGCACGTCACACGATGCCGGCTCAACCCCGTGGCGGCTGAGAAAAGCACGCACGTCATCGGTGGAAGAGAGTCTGCTCAGGTCTTCCTGGACGGCGCCTCTGTCGGAGTCCCCTTTCAGGTTCAGGTTGTAGCAATGGACGGATTTTGGATCCTGGTCGACAGCGAGAAGGCACCGGTAACCTGCCTGGAGAAAGCCCAGGGAAAGGCCTCCGCACCCGGAGAACAAGTCGATGAAAGTGGGCTTATGCTCCCCGTTCATACAACAGCTCTCCTTGCGACAGGGTTCTCTTCGAGCAACTCAGGTACCATGCTGACATGCGCTTATCCCAGAGACGCAACTCCACGAATTGCTCCCAGGAGAACAAATACAACCGTTCAAGGGACAGCGAATTATTCAGTTTGACTACCAGGAGGTATTCAAACAGTTGTTTGTTTTCATCGGAGGGGTCGGGATATATGGTTCCCGTTTTCTTGGCCCTCATTATGGTCTTGATGGAATATCTGTCCCCGTTTCTCGATAACGCATCCACGTTCTTGGTCCCTGTGGGGGCATGCTGCAGATTTGGAAGCCCAGGAGTACTGTTGAAGTAGTCGATAGCGATCTCCTCGCCTATCTGACCGATCTCGAATGCCAAGCCCCGGCGCTTCATCTCTGTCTCCACCGAGACCCGAAGGCAGACGAGTTCTGCGTCGGACAGTTTGCTCATGTCCATGCTACCTGCGTCCGATCCCACTCGGACGCTGGTTCCTTTTTTCTTGCTGCCCACACGCATACCTACCGGGTCCTCTTCGATACTGCCGGGCCGACGAATTCGCCGTGCGCCGAATCCAGAAAGCAGAGTCGAGGCGTGACGAGAGGTAGAAGGAGGACTTGTTTTCTGTGCCTCACATTCATCCGCGTCCCTCCTCCGGTAGCCTCAGTTTGCCCTGACTGATCATCTTCTCGCAGAAGGCGTCGAATTGCGCCTTGGCGAGCTTCGAGGGCTTGGATTGGCAGTTTTCCCACCGGTTGACGGTGGCGTAGCTGACACCGATCTGCCGAGCCAAGTCCTCCTGGCTCAGAGCCAGCTGTCGCCGGATCTCCTTCACCAGCGCCGCAAATTTCCGAGCTTCTGTGTCCATTCGATGCACCTCTCGTTCGGGACGCGGACCCGGGCCTCCGCCCGCATATAATAGCGCATGATATAACATTCGCAAGACGGAGGCAAGGGAAATCCGCGCGTGCTCCCACGCGATGGGTCACGACGGCCAGCTTCCGAATGGCAGGAGCCGCCGGTCGGAGCGCAACGGTTGACCCGCATAGAGCCACGCCGGAAAAGCGGTGCCGTCGAGTTTCACCGGTATCAGCACACGCCTGTAGAGGCTGGGTCCGCCGGGCAGGAAACCCTCGAGGTGGTCGATGGCCGGGAGGCGGGTCTCGGGATCGTCGAAGGTCAGGAGCTCGCCGTACACGGGGCCCCAGCGGCCGCCCGGGGCGCCGTTCTCCCCGAGCTCGGGGTGTGCGGCGCGTGCGGCGAACTCCGCGGCCAGGCGCGCCTGTGTGGCCACGTCGGCGAGCGGGTCGGCGGTACCGTGAGCCAGGATGTCCTTCTCGGGCACCTCCAGGACGGGGATACCGGAGGGCATCTCGTACAGGCGACCGCGGACCACGGCTTCCTGTACGTCCAGAACGCCCCGGCAGAACCGGTCGTGGTTCCAGTAGCCCCGCTTGAGGGTGCCGTAGACGAAGAGTCTCAGGAGCCCGGCTGTGTTCTCCTTCGGGGGTTGACGCTCGCCGTCCGTGGCTCGCGCCCTTCGGGCGTGCCTTCGGCACGTCCAATTCGGCTCTCCTGCCGAATTGTCATTGGGGTTCATGGGTGATTCTCTTCGGTTCATGCGGCTCTCTGTCACGGCGCCTTCCCCCGTTTCCCCTGGGCGATGAAGGTGAACGACTCCCTGGAGAACTCCA
>Ga0256833_1001722_pt1 | contig 15794 bp, 19 predicted proteins | sample 356284metaG_FD_190535 | JGI IMG/M metagenome (GOLD analysis project Ga0256833, IMG submission 190535) | Hydrothermal vent microbial communities from Mid Atlantic Ridge, Atlantic Ocean - 356-284 | ecosystem: Environmental > Aquatic > Marine > Hydrothermal vents | place: Atlantic Ocean: Mid...
TTTACTAAATGCTATTATGAACTCCACCGCTGGGTTTGTATTCCTTCTAAAAGCTTTCTTTCCCTTCTTTATTCTTTTATATTGGATATAGTTCCAAAATGCTTTTATATAGTCTATATAGTCCTCTTCACTATTTATAATTGGTTTATATTTCTTACCTTCCACATTAAATATATAGTTCGGTGAGAATATAACTTTTATAGGACTTTCTGGATTTGAATGTGGAACTTTTGATAGTCTTAAATTATGCTTCACAGCTTTTGCTATTCGTTCCTTTGATACCGTTTCCATTCGAGTTATTACTTTCATTCCTCTAAATCTATTTTCCAACTATTGCCGACGAAGTCGGCAAGTAGGTCTTATTAACTCTCTCCATTTCCTCCCATTTCTGAAAATTTTCGTTTTCTTTAATACTTTTTGGAATTTAATTTTCCTATTATGGCTTCTAAGGAGGTTATTTATATTTCTCCTAAAGAGTTTAATTTTTTACTTGTCGATTTGATTAAAAAGCTTACTCTCAAAAAATCAAAAAAGAAATTTAAATCTCCTATAAAAGATATTTGGAGTAAGTTCATAAAAGAAAATTCTTCCGTTTTGAAGGAAGCTATACAACAACGAAAACTTTCATCTATTTACCAGAATTTTATTGTTAAATCCGAGCTTTATTCCCAATATCCTATTTCCTATGAATATTTTCGTAGGCTTGTTAAAGAGTTAATATAGTTTTTAATGCCTCGTAAACCTTTTAGAAAAGCTTTAAACCAGCTCAAACGGGAACTTAAAAAATTTTCTACTGTTTCCGATGAAGATATTTTTCTTCTTTTAGAAAATTTAGAACCTGAGATTTTACATATGGTTAAAACTAATCGTTTTTCTCTTAGTTCCTTTTATAAAATTTTCTCTAAAGTTCTGGAAGAGAATTTTAAAGCTTCTATTTCCTTTACTAAATTTCAAAAAATTTTCTTTAAATGGGTTCTTTCCGATATTTCTAAAAAGGAGATTTTACTTTATATCGCTACCTCAAGTAGAAAAAATAAATCTGTTGACGACGAACTTGATGCTTTTATTAGCTATTTCCTTCAAAAGATTTCTTTTACTCCCTTTACCGATTTATGTGAGAATTTAAAAAACAAATATAATTCCCTTAATACTTCTAAATTTAAATCTCTATGTAAAAAGATTTTCTTTTCCATTATAACAGCCAAAAAGGATGAACTTTCAAGCTTTTATAAAAACTTACAAGGTGCGGAAAAGTTTTTGTTTTAACTTAAAAGTTTTGCTTCTTTGAGCCACTTTTCAATTTTTTCTTTAGAAACATTTAATACTTTTGCTATGGTTTCTACCGGTAGTTTTAACTCTTTATAAAGGTTTATTGCATCTTCTTTTTTAGCTTTCTCTAAACCTTCCCTATAAAGGGGGTCCTTTTCTACTTCTATAGTTATAGGCATCTCTTCCTCCCTTTTTAGTAAATCTAACCTCTTAGGTCTTAGCCTCGCTATGTGGAGGATAAGTTCTAAATATCGCCTCCTCTCTTCTTGATTTTCTATTTGAGCCACCCTCTTTAGGATTTCCCTTATTCTTTTTTCCTCGTCCTCCATTTTGCATAGAACGGCTAAAGCCCAATCACTTGGGGAAGGACTTTCCAATAGCTTTGAACAATCCACTTTATTTATATCCACCAAGGTATAGGAAAACTTTAAATTTTCCTCTTCTAAAAATGGTTTCATTCTCTTGGGTAGTTTTTCTCCCACATACACCACGAACTGTTTGGGAGTTTGTCCATAGTTTTCCTTTATTAGTAGGTAGTAATAAAGCATCCGGTCCGCCATTTTTGGGTCATCCACCGATTGAATTTCTATGTGATAAATACTCCCTTGATGTTCAAAAACTAAGTCTGCCTCTCTTTCAAACAGTTTGGGTAGTTTTACATCCAAAAACTTTACCTTTTGTGGGTCTACTGATATTCCAATAAGATTTAGAAATTGCGTCGGTAGGTCTTTTAATAATTTCCTTAGGGGTATGTCATAGGTCTTTCCCTGCTTAGGTGTTTTCCTTTTGCTTTTTGGGTCCATTTTAAGGTTTAGAGATTAGCCCATAGTTCGGAAATCCTTACCAGTTAAAGCTTCGAAGACTTTTCGAACTTAAAAGTATTGAAATATCAAGACCTGAGAAAATCCCATATTTTCTTTTGATTTCCAAAACCTATTTTAAGGTTCAGCAAAAGTGCTATACTTATAAAGTATGCCTACTAAAAATCCGAGGATTACTGTAACTTTAAATGAAGAAATAGTCGAGATTTTGGAAACATTGGCTAAAGAACGGAAGAAAAGCTTGTCTCAAATAGTTAGAAATCTTTTAGAACTTGGTTTGCTTCTTTCTGAAGATATGAGCTTAGTAAAGTTAACCGAAGAAAGGCTAAAAGACTTTTCTAAAGAAAAAACTTTAAGCCATGAAGAAGTTTGGTCTTAGATACCATCCAAAGGTTAAAGAGGATATTAAAAATATTGATAATCATTTTAAAAATCAAATTAAAACAGCTATAGAGGATAAACTTACTAAAGCTCCTGAAATATTTGGGGAAAAGTTGAAAGGAACTCTTAAAGATTTATGGAAGCTTAGAGTTGGAAACTATAGAGTAATTTATTTTATAGATGAAGAAACAGTATTTATATTAGGTATTTGGCATAGAAGAGAAGTTTATAAAAAGCTAACAGTTAAAGCTATTCTAAAAAGGATAAGAGGATAGTTTCACAAAGGATAAGCAAGTTTTCACATTCCTAAATTCGAAATGTCAACTCTGGGATTTAACCATTCCTCCAATGTGGTTTCAAAGTGGTGTCCATAAATTTCTCCTTCAACTTCAATGGTGGTATCGTCGGGGGTGGATTTAAATGTTAGATACCCTATTTCCGGCAACCCATCTTTATACCCGTAAAGGTAAATCGTTCCTTTTGCGTTAAAAGCTTCTTGTTTTCCCTCGTTCGTAGTCTGGAAGCCTATCAGAAGCGGGTCATTGTTAGGGTCGTCGTCTAAGGCATCCAACACAAAATGCAAATTTTGTTCTTCCATTGCTTTCTTAATAACCTCTTTGGGAACGGTGGTATAAACAATCTTGTCTCCATTTGGTGTTTCTATCAAACCCGCAACTCCATCGGCGTATTGAAAGGCGGTGTTTTTGTAGCTCGCCATTGATACGACATTGTTGTAGGCAGAAGTCGGAGAGTCAAATGCTTTTGGCAAAATAGAGTCGGAGTAATCACTGTTTTCGTATGCTTTGTTCTTTTTTGTTGTTATTTTGAAAAAGGTTGGAATGTTAAACCTAAGCACTTTAAAAGGGCTAAGTACCTCGCTAAATTTATCCTTCCGGAGGTTTAACTATGCCCGTTGAATTAACTACCGAATTAAAAGTTATTAAATATCAGCTTACTAAGTGGTTAATGCAAAAAGGTTATATCCCAAAATTTACCTATATAGGCCTGAACGACAATGGGGAGATTTACATAGAACTTGAGGCTAAAGGTTTAACCAATATGGAAAAAGCTATTTACCTTTCCCGTGAAGCGGAAAAGTTTTTAAACAATGATGATGTTATTGTAGCCATCTATCCCGAAGATTAATTAATTTTTTTTGACCCAACAAAAAGCACCCGCTTTCGCTTTTGTTTCTTTGTGAGAGACCAGTCAACAACCCACCAATAATGGTAGTTCCCATGAATTACCACTTCTTTTCTCTTTATCATCTAGTCGAGTGACTACCGCTCCCCCTAAAATGTTGAAAAATTCAATCTTGTGTTGTAAATTAAATAGTCTGCATACCCACTGATAGCGGACAACAAAAATAAGTCCGCTATACCAACGACTTAAGGCGGGTATGTAAACCAAGCTCCACCATCCCGCTGTATGGTGGGATAGGCAGGAGTAGAGGCGGTGTGAACCCGCCTGTGGTGGTAAGCACTGCTATAGCGTTAACCCCGCCGTAAGGAGGGTGCTATTGTTAGACGGTGTAAATCCACCCGAAGCCTCGGGTCTATGACCCGAGGTAGTTCACATAATAGGGAGGTGAATGAGAGATGGTGGATATGGAGATTTGGCTAGAACTTTTTGAGTTTTTCTACGAAGATTAAACCGACATGGCTTTTGTTTTCCTTTCCGCTCTACAAAACTATTTGGAGGTAGAGGGAATGGTAGATGTAGAAATCTGGCTGGAACTCTTTGAGTTTTTCTATGAGGATTAAAAAAGAATTGAAAAAACCAACAGGGCTTTTTCGTTTTTCCTTTCTACTCTAAAAAATTACCTCTTCATCGTCCTCGTCGTATGTTAAATCGATAGAGTTATTGTCGTCTGCATTCAACGGTTCGACTATTTGGCCTTTGAGGGTAAACAATCTAAACAGAGCTTCTATTAAAAGAATCGATTTGTAAACTGGTCTTTCGTTTACCTTTACTTTACCGAGTTTGAAAAGCTTTTCCGACTTTGTATCCGAAAACGGCATTTTTACACTATCTCTTTCCAAAGAGTGGAGAATGAGTATGGCTTTTAAGTCGTCTTTCGAAACATTTTCGTAGCTGTAGCTTTCAAGATTTCTCAATCCTTTGTGAGTTGGAGGTAAAGGGTGGATAAACTCCACAATGCCATTGTTGTATCGAAATGCAACCCTATCTCTTAACACCGCCGGGTTGGTTATTACATAGCTAGTCTTTATCCTTTTAATCAATTGGGTTTTTAGCCTTTGCTCTTTACCGAAAAGTCTTTCTACAAGGTTTTGTGCATCTTGCTCGTTTATTGCCGTTTGGCTTATAAATAGAACCTTTTTAGCCTTTAACGGTTGCTTTTTAAACAGTTTAACCATTGGAGTTTTATCGCTACTTCCAGCAAGGGTTATTACCATTCCAACTTCTTCTATGTAATCCTTTCCTACATTGTAAACCCTAAAAACTCTATGTGCGGTTCTAAAGTTTTCAGCGTCAAATTCCGAATGCACTACCTCCTTGATGCGGTTCGAATAGGCACTTTCGTAAACAAGGACAACCTCTTCTTCAATATTTAAACGGCTTTCAAGCTTTTTGTTTACCTTTTGGAAAGACAAAAGGGCATTACCAACCGTATATTTCTTCCCTAAAGCCCTTGCCGTTATAGTTTGGTTTGGCATTAAATGGTTCAAAATTGCTTTTACCAGTTTGTATTTATCTCCCTTACCGGTTGATGGAAGAAAGAAGCTATAGCAACGACTATATAGCAAAGGCTTTTAAAAACTGTAAAAGGAAAGAGAGCTAAGCTACATCGATTGCGAGGAATATATCATTACTTACCCGGCAGGAAATCCTAGTCAAAACGGAGGTTGGGATTGGGATATTAATACCAATTACGCTTACATTCCTAAAAAAATTCTTGCCCGCGCTTGGGTTTATGCCTGTGACAGTGCAAATAGGAGAATAACCATAGAAACTCCTCCAATCGCTGATACAAGGGTAAGAGGTGCCGTATACGAAGAATTTAAAAACAATTGTAATGAAGCCGGTATTACCAACGACAACAGGGTGTATTGCACCCTTTACGATAAACCTTGCAGACTAGGAAGTTAAAATGCACTTTCTTCTCTCCCTTTCTAGAAATTTCTCGTAAAAAAAAATCGCAAGCACTATTTTTTGTTTTTTCGAAGAATCTTATATAAAAGAATGTCTATGTGGTTGAAAAGGTTCGTAGTTGGTTTTTACAAAACTTTTACGATAGAAAATATTGTTCTCCAACTCTTAAAAGCAGGCTTACGCAAAGGGCGGGTGCAAGGAGAAATTCTCCCAGAAGAAGTAGGTGAGTTTCAAAAATACATAAAAAGGGTAGAGCTTTACATTCAAAAAGGTTATCCCAAAAGTAAAATACTCCGCCCATTGGACAGGCTTGTGTTAACTCCTTTAAGGATTGCATTTATTCTTCTGGTATTGGGTGCGATAGTGTTAGGGCCTATTGTTGCCAACGACATATTCGGTTACCAGATATTAAGCGATAATCCGATTGTAAGTCATCCTGGAGACTATCTACTTCTTTTGGGTGGATTATTTTTACTGTTGCTTTTCATTCAACCGATAGAAAATCTAATTTTCTTCTGGTTGGCATCCAGATGGGCTAAAAAGCATTTGGAGCAGTAAAAAGAGTTAAAAAAACCGCTTTTAATCGTTTTCTTCTCCCTTTTCAAGCATTAAACCAACCCTGTTGGTGCCTATGTGCAAAATTTCTTTACCCTTTGGGCTTTTAAGTTCAAATTAGACAAAGCCCAGCCAGTATTCGATATCTTTAAGGTAGGGTTTGTAGTCTTTTAAGATTGCCTCTTTGATTTTGGGCATTTTAAATTCTTTAAGGTTGTAAAATGTTTTTCCAAGCCCAAACCATAAAATAGGCGTATCCGAACAGATATTCCTTCGCTTACCTACACGCCAAACTCAAACACAACCTACCATCTGCTCAAAACGATAGAGTATTACCTTCAGCATTATCCCAACGGAGAGGTAATAGTGGCTGTTGATGAAATCCTCGGAGCGGTTCAAGGTTTGAATTCTCTATTGCTTTTGCTTGATGGTTTGAAAAAACGAAACCTTTTGGACAAAACCTACCTTTTTTGGTTTGACGCTTCGCTCTTTTCCGGTCAAGTAGCCGAAACTTTACTCAAATTGCAAAGAAAAGGGCTTATCATTCAACAACATTTTCATAAAGCTCGTTATTGTGAAAGTTGGAAATTCGAAATAGACGGCGTAGAAGTTGAGGCTTTCTTTTCTCCATCTTTCCCTGCTAAAGAGCTTTTTGTAGAACATAAAACTTACCCCATCTCCATCGAATCCAAAAAGGATACGAATAAGTTGGTAAAAGATTTAACGAACTTGATTGTTGAGGAGCTAAAAGACGAAAAAGCAAAAAAGGGAATGGCAGTGTTTATCCAAAACATCGAACTTGCTAAAGGAGTGGCAAAAGCTTTGAACGAAAGAGAGTTTAAAGCTAAGGTTGCAACCGCTTATCAAACTATCGATTTGAGCAATTTGGAGGAAAGTGTTGTTATTTTCACTTCCGCCTTGAGTAGAGGAGTAGACTTACCATTTACCAAACTCGTAATCTTTGTTCCGTCATTCTCGGTAGAAAACAACCTTGCCGAAACCTTGCAAGCCATTTATCGCATAAGAGATGGTAAAAATGACGAACAGACAAGCAAAAAAGTTGTCTTTTTCTATCCCAAACCTCTCTTTGTTCCTAAAGACTTGAAAGAAATAAAGAAATTTGAAATGTATGCTATGGCGGGTTTGGTAGACCAACTAATCGAAGCTTACACTTGCCCTAAGGAAGAGAGGAGGTATTTTATCCCCATACCCGTAATCAAGAACGCTTACTACAGACAAACCTTTTCGGAGTTTGTAGAGATTGGAAGGTTTTTACAATCGGAGAGGGAAGTTAAGTTGGTTGTAGAGATTGAAAACGCCTTTGTAAAGAAGATAAAGGCCGAATATCCTTTCCTTTACTTTTTCAACATCCAAACGGCATTTAAGCTCTATTTAACCGAAGGTGGGAAAAGATTAACCGATAACCAAATTGAAAAGCTTAAAGAATCGGTATTCCAAAAGGAAAATATTCCGATAGAAAAGAGGGAAAGAATTTTGGCTTTTCTTAGCAATTTCCAAAAAGGAGAATTTAGACCGATTGCAAATGCGGACTTGGTTTTCTATCTGCCCAACCTTGTAATGCCGGAGCTTAAAATAAGCACTTCGACAATTTCCTGCAAAGGTTATCAAATAGATACGGAGCCGTTAAAAGTAAAAAGTGAGGTTTTACAAAACTTTATGGAAATGTCTGACGATAAATTGCCCTACTATCCAATCTACTTGATGCATTCCAACATTGACGAAAATGGAAAGCTTTTATCCTTTCCCACCATTCCTCTGTTTCTTTTTGGGTAAAAAGCCGTTAGAGAATTTTAGGTTGATTCTAAACGAGGTTAAGAAAAAATAAATAGCAAGAGCGAGGTTATTAATTTTTCGCACCTTTTAAGTTTTTCTTAACCCATCTGCGGGCTAAAAATACGAAAATCAGATTTTCTATGGATTGAATAAACACAAGAACTACTACCATTAAAACAAAAATAATTAGCAAAGCTCCTGTAAACTCTAAAAATGTATCTCCTACCGCAAAAATTGGAAAGATAGAAGAGAGAATTAAATAAATTCCTGAAAGAATTAGAAGTGCGAAAATTATACCAAACAATACTCTAAACGGTGTCAACACAAATCTATCCAATGGGCGAAAAATTTTGCTTTTGGGATAGCCTTTTTGAATGTAAATTTCGATTTCCTTTATCCATTTTTCAGCTTGTTCAATTTCTTCAGGTGGAATGGATTTTTTTCGCTTTTTTCGCTTTTCTTTTTCTAACGCATTTCTTGCTATATTTAATGTGATGGTTTCTACTGTAAATAGCTTGTAAATTTTCTTTAAAACCTTAATTAAAGACTGCATAAGAGTTATATCTTAGAAAAGTAAAAAAATAAGGAACTTTAACACATTTTATCTTTCCCTAAAGTTTAAAAAAGAAAAGGTTATGAATTCATTTTTCGAAGAAACAAAGTTGTATTTTGTTTTTCTTTAGAAAAATTGATAAATTCTTCACTTTATTATCCTTTAAAGATACTTTATATAAAATAAAGGATTCATTTCTTTTCTTTATATTTCTTAAATAAAGCAACCTAAAATAAGGAACGGAAAAAGGGCAAAAAGCTGAAACTTTCTTTCAGCTGATAGCAAAAACCCTTTCTCCGTCCACCCTTGCAGGGTCTTTGTCCTGCTTACTACCTCCTATCCCTTTTAAGGACTCGGAGGATACTTTGTAGAAAAACTCCATTAGCTTAAACCTTCTTGGGTTTGCCAATTTTACAAATAAAATCTTTAAATTTTCGTCAAAATCTAAGTTTTAGGAGCTTTGCTCCTATTCTCAAAATATTTAAAGCTCCAACTAAATCGGCGTGAAATAGTTTCCCGCTTATAAAATCCCTAAAAAGGTTTCCTTTTCTTTTTCCTAAACAAAACTTAGTGTTCTTAGTTTTTTAAACCTTGAAAATATCTGCAAATGGTGAGGTTTTAGAGGTATAAGCTTCATCTTTCTCTTCTACTTCTATTCCAAGTTCTTGGGCTTTGCATTTAATTAGCTCTATCAGCTTTCTAAATGGGATAGATATAAATTCTTGGTTTAGCTTTTTGCCTAAGTTTATTCCATTTTTGCTTTCCAAAACATTCTTACCTATGTAAATCGTTTTATGACCCGTTTCATATAGCAAATCCTCGAGCTTTCTTGCTATTTTGTGCAGGTCGTTATTTAGCTTTCTCCTTCTATGAGCAGATAAAACCTTTAGCTTTAGTTCGAGTTCTCTTATCTTCCTTTGAAAGGCTTTAATTTGTTCTTCAGTTAATTCCTCTCCTCTTTTTTCAGTTCATTTTTAAGGTTATCTATTTCACTTTGAAGTTTGGCTTTTTCCTTGTTAAACCATTGGTTAAAAGCCTTTATTTCTTTTCCAGAAATTATGAAGCTCCTTAGGTTGGGATTGTCCGAAACAATAGCTAAAAGCTCATTTAAGCCTATATCTATTCCAGCTTTATATTCTCCTTTAGTCTCTTTAATTTTAAGTGGATATTTGTAAACAACATCAATATACAGGTCATTAGCAGATAGCTTTATCCTGAAAGAGCTTATTTCGTAGCTAAAATTTTTAGGAAGTTTAACTTTTAACCATCTTTTGTTTCTAAGCTTGGCTAAAAAGGAGTTTTCTTGAACTTTAAAAATGATTTTATTTCCTTCAACCGAAAAGTCCATTAGATAGCGGAGTTTTTTGGGTTTTGGAGGCCTGGGTTTACCTTTAAACTCTTCAGGATTTTTCTTGTAAGCTTTGAAAGCTTTAAAGTAATTGTTAAAGTCTTTCACAACATTTTTAATCACACTTTGAACTAAAGGAGCGTTTTCAATTTTTTCCTTTTGAATTTTAAGGCTTTCTAAAAATTCCGACAGTTTTTCGTCCGCTTTAATGTTTTGTAAAAGCTTTTTAAATTCCTTTTGATACTTTCCTTTGTATTTTTTAACCAATAAACCGTTTAAAAGGGAAATATTTAAAGGATAGCTGTTGTAAATCTCCTTGTATCTATAGATAAGCAGGATTAAAAGGTTTCTAAAATGTGCCAAATCTAAAAGGAGCTTTCTTGCTCTGTGTTTTCTCTCTTTACCTGCTATACGAATGGAGAGAACTCTATTGACTAATTGTATCTTTTAAAACCTTTCTCAATTTTTGCCTATTAGAGTAGAACTTCATAGAAAAACTATGCAGTAAAGTAATTATCTCTTCAATAATTTCTTCCAAATCCGATTTCTCATTTACAAAGTCATTAATAACAATTATTTCCGTCCCAAACCTCTTAAAAAAATTTTCAAAAAAGTTGAAACCTGCTCTTGTTAATCTATCTCTGTAAGTTATCACAACTCTTTTAATTCTATAACTCGTTATTTTATTTATTAATTTTTGAAAATCCTTTCTTGCATCAAAGTTTAAAGCGGAGGCTACATCTTTATAAATACCATCAATTCGCCATAACCGTTCTCGAAAGAGCTATCGAGGTTTGCAAACAAAAGGCAAAGGTGCTAAGTAAAGAGTTGGACTTGCAATTGTGCAAAAAATAATCCACCGAAGGGGTTGAAAAGCCCAAGCTGGAAGGCTTTACTAGGTAGAATTTTCAAACAGTTCATTGACAACCCAATTCCTATACGCCATAAGGTTTAAATTCTAGAAAGAGAAGGTAGATACTAAAAAATAACCCACTTTCTTTTTTTCTTTTTTACTTCCTTTTGAGGTTTTAGGTTTATTTTTAGCTTTATAGGCTCTTTTGAATGCACATTGGGATACTTTTCTCCGAATTGAAGGTATTTTTCTATTTCTTCCGGTTCCGCCTGCGAAAGCGGTTTTATCCAACCCTCCTTAAGCACTTGAGATACGGGTTTGTCTAAAATCTTAGCCATTTCAATTGTAGCATCCATCTCCGCACCGGTAAATCTGTTTTCTTTAAAGAATTGTGCGGGTAAGTCGAGCAGTTTTTTGTCCACTTCGTATCTTTCTTTATAAACATTTATCAACTTTTCGTAATGTTTTTCGCTAGGGTAATAACCTACAAAGAAGGTTGCATTCCACCTACCGGCACGGAATAGGCTTTTAGGTAGTTTGGAAATATCGTTTGCGGTTGCGATTATGAACGATTTGGACTTTCTCTCTTGCAACCAGGTGTGGAGCATTCCAAAAATTCTTTCGCTTACATCGTCCTTTACATCTCCACCCATTGCCTTATCGATTTCGTCGATAACGACTATACAAGTTCCGAGTTCATCTATAGTTTTTAAAGCATCTTCCATCCTCTCTTCGCTTTCGCCAACATATTTTCCGTAAATGCGTGAAACATTAAAAAACACCGTAGGAACATCATACATTTTTGCTATCGTCTTAGCAAAAAGCGACTTACCCATACCGGGAACGCCGACAAGTAAAACACCTTTGGGATTTCCCTTTTCAAAGAGATTCTGGGTTAACTGTAAAGCCCTTTCAAAACCTATCAATTCGGGCAAGTCGTCGTCCGGGTGGTATAATTCTAAAGAGGGATTGTTTCCTATAAGAACTTCCTTACTTTCTATTACGCCTCGAATATTTGTTTTAACCATTTCGTCTTCCCATATTGCGTTTTGCGATACCACCTCCTCTACCTGCTTTAAGGTAAGTCCTGCCGTTAAATCAACCAGTTTGTCTATAGTCTTTTCTCCGCTTTCTACCTTTTTGGCTACTTTCTTTTTAACATCTTTTGCAATCTTTTCTGCTTCTTGAGGCTCTAAAACCGCTAAAGTGCTAAGATTGTTGATTTTGGGATGCATTTTTTCGTTACCAAAGATGGCTATCTGCGTATCCAAAAGGGTTAACAGAAATGCTTCTCTCTCTATCCTAGAAGGTTTGGGAAAGTCGAGTTTGGTTGTTATCTTTTCCGCAATTTTGGGAATTTTCGGATTGTTACTTACCAGAACAATGTTTTTTAAATTTGGATACCTATCGTGAAGTAAAAACTCGTGTAAGAAACCGTTTAGAGCTTTTTCGAGTTTATTATCTTCATCTTCGGACAGAGGAAAGTTAAAAAAGATTAATGAAAAGTCGACTTTTCCCTCATTGGCTTTTAAATGGTTATCCACATAGTAAACAATATCCTCTATTTGCGGAGAGGAGGTTTCTTTATGGATGCCCTTCTTATCGACTTTCCAAAGGAAGTAGTTATTTAAACTCTCCCTTGTGGGTAGGCCTTGCGTAATGATATACAGTGCAAATGGATAGCTAACATTTCTTTTTTCCTTTTCTGTTTCGTAAATTTGATAAATCAATGGAAGATATTTAAAGGCTGTGTTAGGGTCGGTAGTTCTCAATGCAACAACTTGGCTTTTAAAAAGCTTGATAGCCAATTTGGTATACTGATTTTGCTCTTGCATAAGTAGGAAAGTTTAAAGAAATTGTTTTTTGACAAAAAATTCGTAAAGTTAAACTGTCGGGTGTAAAATTCCAATATGATATTGGATATAGAAAGGGAAATTAAAGAAATTCTAAAAAGAAAAAAAAGAGCATATTTACCTAAATGGGTTGAACCTAATGAGATAGACAATTTGATTTTGGAAAATATTGAATGAGATAGACAATTTGATTTTGGAAAATATTGCTAGAGTAAGTATCTAGGTAGACTCCTACAAAATAGCTAGCAAACTTTTCAAAAGGCATCTAACCACTTTTTCTTTCCGACACGCTCACCTCGGCTCTTTGCTTCCATTCCGGCAATTTCTTCTTAAAATTCAACATACTTCCATCGTAAAAGAAACGACAATCCTTTACCCATTTACTTTTACTGTTTTTGCATTGAAGGTATAGTTCAAAAAATTCCGCATAGTCTTTCCAGAGCTTCCTGTAATCGCCCTCGTATATTTCGATAAGCTGTTTGAAAGTTCTACCCAGTAAGGCTTTCCAGTTTGGGCTTTTCAACTTCTCGGGAGGATTTTCTTTCCACAAGTCCAAATAGCTGGCGAATAAATACCTTACGCCCTTTTTCAGCTCTTCTTTATCGATTTTTATTCTTTTTCTCTCTATCCCTACAGATTCTAGTAATTTTTTCAATTCTTCGTTCTCCTCTTTTAACCTGATGTTTTCTTTCTCTAAAGTTTCCAACCTTTCCAAAAGGGAGAGTATTTCTGCCTTCACTCCTTCTAGCTCCTTACTTAACACCCTTGCCCTCTGTTTGCAAACTTCAATAGCCCTTTCGATAACGGTTATTATTTGGGGTTGCTTCATTTAGTTTATATTTTTCCTACTTGGTGCAGAAAACAAAATTGCCGAAAGTTTTTACCGAGAGTTTTTTTTCTTGCCTGCCGATTTCTTGCATAATTTTTTCATCTAATGATAACAATCCATCAATTTAAGACAAATATAAACGAGAAAACCTACAAAAGTGTTATAAAGGCCGAAGATAGAACTTTGAAAAATTTAAAAACCTATGTTTATGTAGACGGTGAGCTTAAATATAAAGGCGATTTGAATATCGGCCATATAAGTTTAGATATTGCCAGCCTAAAAAAAATAATCATAGGCTACGAATTTGATAAGAATAAAGTCAGGGAGTTTTTAAAATCCCAAGAGCTTGAACTCGGAAAGAAGTTGCAAGACTGGAGCGAAAAAGAATTTAATGTGGTAGTAAGAAAACTGCTAGTATACCGATGGGCTTTTTACAAGCGAAGCTGGGTTTTCGATTTAGATTTCAATCTGATTAGAAAAATAGACGGTGTAGCTTTCCCGACCAACCTCTTTCCTCGCAGAACCGATATAGCAAAGGCGGTAGCGGTTCTCCACAAGGATGGATTTATCAAAGACAACAAATGGATTGAAAAGGTAAAAAGGATAGACCTGATAGATATAGAAACCGGAGAGAGTTTGCTACCCGACGAATTTAAAGAAAAGTTCATATTTTCCTTTCCCGCAACTTATCACCTTTTTGCACCACCGCCCAAAGACCATTGGATTATCCATTTGGTAGATAAGGAGACTCTCAAAATCTACCTTTGGGATTTCCACGAAAAGGAGTTTCTCCTAGGCGGTAAAGGCTACGACTACATTTACTTTAACGAAGGATTGGCGGTTGGAGATTTTGAGTATCCTTTCGTAGTAGCGGAACGCAAAGACAAACCTTTAAATAGCGAAGGGGAATTTCCTCGATACCCTCGCTACCTTGTCGATAGGGAAGGCAACGAACTTTACGAATTCCATTGGCACATCACCCGTAAGGTGATTGGAGGAAAGGTTTTACAGGTTCTCTTCAACGAAAATAAGAAAAAAAAGGAGTGGGGCATAATCAACTTTAAAACCGGCAAACTTATCTCAAGCTTTTCCGTAAACAGAGAATTCAGAAATTTCGAATTCTACGGTTCAAACCAGGGAGATTACGGCGTAATTGTTTTTTACGCCGACCTTTTTGAACCTAAGTCCCTTTTTGACCCCAGAGATGCTAGTATTGAAGATGAGGAGAGGTCTACTATTTACTCCCTTACCTCCCTTAAGCAGATTGTAATAATAAATTTAAAAGACTTTAAGCAGATAATAGATTTCAAAGGAGTTCACGGAGACCTTCACAAACCTGTTTCGTCTAAAGAGAAATTTGTAAACGGAGTAAGGGTCTGGAAAGAGGGAGAGCCTTACTTGATTGTGGAAAGAATTGAAAGAATGAAAAGGCAGAGAGATGGGTTCATTTGGGCTTACTACAAAGCGGAAAGGGCCCTTTTGGATGTAAGAACCGGAAAGTTTGTTACAAATTGGTCTTCAAAACCTTTAAAAAAGTTTCTGGAAGAACTTGAAAGGAAATTTGGAGGCGGTAATAAAAACTCTCTAGGAGGCGGTAATAGAAGCGTTATAACACTAAAGGCACCTTCGGGTGTTAAGAAAAAATTTTGGTAATTCCTTTTCACCATTTTTAACTTTGGGTTAGATTGGGGGTAAAAATCCGCCTCTAAAATAGGAATCTATGTATCTACAAGAGCTTTTGGATACTTATTACAAAGGAACAGAGAAATTTGAAGCTTGGAAAAGAGCCTTTCCAAAAATGTATGAGTTTTCTGCAAATGTTTTTAAAATTTGAAATTAACTTAGGAGTGATAGGCTTTTTAGCAACTGAAAATAGTTTGTATGTTGCTGGGTTTTATTCCTACTTAGTGCAATTAAAATCTTCCTGTAGATACCCAACCTGAGAAAATCTCCTTTAAATGCTCCCCAAAGAGGAAAAGAATTTGGCTTATTCTATTTCCCTCTTTAGAGAGGCTCTTAATAAATACCTCTCCATTAAAAGAAATACTCTTTCCCCTAAATCCCTTAAGGTTTATAGGGAGAAATTAGAACACTTAGAGGATTTTCTTTGGAAAGAGCAAAATTACTCTTTGGATTTTGACCTTAAACGAGCCATTAAATTTGTTGAATACCTTAAAAATCAAGGATTGGCACATAGAACCATTAAACATATGCTTACCATCGTTCGCAACTTTATTCTTGAAAGCGGAGGAACCTTTCCCGAGATTAGGAAATTCTTCCGCTATAAGGTTGAAAATGTCCCTAAATACCTTACCGAACTTCAGGAAAAGGCTTTACTTCAGAAAACCGATAAATACCATTACCGGTTCCACATTCGTCTTATGCTCCACGCCGGCCTTAGAATTTCCGAAGTTTTATCCCTTA
>Ga0256833_1001723_pt1 | contig 15788 bp, 10 predicted proteins | sample 356284metaG_FD_190535 | JGI IMG/M metagenome (GOLD analysis project Ga0256833, IMG submission 190535) | Hydrothermal vent microbial communities from Mid Atlantic Ridge, Atlantic Ocean - 356-284 | ecosystem: Environmental > Aquatic > Marine > Hydrothermal vents | place: Atlantic Ocean: Mid...
GAAGGCAGCCGCGTAGAGTATGATAAATACAAAACTATATCCATAACAAAACCATAACTCACATCATTCACCCTTCACTCTTCACTATTAATTATTCATCATTCGTCATTCACTATTCATCATTCACTATTAATTACTTCAACCTCCTTTCTGCTATAATCACAAAAACAAATAAGGATATTAGAATGAATTTTATCATGGATCATTCTGATCGCTGGAAAACAGCAGTGATTTTATTGGCAGTCATTGCCATCGTAGGCATCATCGACAATCACTTTTTGACATGGATATTTTTCGGTGCTGTCTACATCATGGCCTTTGATGAGGCATGGAAATTATTTGGCGGCAAAGAGCTAAAGAGCTTTGCATATGCAGGGGCTATCTGGCTACTTGCCGGACTCTATCCTCATGCTAGCGATATTGTATTTTTGGCTTTGGTGGTTTTTGGGGCAGTGTTGGCATATTTGCCGGATAGCGAACCCAAAGAGTTTTTGCCTATCATCTATCCTACTGCCGGTATGCTTTTTGTCTGGATGCTCTATCTTGAACATGGTATGGGCTCGCTATTTTGGATGCTTTTGATTGTCGCATTTACCGATGTTGGGGCTTTTTATGTGGGCAAAAGTATTGGACAAAACCAATTTAGCCCAACCTCACCAAACAAAACAATCGAAGGTGTCATAGGTGGTATCACGCTTGGCACGATTGCTGGTGCGATAGCTGGAGCATCTTTGATCGATATATCTATATTTGCTTCATTTGTGATCTCTCTTTTTGCATCCATATCATCAGTATTTGGAGATCTCTTTGAGAGCTATCTCAAGCGTCAAGCGGGTGTTAAAGATAGCGGCACGATCCTGCCTGGGCACGGCGGTGTGCTTGATAGGATAGATGGATATCTATTTGCCTCTATCGTGATCTATCTGCTACTTCAAATCTAAGGATAAACCATGCCAAACAGTATAGTAGTTTTAGGCTCTACAGGTTCTATCGGTGTCAATACTTTGATAATGGCAGAGCGTTATGATATGCCAATAGAAGCCTTGGTAGCAGGACGCAATATTGATCTACTAAACAAACAAATAGCCAAATACAGTCCCAAGTATGTAGCCATAGCCAACGAAGATGATAGAGACAAAGTCGATCACCCCGATGTCTTGGTGGGTGAGAGTGGCATTCTAGAGCTGCTTGAGAGATCACAAAGCCAAACCATAGTCAATGCCTTGGTAGGGTATGCAGGAATGAAGCCTACACTCAAAGCTATTGAGCTTGGCAAGCAAGTAGCACTTGCCAATAAAGAGTCACTTGTAGTAGCCGGTGAATTTATAGATATAGATCACATTTTTCCTATCGATAGTGAGCACTTTGGCTTGTGGTATCTGATGAATGGACGATCTATCAACAAGCTATATATCACGGCAAGTGGAGGTGCCTTTAGGGATTGGGATATCAAAGATATGGCTCATGCAAAATTTGCCGATGCACTCAAACACCCCAACTGGTCAATGGGCAACAAAATCACGATAGATTCAGCCACGATGACCAACAAACTCTTCGAGATGCTTGAGGCAAAATGGCTCTTTGATACCACAAATATAGATGCCGTGATAGAGAAAAAATCTATCATCCATGCACTTGTAGAGTTTAGCGATGGTTCTACTACCGCTCACTATGCAGGTGTCGATATGAAACTACCCATAGCATTTGCCCTCAAACGAGATACCCAAGAGGAGATATTGCCATCTTTGGATCTACTAAGCATCGGTGCGATAGAGTTTAAGCCGATTGGTGCCGATAGATACCCAATTTGGCAGATCAAAGATCACATATTGCAAAATCCTCATTTGGGAGTAGTGGTAAACGCAGCCAACGAAGAGGCTATCAAAAGATTTGAACGAGGAGATTGCGACTTTTTCGGTATGTCAAAAATCGTGCTAGAAGCTTACAAAAAATTCGAAAATATCCACGCCAAAAATATAGATGAGATCATAGAGATAGACACCGAGGTAAGAAAATATGTCAACTAACCCAAAAACCATCACCAATCATTCATCATTCACCACCCACCACTATTCACTATTCACTATTCACTATTCACTATTCACTATTCACCCATCACTCATCACTATTCACTATTCACTATTAACTATTAACTCTTCACTCTTCACCAACCCACAGGGGCACCAACAATGATTCTATCCATTGAAAGCTCATGCGATGATAGCTCAATTGCTGTAACCGAAATAGAGAGCAAAAGACTAATATATCATCGCAAAATATCACAAGAGAGCAAACACTCTGTATATGGCGGAGTGGTGCCGGAGCTTGCATCAAGACTACACGCTGTTGATCTGCCCCAAGTGCTCAAAGGTGCATTGCCATATATCGATCGACTAAAGGCTGTCGCGGTGACAAATCAGCCAGGGCTTGCAGTCACTCTAAATGAGGGGCTAATGATGGCAAAAACAATCTCATCACTACAACAAATTCCGCTTATCCCTGTCCATCATCTCAAAGGGCACATCTACTCTCTGTTTATCGAAAAAGATACCATAATGCCTATACTTGTGCTCTTGATCTCAGGCGGTCACACTATGATCGTCAGAGTTGAGAGTTTTGAAAAGATGCAGATATTGGCCACGAGTATGGATGACAGTGTCGGAGAGAGCTATGACAAGGTTGCCAAGATGATGGGACTTGGATACCCCGGTGGACCTATCATCGAAGAGTTGGCAAAAAATGGTGATGAGGATCGCTTTGATCTGCCCGTGCCTATGCGAAACTCACCTCTGCTTGCCTTTTCTCTATCGGGTCTCAAAAATGCCGTCAGACTCAAAATAGAGCAGCTAGGAGGCTATGAGAAGATGAGCGATCAAGACAAATCCGACCTAAGTGCATCGTTTCAAAAAACCATCAAACTCCACCTACTACAAAAAAGCAAAAAGATATTTACCAAAGAGAGCATCAAAGATTTTGCCATTGTCGGAGGAGCGAGTGCAAATCTTTATATCAGAGATGCATACCAAAAACTATGTGATGTGTTTGGCAAAAAACTGCACACTGCCGAGCTAAAATACTGCTCAGATAATGCTGCGATGATTGGAAGATATGCCATCGATGCATATCGTCGCAACAAAACCTATGACCCCAAAACAGTCCGTGTAGAAAGAACAAAAAAACAAAAAAACAATACCCTGCTTTAATCCACCTTCTACTAAGCACTTTTTGGATAAAATCTAAGTAAATTATTATTTTTTGGAGTGTTTAATGGCTGAATACGGTGCAAGTAATATCAAAGTCCTCAAAGGATTGGAAGCAGTAAGAAAAAGACCGGGAATGTATATTGGTGACACCTCTATAAAAGGTCTTCATCATCTTGTATATGAGGTAGTTGATAACTCTATCGATGAGGCGATGGCTGGATTTTGCGACACCATCAAAGTGACTCTCACAAAAGAGGGCTCAGCAATCATCGAAGATAACGGACGAGGTATACCTGTAGCAGAGCATCCAACAGAAAAAATGTCGGCTGCAACTGTTGTTTTGACCGTACTTCATGCCGGAGGTAAATTTGACAAAGATACCTATAAAGTATCTGGAGGTCTGCATGGTGTGGGGGTCTCGGTAGTAAATGCTCTCTCAAGAGATTTGAAGCTTACAATAAATAGAGACGGAAGCATACATGAGCAGAGCTTCAAAGAGGGGATACCACAAAATCCACTTGAAATCACCGGCAAAACAAAGAAAAAAGGTACAAAGATAGAGTTTTGGCCTGATCCGACAATATTTACAGAGAGTACAACATTCCAGAAAGAGATACTTACCAAGCGCTTCAAGGAACTCGCATACTTAAATCCTCGTATCAAAATAGAGTTTAAAGATGAGAGAGACGGCACCAAGGAGACCTTTCATTTTGAAGGGGGGCTCAAGCAGTTTGTAGAGGATATGAATACCCGAGAACCTATCTCTAGCGCCCAATTCTTTCAGGGAGAAGCAGATGATATAGAGATGGATATTGCGATCATGTATTGTCAGGCTGACAGCGACAAAGTACTTACCTTTGTAAACAATATCAAAACTCCAGATGGTGGTACTCACGAAGCAGGCTTTAGGGCAGGATTGACAAGATCACTTGCAGGATATGTTGCAAAAAATGCAAATGCCAAAGAGAGAAATACCAAGATTACCGGCGATGATTGTCGCGAGGGATTGATAGCCATCGTCTCAGTGCGTGTGCCTGAGCCTCAATTTGAGGGACAAACCAAAGGCAAACTTGGCTCATCATATGTGCGCCCTCTTGTTCAGAAATTCTTTACAGATAATTTCAAAAAATATCTTGAAGAGAATCCAATTGAAGCAAAAGCCATTATGAATCAGGTTATCCTTGCAGCAAAAGGTCGTGATGCAGCAAAAAGAGCCAAAGATCTCGTCAAACGCAAGGACAATATGAGTGTAGGTACATTGCCAGGCAAGCTGGCAGACTGTCAAAGTAAAGATCCTGAGATCAGCGAACTATATCTTGTGGAGGGAGACTCAGCAGGAGGCTCAGCCAAACAGGGCAGGGACAGAGTTTTTCAAGCTATTTTGCCACTAAAAGGTAAAATCCTAAATGTCGAAAAGGCAAGATTGGAAAAGATCCTAAAATCTGATGAGATCAAAAATATGATCACGGCACTTGGATGCGGGATTGGCGATGAGTTTGATGAGGAGAAGCTCAGATACCACAAAATCATCATTATGACCGATGCCGATGTCGATGGAAGCCACATACAAACACTCCTGATGACATTCTTCTTTAGATTTTTGAGACCTGTCATTGAAAAAGGATATTTATATTTGGCACAGCCACCGCTATATCGTTATAAAAAGGGCAAAAATGAAACTTACCTCAAAGATGACGCTGCCTTAAACAACTTCTTGATAGAGCATGGCATATCTGCCATAGAGAGTAAAACTATGGGGGAGCAGGATTTAGTAGAGCTATTTAAACTGGTTGGATACTACAAGCTTACCCTAAAAGAGATAGAGAAGCGATTTGCATTGCCTGAAGTCATCAGATATATGATAGAAAATCCGGATATCGTTGGAGGCACCAACAAACAACTCGCTAAAACAATAGAGAGCTATATCAAAAACTTGGGTTATAACATATTAAGCAAAAATATTGATGACGAAAAGATACATCTCTTTGTCCAGACAAATGACGGTCTTGAGGAGCTAATCATAGATGATGCGCTTTTTACAAACCCTCACTACAATGAAGCAATATATATAAATCAAAAGATACAAGAGCATATCACTGATGAATTTAAAGACAAAGATCTGTTGGAGCTCTTCAATGAGGTAGAGGCATCTGCCAAAAAAGGTGCATATATCCAGAGATACAAAGGTCTGGGTGAGATGAACCCGGAGCAGCTTTGGGAAACTACGATGGCACCAGAAAATAGACGTTTGCTTCAAATAACACTTGATGATATAGATGAAGCCAGCAAAACATTTACTCTCTTTATGGGAGATGAGGTAGAGCCAAGAAGAGCCTACATAGAAACACATGCCAAAGATGTCAAACACTTGGATGTATAAAAAAGATGTTGCTATCTGAGCTGGAAGAGAGGGGTCGCCGTTTCAAATTGGCTTTGAGAGCAGGGATTCCGATCCTATTGCTTGTAGGATTGGTCTCATATGGAACATTTCTAAAAAATGACTCTATATCTTTTACTCCAATGAACTGGATATTGTTTGGTGCGATTGTTTTTATCTCCATATACTTTATATACTTTCTGCTTGAACAAGATGCACAAGAGACTCTTCTTGATAATGAGACACACGGATTTAATCAAAAGGCTTTTGAAAAAAAACTTAAACATTCAGACTCAAAAACAATAGCACTGCTTACCATTGACAATCTCAGTCTTATAGATGAAAATTACGGCACTGAAGAGACGAACAGGTTGCTTTATCATATTATACAGAGGCTCGATCAGGCTTTGAGTGAAAGTGGTTTGAGTAATGCTCTGATAGGGAGGCGTTTCGGTGCAGATTTTCTAATCGCAATAAATGGAAAAAGCAATGAACTTAAATCAGCATTAAGGCAGTTTGCAACAGATAATCATATCGTGAACAGTATAGATATTTCATATCGCTACTCTCTAATGACATACAAAAATGAAGATATTGAAAAGGCGATAAGCCATCTTCGGAGTAGCCTAATTGACCCAACAAAAAAAGAGAATAGTGAAACCATATCTCCCAAAAAGGATATACAGGATGTAGACAGCTTGGTTAAGCTCGAAAAAGAGATATCAAACGCCATTGAAGCAAAAAGGCTGATCTTTATGTTTAGACCATTAGAAAAAGTATCAAATGGCAAGACTGACATATACGAAGTTTCAGTCAAGCTAAGGACAGACACTTCAGGTGAAATACTGCCAAGAGTTTTTTTGCCTATCGTAAACAGACTTGGACTTGGTAGAAAATATGATTTTGCTATAGTAAATCACATAGTTAAATTACTTCCATTGATAGAAAACCAAATATCATTCACATTCAACATATCACCATTCTCTATGAGAAACAAAGAGTTTCAGAATAAATTATTTTCTCTCTTGGAAGAGAGTAAAATAGATGCTTCCAGACTGATAATAGAATTATATGAAAGAAAAGCTCACCATGACTTATCAACATATTTTCAAACACTTGGATATCTTAGAAGCAAAGGCTTGAGAATCGCTATTGATAACTTTGGATCCTCAAATGCCTCTATGGAATACATGAAACACTTTAGATTTGACATGGTTCAATTCGACAGAGAATATGTTACCAAACTTGGCAATCAAACAACCAATGAAATGCTTCATTCCCTTATAACAATGTCAAAAAATCTTGGTATCACTACAATTGCAAAATGGGTGGACAACGATGAACAAAAAAATAGACTTAAAAAACTTGGCATAGACTATGTGCAGGGCTTTGGCATAGGGAAAGTAATATCAGAAAAAGAGTTGATAAACAAATATAACTAAAGGATAATGTGTGAAATATGGAGAGAAAGAGATAAAAGAGTTCGATATTAATAAACAAGAACACTATTGGCCAAACAACCACGAAAAAAACTATACCATCAATATAGAGCTTCCTGAATTCATCTGTCGCTGTCCAAGATCAGGATATCCAGATTTTGCGAAGATCAACATTAGCTACATTCCAAATAAAAAAGTGATTGAATTAAAAGCATTAAAACTATATATTAACAGTTTTATGGATCGATATATATCACATGAAAATGCGGCCAATGAAATATTTGACACACTATACGAAAAGCTTGAACCGAAGCAGATGAAATTGACAGCTGATTTCAATCCTAGGGGAAATGTACATACCGTCATAGAGATAGATAGCAAAAAAATATGACAATTTGACCTATTTTTGTCAATTCAATCAAAAATTATATTATCATACACCCAAAGCAATAAGGTGAATAATAATGAACTTTCAAGATATATCCAATAGAATCAAAAGAGTGATTTCTGATAAAACCGGCAGAGAGAAGGTTATGGATAAAGAAATAGCCAAACATCTCTCCTTGGAGGCCCAATACTACGCCGTAATCAAGAGACGCAACAAGATACCATTCGAGGCAATAGCCTATTTTTGCAAGAAATATAATACCAGTATGAATTGGGTACTTTTGGGACAAAAACCACAATATTTGACCTAAAAGATTTTTATGGCTATAATTGGCTACAAAAAATCAACAAAAGGATGTCAAATGAGTAAAACTGATGACAAGATTGAAAAGTATGTAGCAGAAGCAAAAAAACTGGGTCTTGGGCTATCTGAAGATTTGATTGGCAAAGCTACCAAAGCGTTGGGTCCTTCTATTCATAAAAAGGACAGTGAAACTGTATCGTGCTCTCAACAATCCGAACTTGATACCGTCAAGAAAAACTTTGCACAAAAAAAGCTCGGCGTAAGTGATGATGCAACAATAGATGCAGCCATCAAAAAAGTATGTGAGGCAATGGGAAGCTCAAATAGAAATAAGTATAGAGCCCTATTTTATGCACTACTAGCCAAGGAACTCGGCAAAGAATCGGTATACGCATAAAATTAGATTTTTGTTGAGTTGTATTTAGATTTGTGGGTTTGGGTAAAGGAGCCTATATATGATAAGTGACTGCACCCATCCCGTAAAGATGAATGCAAATCAACAAAAAGATTAGCCGTTACGCTTTTCTATGATCTCTTTTGCCACATTAGCTGGCACTTCCTCATAATGATCAAACTCCATAGCATATGTAGCACGACCTTGAGTCATAGATCTTAGATCGGTTGAATATCCAAACATTTCAGATAGTGGAACGAAAGCATCTACTATTTTGTTGCCTGCTCTATCGCCCATTCCATTGACCTGACCTCTTCTTTTGGAGATGTCACCTATAACATCACCCATATACTCTTCTGGGACCTCAACTTCAACTTTCATCATTGGCTCTAGGATAACAGGATTAGCCTCCTTGGCACCCTCTCTGAAGCCCATTGAACCAGCGAGTTTAAATGCCATTTCACTTGAGTCAACATCATGGTAACTTCCATCATAGAGTGTGACTTTGACATCCTCTACAGGGTAGCCTGCCTGAATACCTCTACCCATAGCCTCCTGGATACCCTTATCAACTGCCGGTATAAACTCTTTAGGAATTACACCGCCTTTGATTTCATCTACAAATTCATATCCGCTTCCTGGCTCAAGTGGTTCTATCTTGAGGAATACGTGACCATACTGACCACGACCACCAGATTGTTTAGCATATTTGTACTCTTTGCTAACAGAGCTTCGTATGGTTTCTCTATAGGCAACTTGCGGAGCGCCGACTTCAGCCTCTACATTAAACTCTCTCTTCATTCTATCAACAAGAATTTCAAGGTGAAGCTCACCCATACCTGAAATGATTGTTTGACCTGACTCTTCATCAGTTGCTACTCTAAATGATGGATCCTCAGCTGCAAGTTTTCCGAGAGCTATACCCATTTTTTCTTGATCTGCTTTTGTTTTTGGCTCAACTGCAACAGATATAACTGGATCTGGAAAATCCATTCTCTCAAGCACAACTTTGTCTTTGTCTGAACAGAGAGTATCACCTGTTGTTGTATTTTTTAATCCTACAACTGCGCCTATCTCACCTGCATATATCTCTTTGATCTCTTCTCGTTTGATCGCATGCATCTTCATGATACGGCCAATTCTCTCTTTTTTATCTTTAGTAGAGTTGAGAGTATATGATCCGGCTTCCAATGATCCTCTATAAACGCGAATAAATGTAAGCTGACCTACGAATGGATCTGTCATAATCTTAAATGCCAATGCAGCAAATTCGCCATTATCGGTAGATTCAACTTCTACCTCTGCATCTTCATCATCCATTTTTGTTCCCTTGATCGCAGGAACTTCTGTTGGAGCAGGTAGATAATCAACAACTGCGTCAAGAAGTGTTTGAACACCTTTGTTTTTGAAAGCTGTTCCGCAAGTCATAGGTACAATATGCATATTGATAGTAGCTTGCTTAATGCCCTCCATGATCTCTTCTGTGGTTAGCTCTTCGCCTTCCATATATTTTTCCATCAGTTCTTCATTGCCATCTACTGATGAGATCTCTTCGATCATCTTTTCTCTATACTCTTCAGCTTTTTCCTGAAGCTCTGAACGAATATCTTGCTCATGGTATGCTGAACCCATTGCTGCATCTTCATCCCAAACAATCTCTTTCATTTTGACAAGATCAATGATGCCTTCAAAATTCTCTTCAGATCCTATTGGAAGCTGGATAGGGACCGGGTTTCCTTTCAGTCTATCTACAATTTGTCTCTCAACTTCATAAAAATCTGCCCCTGTTCTATCCATTTTGTTTACAAAAACAATTGACGGGACACCATATCTGTTTCTTTGTCTCCAAACTGTCTCAGATTGTGGCTGAACTCCACCAACGGCACAAAATACTGATACTGCACCATCAAGAACTCTCATAGATCTTTCAACTTCTATTGTAAAGTCAACGTGGCCCGGAGTGTCTATGATGTTGATCTGTTTGCCTCTCCACTCACAAGTTGTTGCAGCAGAAGTAATAGTAATACCACGCTCCTGCTCCTGCTCCATCCAGTCCATAGTGGCTGCACCATCATGCACTTCACCAATTTTATGCTCTACTCCTGTATAGAACAGAATTCTCTCTGTCGTTGTAGTTTTACCTGCATCAATGTGAGCTGCAATTCCTATATTTCTAAGGTCTTCCAATTTATGTGATCTTGCCATTATCTATCCCTTACCATCTATAGTGAGCAAATGCTTTGTTTGCTTCCGCCATTTTGTAAGTATCTTCCTTCTTCTTGAATGCCGCACCTTTTTCGGTAGCCGCATCCATAAGTTCGTTACTTAAGCGCTCTATCATCGTTCTTTCATTTCTCTTTCTGGCAGCATCTATGATCCATCTGATACCCAATGATTGCTGTCTGGCAGGTCTTACTTCTACAGGAACCTGATATGTAGCTCCACCTACCCTTCTGCTTTTTACTTCCATTACAGGCTTGACATTATCCATCGCTTTATTGAATATTTCAATACCTTTCTCACCGCTTTTAGATTCAATTCTCTCCAATGCCCCATAAACAACCTTTTGGGCAACACTTTTTTTACCATCCAGCATAACTGTATTGATAAATTTTGTCAAAACTTTAGATCCATATACAGGATCTGGCAATACCGGTCTTACCGGAGCTTTTCTTCTTCTCATTTTTATTTCCTCTTCTTCAATCTTAATTATGATTTACTCAAGTCTTGTCCACGAAGGTTTGATGACAACACCTGACCTCTAAACTAATCTAAAACTCTTAACTATTTCTTTGGTCTTTTTGTTCCATATTTAGATCTAGCAACAGTTCTACCCTGAACACCTGATGCATCAAGAGCACCACGAACAATGTGATACTTCACACCCGGAAGGTCTTTTACTCTTCCTCCTCTAACTAAAACGATTGAGTGCTCTTGCAGGTTGTGTCCTTCACCGCCGATATATGAGATCACCTCATAGCCAGAAGTTAGTCTTACTTTTGCAACCTTTCTCAATGCCGAGTTTGGTTTTTTAGGAGTTGTAGTATAGACTCTTGTGCAAACACCTCTTCTCTGAGGACAGCTTTCCAATGCCGGTGATTTTGATTTTTTTATCACCTTTTTTCGCTCTTTGCGAATCAACTGATTAATAGTTGGCAAATTGTTTTCCTTTCAAAATTGTTATGGTTTTCTCCATTATGGAGAGATTTGAATCTGGTGTATAACACCATGCAAAAAGACTATATTTGGTCTCTTTGCATGATCTATACAAACAAAAAAGGATGGATATTATAGCCAGAATGGCTTTATACAGGCTTATTCAAGCCTATATAATATTTATACCACGGGCAGAACAACTGACTATTCTGCCTCCTCTTTTGTGTCAACTCTAATATCATCTTCACTGTACATTCCTGTACCGACCGGGATCAATCTACCGATAACTACATTCTCTTTTAGATTTTCAAATGTATCGATAGTTCCTGCAATAGATGCCGATGTAAGCACTTTGGTAGTGTCCTGGAATGAAGCCGCAGAGATAATACTGTCAGCTCCAACTGCCGAACGAGTGATACCCACAAGTATAGGCTCTGCTATTGCCGGCTCTCCACCAAGTTTGACGATACGTTCATTCTCTTCAGTAAACTTTCTTTTTGATACAAGATCAGCTTCTATAAACTTTGTATCGCCGCTCTCTACAATTCTTACCTGTCTCATCATCTGAGATACTATGATCTCAATATGTTTATCTGAGATATTAACACCTTGTCTGCGATAAACCTGCTGAACTTCAGATACTATATACTCATATAGTGCTCTCTCGCCCATAGCATCAAGAATGTCATGACTTGATTCTACTCCGTCAGTCAAGCGCTCACCAGCATGAACATATTCACCAGGATGAACCAAAATCATTTTGCCTTTATCAACAAACTGTTCAGTTGGCTCTCCATTATCTGGAGTGATTATGATGCGCTCTTTCCCTCTTAGAGGCTTACCAAACGAAACTGTTCCGTCTATCTTGGCAATAAGAGCTATATCTTTTGGTCTTCTTGCCTCAAAAAGCTCAGAGACTCTCGGAAGACCACCTGTAATATCCTTGGATGTAATCGCAGCTTTTGGTTTTTTTGCAAGAACATCAGCCATACTTACTGAGGCGCCATCCTGAACATGGAGGATACTTTTTGGGTCAAGCTGATATCTGATTACTTCTCCACCTTTGGTAGCCAGCAGTATTGCCGGCTTGTATGATGTTGGGATATGCTCATTGAGCTCCAATCTCGTATCACCCGTCAATTCATCAAACTGCTCCGAGGCAGTAACACCAGGAATAACATCTTCAAAAGATACAACGCCCTCCTCTTCTGCAATTATAGGCTCAGAATAAGGGTCCCACTCCGCTATTGTTATCTGCACTGTTTTTTCGGGAGCCGATATCGTATCACCACGCTCTACAGAATCATTATTGCTTACATTTAAAATCGACCCTCTGGAAATATAATGCCTAGCAGCTTCTCTATTGCTATCATCTACCACGACGGCGAAGATGCCCTTCTCTTCTACTTTGTAGCCTTTCTTAATGTCATCATAAGGCTCCAGGTAATCCCCTTTTAGAATAAAGAATTTTACGGTTCCTTTGGCGTTAACAATAACTTTTTGCGCAATAGGCGCACCATCTTCAACTTTGAGCTCAGATGCAAAAGGAATATGCGCCGGAACACTCCAGCCCTCTCTTATGACCTCTACAATAGAATCGCCTTCTGAAACTTTAGCACCATCTTTAAGAGGCAAATATAGTTTACCCTCTATTTTCCCTGCAACTCCTGCGAGTTCATTAGATTTTGCCACATCAGATTTTCTAAGTATATACTTATACTCTTCTTTGCTTTTGCCTGTAACAGAGACAATAATTTCATCATGTGTTATCGAGACAGAGAACTTTCCATCCTCTGCAGCCTTGATTTTAGGCTCAACAAGCAAGATTCCTGCATTTCTTCTGTTTGCTACAATTAATTTGCCCTCTCTATTCTTGTGGACCGTTAGATTGTAATATCTTACAAATCCCTCTTTGGTTGCTATTACCTGTCTCTCCTCCTTGCCCGCTGTTGCTGTACCGCCCGTATGGAATGTCCTAAGGGTAAGTTGGGTTCCCGGTTCACCAATTGATTGGGCTGCTATAACACCTACCGCTTCTCCTTTTTTGACGAGCCTGTTCTCCGCCATATTCAGACCATAGCATTTAGCGCATATGCCTGTTTTTGCTTTACAGCTTGCGGGAGCTCTCATGATGATTGATCTTACTCCTGCATCACGGATAATTTGCGCTTCTTCTTCTTCAACAAGGGTACCTTCGCTCAAAAGAACTTCATTGGTAATAGGATCGATCACATCTTCTGCTATAACACGACCATACACACGATCGGCAAGCGGCTCAATGAGTTCATTACCCACAATAATATCTGAGACTTCAACACCCTCATGAGTACCGCAATCATCCATACTGACTTTGACATTTTGGGCAACATCAATAAGCTTTCTTGTCAAATATCCGGCATTTGCTGTTTTTAGAGCGGTATCCGCCAAACCTTTTCTCGCACCGTGGGTTGAAATGAAGTACTCAAGCACATTCAGCCCCTCACGGAAATTAGATGTAATTGGTGTTTCGATGATAGATCCGTCAGATTTTGCCATCAATCCACGCATTCCCGAAAGCTGTCTGATTTGAGCCGCTGAACCTCTCGCACCTGAATCTGCCATCATATAGACTGAGTTAAAGCCCTCTTTATCTTTTTGGATTAGAGACATTAGCGCCGAAGCAATACTGTTGTTTGCATCTGTCCATATATCGATAATCTTGTTGTATCTCTCCTGATCTGTCAATAATCCCGCGCCAAACTGTTTCTGAATCTCGACTACACTCTTTTTGGATTCGGATACAATCTTCTCCTTCTCTTTAGGTATTTTTATATCGTCAATAGATATAGATACTCCGGTCTTAGTCGCATACTCAAAACCCATGTTTTTTAGATTATCAAGAAATTCTGCCGTACCGGATATACCACTATGCTTATAAACATAATCAACCAATGCAGCTATATCTTTTTTCTTTAGAATTTTATTCCACATCTTCTCAGGTACGTAATCCGGCATAATTGATTTTAGAATCAGTCGTCCTGCTGTAGTAGTAATAATTTGATTATTAACAACCGTTCTGATTCTTGCATTCAAATCAAGAGTCTGTTGTTCAAAAGCGATGAAAACTTCATCCACATTGGCAAAGAGCTTATGTTGTCCTGCTACATCGCTTTTTTCCAATGAGAGATAATAAAGCCCTAAAATCATATCTTGTGATGGAACTGCAATGGCCTTACCGGAAGCAGGCAATAGAATGTTCATAGAGCTGAGCATCAATATCTTTGCCTCTGCAATTGCTTCATCAGATAATGGTACATGCACGGCCATTTGGTCACCGTCAAAGTCAGCATTAAATGCAGCACATACTAAAGGATGGAGTTGAATAGCTTTACCATCTATTAGTTTAGGGTGAAATGCCTGGATAGAAAGCTTGTGCAGTGTAGGCGCACGGTTAAGCAGCACTGGATAACTATCAACTACCTCTTCGAGACATTCCCATACTTCATTTGTCTGCTTCTCTATCATTGTTTTGGCTTGCTTGAGAGTTGTTGCGTAACCCTTCTCTTCAAGCTTTGCCATCAAGTGTGGCTTGAATAATTCAAGAGCCATCTTTTTTGGCAAACCACACTCATCCATCTTTAGACTTGGTCCAACGACAATAACAGAACGACCGGAGAAGTCAACTCTTTTACCAAGAAGGTTTTGTCTAAATCTTCCCTGCTTGCCTTTTATTGTCTCAGAAAGTGATTTCAATGGTCTTTTGTTGGCACCTTTTACCGAGTTGCTTCTTCTTCCATTGTCAAATAGGGCATCAACGGCCTCTTGAAGCATCCTTTTTTCATTTCTTACAATAATTTCAGGCGCATCAAGCTCTACTAGTCTCTTAAGGCGCTGATTTCTGTTGATGACTCTTCGATATAAATCATTCACATCTGATACGGCAAACTTACCACCATCAAGACTAACAAGAGGCCTGAGATCAGGTGGCAGTACCGGTAGATAATCTAGCATCATCCACTCTGGCTTGTTTCCTGAATGCAAGAATGATTCAATCACTTTCAGTCTTTTGATAATCGTTTTTCTTTTTGCTTCGGATTTGGTTGCAGCCATTTCCTCTTTAAGTCCCTGCAGCATATCAACAAGATCAAGTTCGCTAAGAAGATCTTTGACTACCTGACCTCCCATCTCGGCCTCAAACCCTGTATCGGCAAATCTTTGCGAAATCATCTGATACTGCTCTTCATTCAGAACATCATTTTTTTGGACAGGGTTTTTGCCTTCACTGTCATATGTAGCCTCACCTGGATTTTTAACGATATATGCCTCATAATACAATACTCTCTCAAGGTCTTTCATCTTGACGCCAAGCATAATTCCGATTCGAGATGGCAAAGAGCTTACAAACCAGATATGTGCCACGGGTGTAACCAGATCTATATGACCCATTCTGCTTCGTCTGACCTTTTTACTTGTTACTTCAACACCACACTTTTCACACACTACGCCTTTGTAGCGCATCTTCTTGTATTTGCCGCAGAGACACTCATAA
>Ga0256833_1001724_pt1 | contig 15777 bp, 18 predicted proteins | sample 356284metaG_FD_190535 | JGI IMG/M metagenome (GOLD analysis project Ga0256833, IMG submission 190535) | Hydrothermal vent microbial communities from Mid Atlantic Ridge, Atlantic Ocean - 356-284 | ecosystem: Environmental > Aquatic > Marine > Hydrothermal vents | place: Atlantic Ocean: Mid...
CGATCCAGGAGGCCAGCCAGTTTTCTGTACTCTCATCAACCCATTCTTGGACCAACCGTTGCCACTCGTTATATTCAGGACGCTGCAACACTACCGGCCCCTCGATGCCAATTTGAGTGTAGTTCATTTTGGCAATTTCGAGGGACTGCGGACCCACTACAGCATCTCGTACAAGATCGGCATGCTCAACAACAGGAACAGCCATCCACTCCCCCTGTGGATTCTTAGTAAAAATGTAGTCAGTTTGTCGGAGTCCACGTTCGAGCAACTCGTCACCTAGAGGGTTGATCTGCCAGATAAGTCCCTTAAGAGAATCTACAACCTCACGTGTAGGAGACACACGACTTAGAGCTGGATAGTCATCTCCAAACTCAGCACGAACGAGCCAGCGGATCTGGTCCTCTGATAAAGGAGACCACAGGGGGTAGTGTTTGAGAACCTTCTGTACCGTCCGAATGTTGTCGTGCGGCCAAACAAGAATCTGTTCACGAGCTTGTGAGTAGAGGAGATTCTCTTCCCCTACCCACTCAATGAAGCGAGTGGCTACTTCTTGAGGGTCGAGAGCTTGTCGGATTGGACGCTTAGATTCGCCTCGAGTCTTCTCAGTAGCCCAGCGGAGAGCTTCATTGACTGTCCGCTCAAGATAGCTTTCGGGAGCCTCATCAGCTCCCCAAACACGTCGGAAGGCTTTGAGGAGGTCCTCTATCCACTGTGGGTTCTCTCTAAAGTCTTCGAGGAGAGCGGCAGTGTTTGCCAAGGCCATATCGTAACCACTCTGAGTGTTGTCATCTAAGGGAAGTGTTTTATTCCAGATTGCAACTCCTCGAGTACCAAGAGCAAACAATCTGCTAAAGGGCCACTCAGGTAGTTGGGCTGGATCAAAGATTGGCTGCAGATCTCCAAGATAGCCAGGTGACGGAGGAGTAACTACAAAACGCCCTGATCCGTAAATCTCTAAGTGATGGCGTACACTGGTCAGCTTATTCTTAGGAAGCTTGAACCGAGTGCTCTCAACAGTAAGCCCCTCGGGCACACGAAAGAAGACGTGGAAGCCTCGAGGGGTTTCGTGGACAACACCATCCTGCCAACCAACTGGCATTGCGTCTAGGATTGACTGTTTACGACTGTCTGCATCTAGAACAGCAACGTATTCGTTTGTACGTATACCTACATTGAGGCCATTTGCTACAAAGGTAGCAAGCTCCTGCTCAGCTTTGAAAGGGTCGTTTGGAAGTGCAATTCCTGGAGCCTCTGTCCAACCCTTAAGATGTCTAAGTGTAACAGGGTCGAAGGGACGTTTCCCAGGTCCTGTACAAGTGTGGTTCCGTGGGCATGTAGGTAAAAAAGCAGGACGCATTGACAGCCAACCTTTTAGAGATAGTAAGGCTTAAATGTTGAGTGAGGTCTCGCCTTTAAGGTACAACTCCATCATTTGGTCAATGACCCAACTGACCTTACGTCCTTCTTTTCGAACCTTCTCACGAAACTCGTTGGCCACCTCCTTTCGGACACTAGCAGAGAATACGATCTTACGGTCATCTTCTGTGGGAACAGTCAAAGTATCTTCGCTCATATTTTTATTATAAAGGAACCAAAAAGAAAAATCAAGTGGGCTACTTGGTCAGAGTAGCCCACAGGGGGTAGTTAGTCTTCGATGATTCTGACGACTTGTGGGTGACTGTTCAGGATCTTCTTGAAGTCCTTCCAGACATCCGGAGGCATTGAGATGGCACCGTTGGGTATAGCTTTGTAGATTGGTTGTCCATCCTCGTCGTCAATGCCGACAGGCTCGAGAGTTGCGACCCTAATAGCATACTGCCGCTCTGTCTTCTTGTAGACCTCAAACTCAAAGTAGTGGACACTCTCCATGTTGACAACCTCCTTTAAGGGCATAAAAGCTCCTTTTTGTAGAGAGCACGTTTCACACGTACAAAAGCTTGGATGTCAGGGTCTCTAGGCCAGAGGAAGTTTCTGATGAAGTTTCTGTGACAAGGCAGTTCGTCGTCGTAGATGCAAATGTGGTCATCGTCGAGATTTTGCAGGTACTGTCGGACGTTTTGGAGATCACTTTGAGAGACATCGACAGAGGGGTTGAGTTGATTAAGACAGTCAAGCAGCTTTTTCTTAGGTGTCACAGTAGTTCCTCCTCGTAGTTCTGGTTGAGTTCCTTCCAGGTCTGATAGGACTTATTGTAGGTCTCTGGATGGTTCTGTTTGAGTTCCTGAAGAGCCTCGATAAGAGCGTCGACATCGATAGGCTTAAGCTTCCCCTGGCGGATGAGCTTCAGGAACTTCTTACGGGACAGACTGATCTCTAGGTTGGGGTTGTTGCTCCTACCCTTTACCCATTTTGGTCGGCCTCTGTCGTCAGGCATTACCCAGATTGACGCATGGATCCATGCACCCTCGAGTACGAAGCCTGAAGGCAGTGTGAAGTCTTCATCCACAGGGGTAGAGTCGGAGCGCCGGACTCGAGGCGCTCCGAGGTACTTCATGACCTCCTGTGGGATGACCATCTTGCGACCACTGACCTCGTGGACCAGATGAGGGTTCTTTCTCAGGAGTGCGTAGATCACTTGAGGCCGACGCCCAAGAGATTTCGCCAACTTGGATGGTGTAGTCAGCTCGCTACTGTTGTCCATGACTGATGACAACCTCCACATCAACGTATGTCGGACCGTTCAAATTCCAGAGCGTGAAGCGGTACCTAATCTTCCCTTTATCGGGTGTGGGGAGATGCTGTTTGGAGACGGTGAAGAGGTAGTACTCAGTGGGTGTCTTAGGAGCAGGACCTTCAGTTGAGGGGTTGAGATCGTACTCAACTAGGAGGTCCTGCTCCTTACGAATCCGGAACACTTTGTCGAAGTCGTCGAGTGTGACATTGAAGTGCTTCTCGGTTTTGTGTACGTTGAACTTGTGGATATGTAGTGACATCTATAACTCCCAGAGGACTGAAGCGAGAGAGTAGGCGGTGTCGATATTGTTCTCGTTGTACTCTTGGATTATCTGATCTCTGATGGCAGAGGAGCAAGAGTCTGTGATTTTGAGGCTACAGGCCGAAAGGATGACTTGCTCCATAAACTCAAGAGCACCGAAGTGTGTTGGGATGAGATCATTAGGGTTCGTGTCGCAGAGTTCACCATTCTCAGTGACAATTTCACCTGCGGGAGTAAGGTATACGGAAGAGTCGGGATCGATAATCTGTCGGTAGAGGGCGGATGTTTTACGTACCATGTGAGGCTTGTGTTCCATCAGATGTACTCCTTTCGGAAGGCTTCGGCGCTCTCCCGGACAAACTTGTCGAGCTCCTCTGCGGTGACGGACCCAAGGATAATCTGCAGAGCCCAGTGGGAGATATAAGCTACGAGGATGTCCTCTAGTACATCGGTGACGGGTAGGAGTTCCTGAACTGCTGCGTGCTCTCGTACGAATAGCCTTGCGTCTTGGGGATCTTTGAACATGTTACTGTTGCTCCTTTCTGATGCTTTGAGTGTTTCTCTTAGCATCAATTTTATTATAAATGATTTTAAAAGAAAAATCAAGACCCTACAAAGTCAACGATGTCAGGGTGTAGAATATACTGACCACGAGCGATGCGCTTGATGAGGCGACGCTGCAGTGCAGGCTCTAGCCAAACATGTGCGGCGGAGGGGTTGAGACCAACAGCTCGTGAGATCTCAGCGCTACGGGCTGAGGTGCCTTTGTGGGCTAAGTAGGCTATAGCCCGGAAGGTTCGTGTTTCATAATAGTACGGGCCGAGACGTTCTTCTAGGATATTTGGTTTGATAACTTTTGGTTTCATATTTTCAGTATACAACAGAAACTTATGAGAAGTATGAAATTAAATGAGATGAATTAGAGTTTGAGGAGAGTGACTGGCGAAATATGAGAATTCATTAAATCTTAGTATCCTTTAGGAAACATAGTTTGGTAACCTGCTAGAAATACGTCTGAGACGCGATTGGCATGAGATTTGTGCGGCCATACAAAAATTGGTGTTTGGATAGCAACTGTGAGGAGGCCACAGCAACTGTAGAGTTTTTCGTAAATGAGAGACTGGAACGCTCTCATAAAGGGTGTATACTGATGAGATAGATTAGAAGAGGGATTTGGTTAGGTTTGGAAAAGGCATAGTAACAGTTTGGAAATGGAAAGAATTACGTTGTAGTGTATGATGGCATATGATTTTATAGGCATATAACCAAGTTTTACCAAAAAATTAAGTTAATAAGTAAGATAAGATTATGAGATATATGAGAGGCATAAATTTATGCCTTTTATTTTTATTAAATATGATATATAGATTTTGTAAAAATAAAAGTTGTTGTTTGATTTTTTGGTTTTTTTGGGTTTTACCCACGGGGCTTCTTGAGGTTTGATTCGTTGTAGACGAAATACTTTCCAGTTTCAAACTGTTTCAAAACTTTACCAAATTGCGGGTTTGTTACAGTTTGGAAAGTTTTAGGTTTTTGTCACTTGGACTTAGTTGTTAGCTCGTATTTGTGTTGGAGCGAGAGTCCAATCGCAAATTGAGCTACTAGAAGCGATTAAAGCGATGTTGGAATCGCAGACAACTACTCTATTTTTAACAGTTGGAGACAGCTACTACTACTACCCCTGTGGTTTTAAGGGGGAAGAGAAAGACACGAGGACTAAGCCTCGTGTCTTTGTGTGTGTGTTTGTGTGTTTGTTACACGGCAGTTCCTGCCGTAACCTCAACTTCTACAATGTTAGGTACGGTGAACCTAACTCCTGCCTCAACTTCTACTTCGTACTTAGGATTCTTGTAGACAAACTCCTTCTCCAGTAGGTCATAGACAAACACGACCTGTTCATTACTCCTTGGGAACATCTCAGTTACCTCGAGTCGATTGTTCTCAACACCAAGAACAAACCCTTTCTGGAGGAAGGACACTTCAAGTCCTTCAACAGGTTCAACGGGTTTGTACTTATAGATCTCCTTCCTGACGTGTTGCAAAAACTCCTTAGGGTCAGGAGTTGTCGTAAGGCCTTTGTAGATCATGTATGCCCAGTGTGAGATGAGGAACTGTGGTGCCTGAGGTACTTCAACTTCTACAAGTTTCCGTGCTTCATCGTATGTCATGGTTACCCTCCATATACTTCGATCGTAACAACTGGATCTTCGTAGTTCGGACCTACTACTACATCGAATCCCCGTCCGTTCTCGAGTATGTACTCAACATACGCGAGGTCTCCTTGGGACTCAATAACCGGATCCTCATGAGTGACATCCAGACTGATGTACGAGTTGCCATGTCTTACAGTGAATGTTCCTGACATAAGTATGGTGACCTCGTACTCTGGGTGTCCTCTTCTTATTACTACTTCGGAACTATTCATACGGGACCTCTTCTACTCTGAACCGACGGCCTACGATCGTGTACGTAAGGTCAAAGTTAATCGTGACTACTTCGTTCATGACCTCTCTGTCCTGTATTACTATTTGGCGTTTAGTACAGACCTTCGTGATGTTGACTCGAGTCAGTGGCGACTCGTCAACATGGAACTCTGGTTCGTCCTCTGTGAGACCGTTTGCGTCCTGAACGGTAGCGAAGGACTCTCGGTTATCGTGTACGTACTCACTGACATAGATGAGTCCTTCAGTGTCCTTATGGTATACCCGTAAGTATTTGTCCATAACTTACCTCACCAACCAGAGTACTAGTTTGCCAGTCTCACGGTCGCTAACTACCACCTCGTTGTCCTCGATGTCGACTTTGTACTTCGGGGACTCTTTTTCGAGAGTCATGGTGTTCATGTTGACGGTGGTACTGACAAACTTACCGTCAACATCTACAATGTGTACCCGGTTGTTCGTAGTGTCGACCATGACCTCTGTCTCGACCTTCAGTAGTACTATCTTCACATCTTTACCTTCCTTTCTATGAGGTATGTTTGTAACTTTTTTATTTATTACATACCTCATATTTATATTATATAATAAAATTTAATTAAAAGTATGAAACCTCCCAACGTGATATAGGGACCGGGCCTAGAGCACTGCGACTACTACTACACCTGTGGCGAATGGTGGGATGAGGACCGGTACAAACAACCGACCTACTGCTGATAGGGACCGGGCCCTAGGAGAGTTTAGGAGCTAACTACTACCGGTCCTATAGAATTTTGGTAAAAAGAAAGACCCAGTCGCTAATATGGACCGGGCCTTTGAAGAGTTTAAAGGATGAGAGGACTGAATCCTCTCATCCTTGTGTACTGATGCTACGAGTTGTCGATTGTGAGTTGTCCTCGATCGATCATTTGTCGACGTACGTTGTAGACGAACTGAGGACGGATCTCGAGTTCCTTTGCTACTTGCATTGGCTTCATTCCTTCCTTGAGGAGTTCACGGATTCGTGCTGATGTATTCCCTTCACGCGGCTTCGTGACGACCTTGCCGATCGACTTAGCGACGTTGTATGCGTACTGGTAGCTGATGTTTGGGATGAGTTTTGCGATCTCAGCTACCGGGACTTCTTGCTCCGCGAGAACTTTGATCATTGCGTAACGGGACTTTCCTTCTTCTACCATCTGCTCTACTACTTTACTAAGCTCTTTCTTCGACATGCTTCTCTCCTTTACTATACTTACTAGGGTTCCTGACTTCCTATCTCCTCACCTACTACTTCACTATTATCAACCTCCTACTTTTCAAGTATCTCATGAAAGTTAAGTAATAACTATTACCTAACTTTCATATTTATATTATAATATAAATTATTATGAAATGTATTAAATTTAAATAAGAATTATTAAAATTTAAATTTTCATGTTTTTAATGAAAATTTAATCCAATCTAATCATAAAGTTTATTTAGAGAAATATCGTAGCCCCCCGCAGGGGAAAGTTTGTGTCAAATGGGAAAGTGTCGGACTCACATCCCCCAACGGGTGAAAATGCATTACTGTAGTCCTTGATAGTTACTTTCCTTGAATACTAAGCAGACCTGTTATATAATAGATTCAAGATGTTAGTAGCGACCCTAGACGCTCAGCTTGCCAAGACACCTTGGCAGAATCTAGACGTGTTAACTGCATATCTTGCAGACCATCCACAACTCCTAGAGTTACAGCCTCCCAAACTTGCTGAGGAGTTGCAGATCCCTGTAAACCACGCCGCAGTGCTCCTTGCAAGTCCGGAGGTCTACGAGCGTTTGGTAGCAGCTACGCTCCAACGGACTATCCGACCTCAAGATCACGCAGAGATCATCCGTACAATTGCTGACAAGGCTATGGATCCAGATCAACCTCTTGGACAGCAGGTCCTTGCTGCTAAGTTTGTCGCACAGCAGACCGGTGTCCTCCGAGCTACCAAGACTGAGCAGAAGGAGGAGAAGGTCTTCCGTGTAATCCTGGAGCACAACCCACATGCAGAGGGGGTGAGAGATGTCTTTGATCCGTCAACTCGTCTTGTCAACCCCGAGCTCCCGCAATCAGAGACGACACCTAACAACAGAGGAGGCGACCAAGTTGTTGACGCAGACTTTGCTCCAACAGAGCGTTAGCTCTCTCAATTATATCAACCCCCCACTGGAGCCCTACGAGTACGAGAATCTCAGCGAGGCTCTCCGCCGACGCCTCTACAAACGTCCTCGTAGGCTCCCTCCGCTCTCCTCTGACTCCCCTAACACTAAGGAGGCTTCCTAATGGCGCTTCCTCCTTTCCCACCTAAGCCTCCGAACGACGACCCAGAAAACGAAGGGCTATTACCCCCTGTGGGCCTAGGAGCGATCTTCCAGGCTAAGCCTACTACACCCGAGATTAACGTCGAGGATATCCTCAAACACTTCGCAACGCAGAGACAGGAGCAGATTGATAGGGCGTTTGATCCATTCTTACTGGCAGAGAACGTCATTGGTGGAGCGGTCCGAGGAGCCTTCAACCCTGAAGAATCTGGAGCACCCGTAGCCGATCCTGTAGCTGGAGCTCTATATGGAGCTTATAAAGCATTACCTAAAACCCTCGAGGAGCTAGCTCCTTATGCACCAGGTGGGGCAGCACCTGATACTGAGAAGAGTTTTGGCGAACCCTTCAAAGTTGGCAAGAAGCTAGCTCCTAACTCCCCTGTGGGTGCTGCTGCAATAGGTACTGCTATAGGATTTGCTGTACCAGGTCCAGACTTCTTTAAGCTCCTCAAGGAGGGTAAAGCAGCTGAAATCGCTCTCAACGATGCTCTAAAGATTAGAAGCTATCCAGGACGACTTTTAGAAGTTGGACGTTCTACAGGAAATGTTGTTATTCACGATATACCAATTCGCTCTACTACGGTACTAAGTATCCCTCAAAAAGGTGTTAAACTCCAACTTAACAGGAAGTTTCTGAATACTCTTGCGCCTTTAGACCCTGATTTTGCACATGCAGCAATTGCAAATGCATTTAGGCTAGTTGGCTTTCACTCAGTAGATCCGGCAACACTACTTAAAGAAGGACATCCGGTCCCAATAGCGCTCCTACCACGTTCGAAGTATGCTGAGAGTCTTAGGTCGCCTCTAAAAGCTATGGCTGCAAATCCAAAGACATCGGACAACCTTCTACAGTTGGTTCAGGGAAAGGGCGGCTACCTTAGATGGATTATTTATGAGCCAGGCAATCCAAAAAAGTTTGTTACGTACACGCTTCCAAAACCCTACGATGATGCTAAGTTTCCAGAACTTGACAAGTTAGTTTACGACAAAGTCGGATATAGTCCCGATTTTAAAGAGTACCTTCCAAAATTTGGAAATTCTTTATTAAACTTATTACCTACAAGAGTTGTTTCAGCAGAGTTTGATCGTGCTGCTAGTATGAAGCACGTCTCTCCTATCGACGCATTCAATGTAACAGTACTAGATAGTCTTGATCAAACAGTGAAAATAAACGGACGAGCTATTCCAGTTGTGAGTGAGCAGGGCTTACCATCAGCTATTGCGTTACAACTTGTTAGACGTGCTACACGAGAGGTGCCACCTGACACTCCTGTTAAAATCTTTAGCATTCCAGTAAAGTCTACAAGTTTTAGTGTCCAAACAATTTTTGACAGACTGCCAGAAGTTACACCAAACACTGCTACAGTTAGTACTCCTGAAGAGCTCCTTAGGGTTGTTGAAGAAAACCCAAAAATCTTGAACCGTCCTAACTTTGGAAGAACATTGTCACAAATTGCTGCTTCTGACATTATGACAGGGCGACAAGGCAAACTCTTTAGTGAGAGTGCTAAACTCCATATAGATTTGGAAACTGGAGACGTAGTAAGAGAGCTACATCCAGTAAGCTTCTCGAAAGGTATTGAGAAAATTGATCTTATGAAAGCTCCTAGTACTATATCATTTATAGGAGGTAGTAATGATGCTTGGCATAAAATTGCGGAGAAGGTAGGTTTAGAAGCTCAAATTCATGATACACTACAAAAAGCTTCAGCGCGTCTAAATGTTGACGAAGTGTTTCAACAGTTAACACACATTTCAAGAGACTTTTTAAACTCTAGTGCAGGTTGGGAAGCTCAGTCTATTGTTACAACAAATATTAATAGAGCAGAAGGGCTACCTACAGCTAAAGACGGAGTGTCAGTACTTACGGACTCTATTAAACAAACTAGTTACGTAGCACCTTTTATTAAGATCGACCACAGAATTGTAGATCCTGAGAGTACTTTGGGAACACAACTTAAGCTTGAGTCTTGGCGAATACATCCGAAGATTAAACAGCCTATTGGTGCAACTGAGACACTAGTTGACCAAGCAGCTAAATTTTTGGGTGATAAAGCTGCATCGAAGTTGCATCAGAAGTTACAAGAGCTTGTAGATGCTGGCACACTGTCTCCTGCCTATCTTATGACCCCAGCAGATTTAGCGCCGCAGTTGATTAATCAGTCCGGAAAGTTCACAGCTGCTGTAGATGTACAGAATGCAGCGCAGGGGTTTAAGAACTTTGTAGAAACGCGTCTACCGCAAATATTGGACAAGCATAGTGCTGGAGAGTTTATGGCAACATATTCAATGCATTTAGACGACTTTCCTAAAGGACTATTCAATATAGCTGAGTACTACAGAAAGCTGTCGAAAGAAGATCCTGAGATGTTTGCACGTCTTTCAGGCCTAGTAGCAACTCTTCAGAAGGGACAGACACAGAGTGAGCTTGCCCGATTCCAACGTAATCAGGAAGCTCTTAAAGCTCTACAGAAAGCTGGTATTGATATACATTTTACAGATTCAGGTATGGTAAAAGCTGGCGAGATTAAACGTGTCTCAGCTTTGGGAAGGTCCTGGGATTTTTGGCCTCCTACGACAATTGCAAACATGCTCACAGATCCAGCTAAAGTTGATGAGATGTTTGAGAAGTATGCACATGAGTTACCCGCTATAAAGCTTAGAAGAGTGACAGATGGTGAACTCTTTAGAGCTATGGCAACAGCCCAGATTCCAGGCCTCCGCAGTCTCGACAAGTTCACAGATGAGTGGATTGGTATCACGCTTAAAGATGGAGGGTATACTGCTACATCCTTCAATCCTGGGTGGGGAGTCGACCACTGGCCGGATGGTAATACACTACTGGATTTTATCGTCCCTGAAGGTGTAAAAGGTGTCGTACCAGGACTTTTGGCAGACAGCTACGCATCTGAGTCCGAAGTTGTACTGGCGCGAAATCAGCCCTGGCGAATTATAGATGTTGGCGAAGATGAGGAAAGTGGTTTTCCAAAACTTACTGTTGAGGTTCTAAAGAATGTAGGCGCTGGAGTTGTTGTAGCAGAGATTGGAGCATCGTTCCTACCTCCCAACCCTAGTAGGAACGCCCTTGCTAATAAGCCCCCCTTGGAGGAAGAGCAGTGAGTACTACTACCCCTGTGGGTCTCGATCCAACTTCGTTAGTTGCTACAGCTCCAGAGGGCCCAATACAGAAGAGATACATTAAATTTGTCTACACTGGCGAACCTAATGTTGAAGTGAAGTATCGTGAGGTAATGTTTGTTGGCGACTTTGGTGTTGGTAAGACTCGTGCACTTCTTGACGCATTGCTTATCAGTGCGCTAAATTATCCAGGAGCACAGTTAGCACTCCTTCGTGATACGGGCAAAAACCTGGAAATTTCGACGCTGCCAATACTTGAGAGAGTATTTGAAAAGGCTTTTGAGCAAGGAATTCTGAAAATGCGGGGGGACTATATTGAGGTGTATAATGGCAGTACTATTTGGCTGTTTGGGCTGGATGTTCCTCAAGCCTTGAACAAGCTAAAGTCTACTGAGTTTATGCGTATTTTTGTAGATCAAGCTGAAACTATTGCTGAAGCTCGTTGGGACTTGGCTATGTTACGTACACGCCAAAGAGTTAAACATAAGGACTTCGATGTTTATGGTCCTCACTATATTAAAGGAGCGGCTAATTGGGATACAGGAGAGAACTGGATCATGCGACGCTTCCGCATGAACTCTAAGCAGGTTGAGCATGGAATTTTTGAGACTGAGGTTGTGCGTAAAGAAGATCATGCCCAAAAAGAAAAAGTAGGCGTTAAATCTAGGATTCCTAAAAGAGCTTTTCGACTACTTCTTGAGGGGACAGCTGAGGAAAACCATTCTCTAGCTGAAGATTACTTTGAGGCTATGCTGCTTGCTGAGGAGAGTGGTGCAACTAATAAGTACTTTAGTGGTGGTTGGGCAAGAGGCGAAGGTCTTGTTGTACCTTCGTTTCGCTATACAACCCACACTGTGGACAGTGTACAACTTGTTGGTGGTTATCCTGTATACATCGGCATTGATTGGGGTGTAATGCACCCAGCAGTTGCAATCTTTAGCTTCCTCGACGATCATGGCATGACAGTTGTTTTTGACGAGTATATGGCAAACAATACAGCTGTTGAGGATGTTGCTTGGGCTGTTGCTCGAATGACAATGCGAGCGTATAATCAAGGACACCAAGAGTTTTACTTCGCACTGGACCGGAGTATGAAAAAGAGAGAGCGTGACCTAGGTTCTGTGTGGGACGACTTTGAGAGAGTGTTTAAGCAAGCCTTTCCTAAGGAACTACGTTGGCGTATGACTGTTGGTAGTGCTGACATTGATGGTCGTACAAACCTTATGCTCCGGCGCCTCAAAGTTGAACCCACAGGGGCAACAAAGATGGTTATTGATAGAACTGCGGCTCCTAAAACGGCACAAATGTTATCCACAATCAAGTGGGAGGACGTCAAGAAAGATGTTGTTCCTATTGTGGACTTTTTCGATGCTTTCGGTTATATGGTGTCTATCATGCCAAATAAGAGACCACCTACTCGTGAGCAGATTAAAAGAGCAATGAAGAACAACCGGCGTAGAATAGCATTTGTTGGGGGGAGAGGTAGATGAATCCAATTTTTGTAGATGGAGAAGATCTTAAATCACTTGAGAGGCAGGTAGAAGACGCTCTGAGTGCTGCCAGAAGTGCACGTGGTCAAATTGATCAAAGGCTGCCTGTGTGGCGTAGAGCACTAAATCTTGATGAGAGATCCAGAGACGAGGGTTACGATGGCATGCCTAATCTTACCACTCCGACAACTAGAGGTCGTAGGGATGCTGTTGTAGCACATATTATGCAGGCAGTTGATAGACAACCACTTTTTGTGGCTGTACCTAAAACTCCTGATGCTGCAGAATCTATTCGTCCGCTAGAAGCCTTTATGGATCATGAACTCAGCCTCTATGATAATCGCCAGATGGTACTGGACGGAATTCGTGAGGGTATAGATGTTGGTACTGGTACTCTTAAAATTGTTGTTGAGGAAACTGGTAATAGTGAATTTGCAGTACGTATAGATGCAATTCCCCTTGAAGACATATATTACTATCCAACAGGTACTACTGACATGGCACTTGTCAATACTTTTGAGAGGGTAAGGCTTCCTTACTACGTTGTTAGGTACAACGCACAGCAGCAATTCTTTGATGCTGCAGCAGTCGAAAAACTTGGCACGGCTATGGGCAGTTTGAATGATACTGCAGGGCAGCGTCAAGTTGGTACAACTGATAACGTTGTTACAAACAACGCAAGTGAGTATGACTGGAAACCTGTAGAGATTTGGGAAATTTGGCTGCGTTGGCGTGGAGACTTACTTCACATCTTCTACAGTGAGGAGGTTGGAATCCTCAGAGCTGTGCCAAATCCGCTACCAATTGATCGTCCACCCTATCAGCCAATTTCAGGAATGCCTATTCTTCGTAGTATCTATGGCGACTCGCTTACAAACCTACTAAGTCCTCTACAGGATGCTGAGGACGCTACTTTCAACGCAATTCTAACAGAGATGGAGTTTGTAGCATCTCCAGTAATTCTTACTGACGATGATGAGCTTTACATAATGCTTACTGATCAGGAGTGGCGACCTGGTGGTGTATATCTTACTTCTAAACCTTTACAATCTAAACCCTATGAGGTTCTGCAACACCAACTCAATCCGGGACTTCTTCAGTTTCTCCAGGTATCTGATAGGCAGGCTGAGGTTACGTCTTTTAGTAATATGCAGATTCCTGGGCTGCCCACTCCAGGAGATCGGACAGCAACTGAAGCTTCTATTGTTGCCTCAGCCGGCACTGCCAAGTTGAAGATGATGCTAACTCATATTAGTATGGGAGTAGATAAGTTTGCTAACATGTATTGGGAGGTCCTCAGACGCTTCCGTGTGAAAGGGCTTCAAGTTATTTTTAACGACGAAGGCTTCCTACTTATTGGTCGTTCCAAAGCAGTTATTGAGGTACCAGATGCTGAAGAGGACCTCGAAGCAAGAACGTACATTGCTGAGATGTTTAGTACGCAGCTGAATGTTGATGCAAAAACAATTGCTGAAGTACTTATGCAAATTCCTCCAGCGACTCGGAAGGTTGTTGTAGCATCTGTTGACGACGATCGAGTTGAGTGGCGCCTTAATGGGGGTGATACTATCCCAGAGAAGCAACTCAGACGACAGCAAATGATGGAGGTTCTCCAGATTGTACCTCTACTACCCGCGGCGGCACAGGATCGACGCGTGTACGAACTTGTTAAGGAACTCATGTTAGCTATGGACATTCCCAACCTCGATAAGATTCTTGGAAAGCCCCCTGAGAATGTTAACGATCAGGCACTTCAAGGGGCACTCCAAACTTTAGTACAGCTGCGTACGCGTGCGAGGGGAGGTGCAGGTGAAGAACGCTTCTCAATGGTCGGATAGACTTCCGCCCGTAAGTAAGTTACTTAGGGAGTGGGATAAGTCGTCCTTGAACCGCTTGCAAATTCTTGTCGAACGCTTGATAATAGAAAGTAAGGAGGAGACTGTGTCGCTAGCAGCCAATCCAAACGTACGTGCCCCAGAAGTCCGCGTTGCTGCGGGTGGGCACAGAGCTTATGAACGACTATTGTCGTTAGTTAAAGGAGCCATTCGTGAGCGAGAGAACGTTTCACAATAACCCCCTGTGGTACCCAGACGATACTGGTGGAGGTAGTACGTTCGAAGTTGACTTCGAGAATACTGCTGAACCTGACAACTCTTCTAAGGCAAAAATTGATCTAGATGAGTTTGAAAGACTTCTTCGTGAGAATCCAGTAGCTAGAGCTGCAGCTGCTCAGGTTCTACAGGTTCCGCAAGAGTCTCAGACTGTACAGTCTCAGACTCCAAGTACTCCCGATCCATTATCTGCAATTCAAAGTAGGCTTGCTGAGGTTACACAACAACTTGAACAGAATCCCCAAGATGCAAATGCTTTCGCTGAGAAGATTAAACTCGAAGCGCAGTTAGAGTCGCTACAGCAGTTCCAAAAACTTGTAGAACCTGTTGTAATACGTCAGCAAGTTGGCGATGTAATTCGAACTGACCTCCCCAAAATTCTTAATGAGTTATCCAAAAACTACAACGATTTTGATGCAATTCGTGACTCTGTTATGCAAGAGTTGGTGCAGCAGCTTTACAGCAATCCTGCACTTAGTGCTGACCCAGTACTTCTCAAAAATGCTGCCGAACTAGTTGCAGATCACTACTTCTCTAACTATGTTCGTAAGCCGCCTACTGGAACATCTTTACCTGGAAATCGTGCATTTGCTAGAGGTGCTGACTCCCAACCGGTTGTAAAGGGTCTAACTGCTGAGGAGTCTAAAGCCTTTCAGGAGGCTAAGAGGTTCTATCCTGATATAACCCCCGAAGACTGGAAGGCTTACTATAAAGACGAAAAGGCTGATACTGATAGTCAGTACCGTATCAATCTTCGCAATGTTGCTGGAAGGAGTACGAAATGAGTTCTAAGGTACAAGTTTGGGACGAGTACGTTAAGCGTCGAGGGGTTACAGCTTCAGCGACTGATGTGTACGATGTTCCTAAGGGCTACAAAGTCATCACAGTTGCCCATCCTAAACTTGGAGCTGAAGCTGCTTCTAAGTACCGTGAGTACATGAATATGGGTTTTCAACCTATGAAGGAGGAGCCGTCAAACTCTCCATTTGGCATTGGTGTAACTGACGACGTTGCAGCTGCTCGTCAAAGCCATGACACGGCAAAGGGCCTGTTGGTTTACATTCCAGCGTTTGAGACTGATACTGCTGGAAATGTTTGTCTCTCAGGCAAGCGTGAAATTGTCATGATTGGAAGAGAGGCTGTTGCTAATAAGATTCGAGAACTACTTACAAAAGAAGCTACCGATCGACTCTCCAGAGCCCTTACAATCCCAGAACAACCAGATTCCCCGGGGTTTGCTGGCGCAGCCTCAACTGCTACGCCAGCTGAGTCAGAAGCAGTACGGGAGGCCGTAGCTGCTGAGGCTGAGGCAAAGGAGAAGAAAGTGAGAAGAA
>Ga0256833_1001725_pt1 | contig 15768 bp, 12 predicted proteins | sample 356284metaG_FD_190535 | JGI IMG/M metagenome (GOLD analysis project Ga0256833, IMG submission 190535) | Hydrothermal vent microbial communities from Mid Atlantic Ridge, Atlantic Ocean - 356-284 | ecosystem: Environmental > Aquatic > Marine > Hydrothermal vents | place: Atlantic Ocean: Mid...
CCAGAAAGTGTTCCCACCACACGATGCGAGGTGCTGGCGTTTCTTGCAAGACCTCCTCCTTCGAGCAAATGGTCAGACAATCCAACGCCCATTATACAACGAATTGAAAAGAAGGGCGGTATAATCTACACCTATGAAGGACTCGTCTTGTGCGCGTTCCTGCCGTCAGGCCCGGTGGGCGCGCGAGGAGGCATCGTGGCAAGCAAAATCAAAACATGGCATATACAATGGGCGCCTTTTTCAGCCTCGTATTCCAACCTGATACAGGCATTAGGCGCAACGGTCATCGGTCTGCTGAGTTCAGCGGGGGTGCTCCTGTTCAAGCAAACCATCCGCTGGATACACGCCCTGACGTGGGGAGATCTCGCGGGGTGGTGGCAGGCTTATATCGGGCGCTGGGGATTGATCTTGGTGCCCGCGCTGGGTGGTTTGGTGGTGGGGTTGCTCCGAATGTGGTGGCTGCGAGAGGAGCGGCACCACGGCGTTGCCTCGGTGATGGAAGCCGTCGCGTTGGCCGGAGGGCGATTGCGTTACCGCGAAACGCCCCTCAAAGCCTTGGTTTCGGCCATCTCCTTAGGCACCGGCGCTTCGGTAGGCCCCGAGGACCCCAGCGTGCAGATCGGCGCCAGCATCGGCTCGATGTTTGGGCAAAAATTCCACATGTCCGACCAACGCACCCGCTTGTTCGTCGGCGCAGGCGTTGCTGCGGGCATCGCCACGGCTTTCAACGCCCCCATTGCCGGTGTATTCTTTGCGGTGGAAATTATCTCCGGTGAATTTTTCGCATCCTCGTTTGGAATGATCGTGCTCAGCGCGGTGATGGCCGCCGTGTTGACGCGCGCCGTGGTGGGCCCTCAGCCCGCCTTTCCCGTACCGATGTACGCTTACCACGGCCCGGTGGACCTTCCCTTCTACCTGGGGCTGGGCTTACTGGCGGCGCCGATCGCGCTGCTCTACATTCAGGCCATTTACTGGGCGCATGACTTCTTCCATCGCGTGCCGCTGCCGAAGTGGCTCAGCCCCGTGCTTGTCGGGCTGCTCTTAGGGGGTGTTGGCCTGGCCTACCCGCAAATTTTGGGCGACAGTTACGAGGCCGTCGGCAACATCCTGAACGGCAAAGAGATGATCGCCGGCACCTTGCTGCTGTTGGTGTTCCTCAAAATCGCCTTCACAGCCCTCAGCTTAGGGGCGGGGTTCATTGGCGGCGTGTTTGCGCCTTCGCTGTTCCTCGGAGCAGCCCTCGGAGGCGGCTACGGCGTGGTCATGGAGCGCCTGTTCCCCACACTGCATCTGGTGCCCTCGGCTTTCGCGCTGGTGGGGATGGCGGCTGTGCTGGCGGGCACCGTGCGCGCCCCGGTCACGGCCATTATGTTGCTCTTCGAAATGACCGACGATTATCACATCGTGTTGCCCTTGATGTTTGCCGTGACGGTGAGCATGTTGCTCAGCCAGTATTTCCAACCCGAATCGGTGTACACCTTGGGGTTGGTGCGCGATGGCCTGCGGTTGCAGCGCGGGCGCGATGTGGATGTGCTTGAATCTATCAAAGTAAGCGAGGTCATGGAACGTGCCCCAGCAACCATCCGCGCCGATATGCCGCTGATAGCCGTGAGCGCGCTGTTCGACCAGTTGCACACCCATGGCTTGCCGGTGGTGGACGAAAACGAACGCCTGATCGGCATCATCACCTTGCAGGACCTGCAACGCGCCCTGGCCGAAAACCCGGAAAATCCCCATCTCACAGCAGGAGAAGTCTGCCGCCGGCGCTTGATTGTGGCCTACCCCGACGAAAGCATCAAAGAGGCCCTGCACCGCATGAGCGTGCACGAAATCGGTCGCCTGCCGGTGGTGGATCCCAACCATCCGGACAAATTGTTGGGTTGGATCACCCGCGCTTCTATTATCAAAGCATACGAACTGGCGCTTGCCCGGCGCGCCACGCTGCGGCACCGCGGCGAGCAGGTGCGCCTGGAGGCCATCACCGAAGCGCCGGTGCTGGAAATGTTGGTCACGGAGCACTCGCCGGTGAGCGGTAAAACCGTGGCCGAAGTGCAGTGGCCGGAAGGCGCTGTGCTGGTGCGGGTGCAGCGCGGCCATCAGTTGCTCATCCCCCACGGGGATACCCGCCTGTTGCCCGGCGACCGGCTAACCTTCGTCGCCGAACCGGAGGCCGTAGCCGCCCTGCGCGAGTTGCTCAACGAGCACGCCTGACGCGCCTGGTGTCATGAAGACAGCCCTGATTCCCGTCGATCCGTTGGACGACCTGGCCGCCTTGGCGGACAAAATCGCGTGGGCCAAAGCGCCTCGCGCGCTGCTGTTGTGGCCGCCCAAGGGCTGTGAAGTGGAAAGCGCGCTGGATTTCGTGCGGCTGCGCCGGGCTGCCGATGCGCTGGGGACCCAAATTGCGCTCATCACCCGGCAACGACGGCTGCAACGGCTGGCTGCCTCGGCAGGCATCCCGGTGTTCTCCACCCGGCAGGCGGCTTTGCGCAAGGCCTGGCGCTGGCGACCGGTGCGGGTGCCACGACGCCGCCACCGACGCGACCTGAATGCCTTACAAGCCGCAGCCCACCGCCCCTACCCCTGGGAAAACCTCTCCCCCGCCCGACGGTGGGGCGTTTTCTCCCTCGGCGTGCTGGCCGTTTTGCTGCTGGCGGCGTTCGTGTTGCCGGGGGCGGAGATCACCCTGACACCCCGGACGACAACCCGCCATGTGGACATCCACACGGTGATCAGCCCCGCTTATGCCGCCCCTACTGCCAACGGGCACCTGCCAGGGCGATGGGTCACCGCCACGGTGAGCGGCAACGCTTCGCGACTGGTGAGCGGGCGCACGGCCTTGCCCGACCGCCCGGCCATCACCATGCTCACCTTCACCAACCTCACCAGCCAGCCCGTGGTCATACCGAGGGGGGCACGGGTGCGTAGCCAGAGCAGGCGCGCAATCGTCTTCGCCACCACCGAGGCGGACACGTTGCCGGGGCGTGTTGGGGCGCAGGTGCGGCTGCCCGCCCGGGCGCTGTCGCGCGGCGAAGTGACCAACCGCCCACCGCACGACCTTCGCCTGGTGGAGCCGCCGCTCACCTTTGCCGTGCTGGCCGACAATCCCGCTTCAGCCCACGGCGGGCGAGATCGACCGGCACCCGCCCCATCCCCAGACGACTACCGGGAACTGGAAGCCGCCCTGCGTGCCGACCTCGCGGCGCAGGCGTTGAGCAAAGTCCAGCAACAGTTCCCCCACGCCTTGGTGGTATTGCCTTCATTGAAGGCGGAAACCGACCTGGAGCGCACATTCGACCCACCCGATGGACAGCCTGCCAACATCTTGCGCCTCACCCTACGCACACGCTATCGGGTGCTGGTGGTTTCCCATGACGATTTACAAGCCCTGGGGCAGCTGGTCATCCAACCGCACACACCGCCAGGCCAACATTTGGTCGATTTGGTGGTCGTGCCCACAGGCGCGGGCCCTCAACCGGTTGAGGGTGGTTATGCCTGGACGCTGCGTGTCCAGGCCGCCTTTGCTCCGCCGTTGAACGCGGCGGCCATTCAGCGGCTGGTGCGCGGCCACACGCCCGCTGCCGTACGTGCTCGGTTGCAACACGCCCTGCCGCTGGCCTCACCACCCCACATTCGCCGTTTCCCCTCCTGGTGGCCGCTGATGCCGTGGCTGCCCATGCGCATCCGGATTCACACCACCATCCACCCCTCCCCACCCGACACATGACCCCGCGGAGGCCTTCATGCGCATCTTAGCCGTCGATCCGGGCGAAAAATTCATCGGCGTGGCGATTTCCGACCCCACGGGCACCATTGCGGGGCCGCTGACCATCTTGCGCCATCGCTCGCGCCAGGAGGATGCGGCTGCACTCGCCCGGTTGGCGGCGGAGCACGGGGCGGCGCGCATCGTGGTCGGCCAAGCCACCGACGCGCAGGGGCATCCCACCACCCTCCAAGCGCGCCGAGCGGCCAATCTGGCCGCCGCTCTACGAGAAACGACCTCGCTGCCGGTGGTGCTATGGGACGAAACCGGGAGCACGCAGGCCGCCTTGGAAGCCTGGCGCTTGATGGGCACCGCCCGTCGGCGCAAGCGCCGCCCGGATGCCGTGGCCGCAACCGTGATCTTACAACGCTACCTGGACGCAGGCGCTCCGTTGAATACACCATGAAACGTACCGGATGGGCTCTGTTCCTCGCGGTGATCGCGTTGAGCGTCCTGGCCGGCGCGGCGAAGGTACATGCCGACCTGCAGGGCGCTGCGGTTGCCTTTGGCCGTCCCGCCGCCGGGCTTTCCTTGTGGCAACGCTGGCGGCTGAGCACCGCCCTTTTGCGCGCCCACGAGGCCTTGTTCACGCCCCTCCCCGCCACAGCGGGCGCAACGCTGGTCGTCTCCCCCGGCGAGACGGCGACCGCCATCGCCCATCGCCTGCAACAGCAGGGACTGGTGCCCGACGCGGCGGCTTTTTTGGCCTATCTGCGCTACAAAGGGTGGGATACCGATCTGCAGGCCGGGAAGTTCCACTTCACCCATCCAATGTCGCCCGTAGCCCTGGCCAAGGCGCTGCGCCACAGGCCGCCAACCGAGGCGGTGGTGGTGATCCTCCCCGGCTGGCGGCGGGAGGAAGTGGCAGCGGCGCTGCCCAGCAGCGGCCTCGCGCTGCCGCCCGCCCGGTTTCTGCAGGCTACATCCCACGCGGAGGGCTATCCGCTACCCTTTACCGTCCCGGCCGGTGCTTCGCTGGAGGGATTTTTGGCGCCAGGGCGCTATACCTTGCCGCGAGACGCCGATGCCCAGGCGGTGATTGCACCCATGCTTGCTCAGGCAGCAGCCTCCATGTCCCCTGCCTGGCAAAAGGCGGTTCGGGCACATGGCCTGAGCCCTTACCAGGGGTTGATCTTGGCCTCCATTGTGCAACGCGAAACCCACTACAGCGAGGAAATGCCACACATTGCCGCCGTGTACCTCAACCGTTTACGCCGGGGAATGGCATTGGAAGCCGACCCCACCGTCCAATACGCCCTCGGCAAAGCCGGGGTATGGTGGCCCAGCCCCCTCAACGCCGCTGACCTGCACACCCCCTCTCCTTACAACACCTACCTGCACCCCGGCCTGCCGCCGGCGCCCATCGCCAACCCCTCATCCGCTGCACTCCACGCCGTGGCGGCTGCCCCTCCGACCGACGACCTCTTCTTCCGGGCTGCCTGCGACGGCTCAGGTCGCCACGTGTTCTCCCGCACCTTTCAGGAACACCTTGGGCACGCCTGCCCATGAATTTCTCTCCCCCAAGGAGCATGCGATGGAGCAAACTTTGCCCACTTTAGACATTTTGCCGGTGGACGACATCCTTCCCCATGAACACTACGACACACAGCGCGCTCAGCCACTGGTAGCACAGCTCAAAAAACACGGTGTACTCCGCAATCCGCCCATCGTGATGCCCTTTTGTGACGGCAGCCACCGTTACATGATTTTGGATGGCACCAATCGGGTCACGGCGGTCAAACTGTTAGGTATTCCCCATATCATTGCTCAAGTGGTGGAACCCAACGATGACCGCGTCTCTCTCCGCACGTGGAATCACGTCGTATGGGGATTGCCGGTGGACGACTTCCTGGCCGGGTTGGAACAAGCATTGCCACGCTTGCGCCCTTCGGTCTCGCTGGCCTTGAGCATCACCGCCCTCCACGAACACAAACTGTTGCTGGTGGTCAGCCTGCCCGACGGGCGGGTGTTCTCCGCACCGTTCGAAAAAGACCTGCTCACGCGGGTCGATTTGTTGAACGCCGCCGTGCGCTCGTACCACAAACGGGCTTTCTTGGATCGCACCAGCGAGTACAGTGCCCAAATAATGAAATCCCTATACGAAAACCTCAGCGGCGTGGTCATCTTCCCCCCATTCAAGGTACAAGAAGTCCAAAAGGTGGTCGCGGCGGGGCGGCTGTTTCCGCCGGGCATCACGCGCTTTCTCATTGCGCCGCGGGCGCTGCGGGTGAACTATCCGTTGGAGGAATTGGCTGCACCCCTCAGCCTGGAAGAAAAGCGCGCCCGCTTGCGTGCCTGGCTGCAAGAGCGGCTGGCTGCAAAAGGGGTACGCTACTATGCCGAGCCGACGGTACTGTACGACGACTGAGAGAGCAAAGCACAAGGGAAACACAAACGGCGCAGATGCTGAATCTGCGCCGTGGTTTCTTTTGAGGCTTGGGCGGCTTAGTGGCGGCCATGGCCGCGGTCGCGCCCGCCGCGGTTGCGATTGTCGCGCCGCCCGCCGCGGCCGCGATTGCTTCGGCGCTCGCGGTTGGCTTTGTCGCGCGCCTGAGCCTCTTCCGCCGTCCAGCCTTCCAGCACAGCCTGGCGCGAAAGGCGAATGCGTCCCATCGGGTCGATGTCGGTCACCATCACCGTGATTTCATCGCCCACTTTGACGACGTCTTCCACCCGACGCACCGGCTCGCTATCCAGTTGGGAGATGTGTACCATGCCGTCGGTGTTGGGCAGGATCTCCACGAAAGCGCCAAAATCGGTCACTCGCACCACTTTGCCGGTGTAAATACGCCCGATTTCGGGCACCTCGGTGAGCGCCTCGATGCGCTCGCGAGCCGCCTGTGCCCCACCGCCATCGGGCGAGGCAATGTACACCAGCCCGTCTTCCATGATGTCGATCTTGGTGCCGGTTTCCTCTTGCAGGCCGCGGATGGTCTTGCCGCCGGGGCCGATGATCGCGCCGATTTTGTCCACCGGGATGCGCACCACGATCATATGCGGCGCGTGGGGCTTCAGGCTGGGGCGCGGTTCGGGAATCACCTCTTTCATCTTCTGCAGGATGAACAACCGCGCTTCTCGCGCCTGCGCCAACGCCTGCCGCATGATTTCCTTGGTGATGCCTGCAATCTTGATGTCCATCTGCAAAGCGGTGATGCCCTTCTCGGTGCCCGCCACTTTGAAGTCCATGTCGCCAAGGTGGTCTTCCATACCTTGGATGTCGGTGAGCACCGCGTAGCGGTCGCCCTCTTTGATGAGGCCCATAGCAATGCCCGCCACGGGGGCTTTGATGGGCACGCCGGTATCCATCAAGGCCAAAGTGGAGCCGCACACCGAAGCCATCGAGGTGGAGCCGTTGGAGGAAAGCACCTCGGAGACCAGGCGCAGGGTGTAGGGGAATTCCACTTCCGAGGGAATAACCGGCAACAGCGCCCGCTCGGCCAGCGCGCCGTGGCCGATTTCCCGGCGGGAAGCGCCGCGCATGGGGCGCACTTCGCCCACCGAGAACGGCGGGAAGTTGTAGTGATGGATATAGCGCTTGCTTTCGGTGGGGGTGAGGCCGTCGATCTCCTGGGCTTCGCGCGGCGTGCCCAGGGTGGCCAAGGTGAGCACCTGGGTTTCCCCGCGGGTGAACAGGCCCGAGCCGTGGGCGCGCGGGCTGATGTCCACCTCGCACCAGATGGGGCGGATCTCGGTCATGCCGCGCCCGTCGGGACGGATGCCCTGCTGAAGGATGCGCTCCCGCACGACGTGCTTGAGCACATCGTCGAAGGCGGTTTTGGCCTTTAGCGCACGCTCGGTGTCGTCACCGGCGATGGTTTCGATGACCTCTTTGCGAATGGCGTCCAGCCCATCATTGAGTTCCGCCTTGGTATGTGGGGTTTCCAGCAAGGCACGGATGCGCTCGGCAGCCATCCTCTCGATCTGCGCTGCCAGGTCTTCTTCCACTACGAAGGGGGTGTAAGCCTGCTTGGGCTTGCCGAGTTCGGCGGCCATGCGCTCTTGCAGGTCGATCATCGGCTGCAGCGCCTGATGTCCAAAGGCCAACGCCTCGACCATCACCTCTTCGGGCACTTCGTTTGCCCCAGCCTCCACCATCAGAATGGCGTCGCGACTGCCAGCGATCCGCAAGTCGAGGTCAGAGCGTTCCAGTTCCTGAAAAGTGGGGTTGACCACAAACTGGCCGTCGATGCGGCCAATGCGCACCGCGCCCACCGGGCCATGCCAGGGGATGTCGGAAATCATCAGCGCGGCGGAAGCCGCGTTGATGGCCAAGATATCGATGGGATGCGACTCATCTGCCGAGATGGAATACAGCACCACCTGGATGTCGTTGCGCAGGTCTTTGGGGAACAAGGGGCGGATGGGGCGATCGACCAGGCGAGCGGTGAGGATGGCTTCTTCGGAAGGACGGCCTTCACGGCGGAAGAACGAGCCGGGAATGCGCCCTCCAGCGTACATGCGCTCTTCGTAGTCCACCCGCAGCGGGAAGAAGTCAATGCCTTCGCGCGGTTCCTTACTCATGGTCGCCGCGGCAAAGACCATCGTGTCGCCCATGCGCACGGTAACCGCGCCGTTAGCCTGCATGGCCAGTTTGCCGGTTTCGACGACGATGGGCTTGTTGCCGACCACAGTTTCGTAACGATAACTTTCGGGTTTCATAGGACCTCCAAAAAGGCGCCCATACCGGTCAGGGACTGGAGCACGCGGCCAAAGGGTTGGCCGCAGGCTCCAATTCCCAACCGGCGGGCTGTGTAAAAGATGTGACAAAAGAGGAGGAAGCCAACAAAGGATTCGGCGCCCCCCTCCACAACGCAAGAAAAACGCGTAGACGGTGGTTGGCCGTCTACGCGTGGCCGTGCGGTCGTGTTACGCCTTACGGCGGATACCCAGGCGCTCGGTGATCTCCAAGTAGCGCGGGTAATTGGTGCGGCGCAAGTAGTTGAGCAGGCGGCGGCGACGCCCTACCATTTTCAACAACCCACGCCGAGAGGATTCGTCGTGCTTGTGTGCTTTCAAGTGCTCCGTAAGTTGCCTGATACGGGTGGTGAGGATGGCAATCTGCACCTCCGGCGAGCCCGTATCCTTCTCATGACGGTGAAATGATTCAATCACCTCGGCTTTTGTCGTTTTGTCTAAACCCATGACCATGCATCTCCTTTTGTGCAAGTCTCCAAAGCAACAGCCTTAGCCATCGCTCGGTCAAGTCGGAGAAATTATACCAGAAAAAACAGGGGATGCGAGGAAACGCTACTTACTCATCAACACGAGCAACAAAGGCAATAATGCACACACGGTAAACAGCACAAACACGCTACCCACCACCAGCAACCACCCGCTGCCCGGCGCCTTGCCGCGCTCAAGCACGGCTTCCGTGGGTTTGGCGGGATTGTAGTACACGGTCACCCGACTGCCCTGTGGATAGCGCGCCACGATGGCTTCAACCTTACGACGGTTCGAGCCACCCGGCGCGCCGCCAAACCAGATGCGGTAACCCTGATAGCGCTCCCCGTTGACTTCATAGGTATAACGCACTTTCGGGGTGTAAGTGATGGTGCGGGTATTGCTCTCGGTATCCCAATCTTCCGAGACTGAAACAGCAGACACCTCCACCACCCCCTCCGTGGCCGACCAGCCATAGGTCTCCTCGGCCTTACGGCGGGCATAAAAGTAGTAAACGATAGCGCCTACCCCGAAAAGAAGGAAAACCCCCATGAATCCCCCTACGCACAACAAGGCAAGGATTTTGTCGCCCATACCAGCCTCCTTTCTCGCAAGGCTACGCTCACCATACCAACAAAGCCGCCACGGCCAAGATACTCACCAGCGCCACCAGCGGGAGAATGTACTTGCCCAACGCGGCCATAACATCGCCTTCCCGCCCGGCCATGCCGGTGGTGCTGGCGCCGACCACCACTTTGGTCGGAGCAATGACCGAAGCCAGCGCGCCGCCAGCACTCTGGGCAGCCAAAATTACAGGCACGCTGTAGCCCAACAACTGCGCGGTGCGCATTTGCAAGGCAGCGAAGACCACATTGGAGTTGGTGTTGCTGCCGGTCATAAAGGCCCCCAACGCCCCCACCCACGGCGCCACCAAGGGGTAGGCGCTCCCCACCGCCTCGGCCAGGCCGCGGGCAAGGGTCTCCGTCATCCCGGCGTGCTGCATCACCATCGCCATGGCAACCATCGAAGCAATGCCCACGCTGGAACCCATCACCCGCCGCACCGTGCCGCCCACAATGCGCCGCGCCGCCCCAAGGCGATACCACCCCGCCCGCCAGTAGAACAGATACGCTACGACCGCCGAATAGAACAATACCGCCCCCGCATGACGGAAAAGGGGTATCTTGCGCCCCATCCCCGCAGGCGTAGCGAATCCCCGCGCGGTATGCAAGTCAGGGAAAGGCACCTGAATCACCAACAACTGCTCCAAAAAGGCCCGTACGGGATGCACCAATTGCACCGTAAGGGTGATGACCACCAACGCCAGGTAGCCGGAAAGGGCGATGAAGAGCGTGCGGCCATCGGGACGAGCAGCATTGCCTTTGACGGCGCTCTCGGGCTGACGCATGGCAAGCAACACCCCCACCAGTAGCCCCGCCAGGCCGCCGCCCAGCGCCCCGATGTTCCACAAGTGATGGGTTGCCAACAAGTATTGCACACCACCCATGACCACGCTCATCACCAGCACCGCCGGCCACAGCCGCCGCACTGCCTTCCGTCCAGCCGCGGCGTGCGCCACCATCAGACCTGCGACCAGGGCGGCGAGGCCCAAGAAGGCCGCAGTGGGCGGGGCAAGTTGCTCGCCTGGCCAGCCCGTAGCCGCCATCAGCGCCTGAAACGAAGTGGCCAAGGAGCCGAAACTCACCGCCCAGGCGTGGCCAATGGATGGCACCACCACCGCGGTGAGCGGCGAAAAGCCCAGCCCCACCAGCAGCGGCGCGGTCACCGCCACCGGCACGCCAAAGCCGCCCACGCCCTGCAGGAACGAGGCAAACGCCCAGCCCAGCAAAAGCGCCTGCATCCCTCGGTCGGCGGTGAGGTAGGGCAGCGATCGCCCAATGGTGGCAATTGCCCCTGCTTCATCGGCCACGCGGTAAAGCAGAAAAGCCGCCCACACGATGAGCAGCACATCCATCGTCAGAAAAAACGCCTTGGCGTGAGCATAGGCCAGCAGGCGCGGTCCGGCGCCAAAATAGCCCACGGCCACGGCCAAAGCGGTGAGGTAGCCTACGCCGCCAGCGCGAGATGCTCCCCACCGTTTGCCGATCATCAGCCCCAAAATCACCAGAACGGGCAGCGAGGCGAGGAAAAAAGCCATGGCTGCCTCAGCCTGTCCCGAACTGCCGGTCGCCGGCGTCGCCCAGGCCGGGCAAAATGTAGCCGTTTTCGTTCAGCCGCTCGTCGATGGCCGCCAGGTGGATGGGCACGTCGGGGTGGCGCTCCTGCATGTGGGCGATGCCTTCCGGCGCGCCGATGATGCCCATGTACTTGATGCGCTTGACACCCCACCGCTTGAGAATGTCCACCGTGGCGACCGCCGAGCCGCCGGTTGCCAGCATGGGGTCGAGCACCAGGCACAGGGTGACGGTGGGCGCGACGGGCAACTTGTTGTAGTATTCCACTGGACGCAGGGTGCGCTCGTCGCGGTAGAGGCCGATGTGCCACACCTGCGCGCCGGGCAGCAGGTTCCACACGCCTTCCACCATGCCCAGGCCGGCGCGCAAAATGGGCACCAGGCCGATGGTGTCGCTGACCGCGGCGCCGGTCATCGGAGCCAGCGGGGTTTCCACCGGCTTGGGGTGGGTGGGCAGGTCGGCGGTGGCTTCGTAGGTCAGCAAGGTGGCGATTTCGCGCACCAACGCCCGGAAAGTCTGGGGATCGGTGCGCTTGTCGCGCAGCAGGGTGAGTTTGTGCGCCACCAAAGGATGCGGTGAAGGGAAGACGTTGTCCATCGATTCACTCCTCTCGCCATCGGAACCCATGAGATCGGCGCATACGCACGCCGACAACGCCATTATAGCCCATCTCCCCCGGGAACGGACAACATCGGGTACAATTGAAGCCATCATGGACTACCTGGAAACCCTCAACCCCCAACAACGGGAAGCCGTCACCGCGCCGCCGGGGCCCATCCTGGTCATGGCCGGGCCGGGGTCGGGCAAGACGCGCGTGCTCACCTATCGCGTGGCCTACCTCATCGGCACCTTAGGCGTGCAACCCTTTCACATCCTGGCGGTGACTTTCACCAACAAAGCCGCCCGCGAAATGAAAAACCGCATCACCGCAGCCATTGGTAGCCCGGCACGCGGCATCACCATCGGCACCTTCCACAGCGTTTGCGTCCGCATCCTGCGTCGCGAGGTCGCCCATCTGCCCTTCGAGGCCAACTTTGCCATTGCCGACACCGACGACCAGAGACAGTTGGTCAAACAAATCCTACACGACCTAAACCTGGACCCCAAGACCTACCCCGTCGGCAAAATGCACACCGCAATCTCCAAACTCAAAACCGACGGGCTGTTCCCCGAAGATTTCGTAGCCACCACACCGCAGGAGGAGATCGTGCACAAGGTCTTTGCCGAGTACCAACAGCGGCTGCAGACCTCCAACCTGATGGATTTCGACGACCTGCTGCTGTGGACACGGCGGCTGCTGCGCGAGCAACCCGCGGTGCGCGAGCGTTACGCCCGCCGCTACGAGCATCTGCTGGTGGACGAATTTCAGGACACCAACACCGTGCAATACGAACTGGTGCGCCTGCTGGGCAGTTACCATCGCAACGTCTTCGTGGTAGGCGATATCGACCAATCCATCTACAGTTGGCGCGGCGCCAATCCGCGCAATGTCACCCTGTTCGAAAGGGACTTTCCCAACACGCGGGTCATCCTGCTGGAACAGAACTACCGCTCGACGCAGACCATTCTGGACGCCGCGATGGCGGTCATCGCCCCCTTGCAGGGCAGGCACCGCAAGCGGCTGTTCACCCGCCGCGGGAAGGGACACAAGATAGAAATCCACAGAGCCTACAACGCCCAGAGCGAAGCGCGCTACGTGGTGGAGAAAATCACCTCTCTGGTCGCCCGCGGGCAGGCGCGCCCCGGCGACTTCGCCATCATGTACCGCATCAACGCCCAATCGCGCGTGCTGGAAGAAGCCTTCCTGCGCGCCGGCCTGCCATACCGCCTGGTGGGGGCGCAGCGCTTCTACGGGCGGCGGGAAATCAAGGACGCCATCGCCTACCTGCGGCTGGCGCACAACCCGGCGGACGAGCCCTCACTGTTGCGGGTGATCAACGTCCCGGCGCGCAAAATCGGCGCAAAAACGATCGGCGCGTTGCGCGCCGCCGCCCGCAACGCAGGCTTAGCCCCCGGCAACCTGCTGCTGCACATGGCCGCCGCCCCCGACGACTACCGCCAAGTCTTCTCCAGCCGCGCCCACGCCGCGCTCTTGGGCTTCGCCCGTCTGCTGGCGAAGTGGTACCAGGCCGCCCTCGCCACCCCACCCGCCGACCTATTGAGCACCATTCTCGCCGACGTCGACTATCAGGGTTATCTGGAGAAAGAAGAAGAGGATTGGGAAGACCGTTGGGCGAACATCCAGGAACTCCAGAACCTCGCCGCCCGCTTTGCCGACGACGGGCTGGCTGCCTTTCTGGAGGAAGTGGCGCTGGTCTCCGACCAGGACACATTGGCCGACACGGAGAACGCCCCGGTGCTGCTGACCCTGCACGCCGCCAAAGGGCTGGAGTTCCCGCGGGTGTTCATCGTCGGCCTGGTGGAAGGGCTGCTGCCCCACAGCCGCTCGCTCGACGACCCGGAAGAGATGGCCGAAGAGCGTCGCCTGCTCTACGTCGGCATCACACGCGCCAAAGACGCGGTGTATCTCTCCTACCCGGAATGGCGCACCGTGTACGGCTACGAAGAGCCGACCGACCCTTCCCGCTTTCTAGACGAACTGCCGCCCGACGCCGTCACCGGCAACCACCCCATGCCGCACCGCATGGCAGCCGAGCCCCGCTGGGAACCCCAACCGCCATCCGCCCCCGCCGCCCCGCGCTTCAAGGCCGGGATGCGGGTGCGGCACGCCCGCTGGGGCCCCGGGTTGGTCATCGGCAGCCGCCTGCGCGACGGCGTCGAACTGGTGGATGTCGTGTTCGAATCCGTTGGCCTGAAACGCCTCGACGCCGCCCTGGCCAAACTGGAACCCCTCCCCTAACCCCAGTACCCAGTACCCAGTACCAAACACCAAGTACCCACACCCCCCAGGATTCCCCATGCCCCTGTTCATTGCCGACCACGCCCATGCCCAACCCGGTGACCTGGCGCAACTGCTGAGCACCAGCCATCGCTTCTTCCTCATCCGCCTGGAGCCGGGCGCGACCCTCCACACCCACAAAGGCGTCATCCGCCACGACGACCTCATCGGCCTGCCGTGGGGTTCGCAGGTGTATTCCCACCTCGGCGTGTCCTTCTACCTGCTGCGCCCCTCGTTGGCCGACGTGCTGAAAGAAACCCGCCGTAACACGCAAATCATGTTCCCGAAGGATATCGGCTTCATCTTGGTCTCGATGAGTATAGGCCCGGGGCAAACGGTGTTGGAAGCGGGCACCGGCTCCGGCGCGTTCACTACCGCGCTGGCCTTTGCCGTTGGGCCGCAGGGGCGGGTGATTTCGTACGAGCGGCGCGCCGAGATGCAGCACCTCGCCAAGCGCAACCTGCGCCGCGTCGGGCTGGAAGACCGGGTGACCTTCAAACTGGCCGACATCGCCCAAGGCTTCGACGAGCACGACGCCGATGCCCTTTTCTTGGACGTCCCCAATCCAGAAGATTACATCCCCCAGGCGCGCGCCGCGCTGAAGACGGGCGGCTTTTTCGGCAGCCTGGTGCCGACCACCAACCAGGTGTCTCGCCTGGTCGCCGCGTTGCAGGCCAACGATTTTGCTTTCATCGAAGTGTGCGAGACGCTGCTGCGCTATTACAAGCCAGTGCCGGAGCGATTGCGCCCCACCGACCGCATGGTGGCGCACACCGGCTATCTCATCTTCGCCCGCCCGATCATCCCCGCCCCGCCGCCGGAGCCACCACCCGAGGCCGAGGCTATCGCCGAAGAAGCATGAACACCTTGCCATCGTTGACCGCCGCCGAAATTCGCCGTCGCCTGGCTGCCTTGCCCCCCACAAGCGTCAACCCTTACCCTGAAGAAGCCCTGCCGGGGCAGCCGCGCCCGGCTGCCGTGCTGGTGCCGCTATTGCAACAGCGGGGGGCATGGCATGTGCTGTTCATCCATCGCGCCGCCAACCACCACGATCCCCACAGCGGCCAAGTAGCGTTTCCCGGCGGCCAGCAAGAGCCGGGCGACGCCACGCTGGTCGCCACCGCGTTGCGGGAAACAGAGGAAGAACTCGGCCTGCCGCCGCAGGAAGTAGAAGTGCTGGGTGCATTGCCTCCCCACCGCACGGTGACCAACTTCTGCGTCACCCCGGTCGTGGGGCGCATTCCTTGGCCACTGCCGCTGCGCCCCGCGCCCGCCGAAGTCAGCCGCGCCTTCACCGTGCCGCTCACCTGGCTGGCCGATCCGGCGCATCGCGAAACCCGCGCCCGCCGCCTGCGCGCCGACCTACCGCCCATCCAAGCCGTCTTCTTCCAGCCTTATGAGGGGGAAATCATCTGGGGTGCCACCGCCCGGATGGTGCTCACCCTGCTCAAGGCGCTCCGCCTGAACGCCTGACGGCCAACCCTTCGCCCCTTTCACCCAGGGCCTTTCAAAAGTCTTGCACTTGATTGCTCCAGAGGCGAAGATCTCTCCTAACCCCCGCCCGAAAAGCGCAAAATGCGCTTTTCGGGCACCCCCTTCCCTCTCTTAGTAAGAGAGGGAAGGGGGAAAGCCGCCGTCAGGCGGCTGGGGGATGGGTGAGATCGACCTCGGCGCGGCAAAATACGGTAAATTGGCCATTATTGAAAAGCCCAACCTTTCACCCCATCAGCGCGAGGGTCAATCCCCCCATC